>OGQN01003219.1_pt1 | contig 10840 bp, 8 predicted proteins | sample 1553231 | NCBI WGS metagenome assembly OGQN01 (sample SAMEA2579950, study PRJEB22360) | human gut metagenome | biome: human gut; feature: human-associated habitat; material: faeces | place: Denmark | collected 2008/2010 | reverse complement strand
GACATTTATGGACGAACATCTTGCTGCGTGTAAGCGTCTGGATGACGATAAAATACTTACAAAAACCATGATTAACAACTACACAAAAAACGATTTTCTTCCACCACCGGTCAAGAAGAAATATTCCAAAGAGCATATGTATCTTCTGATTTTTATTTACTATTTTAAAAATGTATTATCAATCAATGATACGCAGAAAATCTTCCGCCCGCTGACGGATATGTTCTATAACAATAAATCAAGGGATATTTCACTGGAAGAAATCTACCGCGTCATTTTTGAGATGGAGCGCATACAGACAGATAATCTTACCAAAGACATTTTGAGACGATTTAAGTATTCACAAAATCTGTTTCCGGATGTTAAGGATGAAGACGAAGCAGACTTTCTCTCCCGTTTCGCTTTTATCTGCCTGCTCAGTTTTGATGCTTACCTCAAAAAACAGTTAGTGGAGCGTTTAATTGACGAAACTCTTTCCGATGAAGCGAAGCAGAAAAAAGACAAATAAATTACGGATAGAATTGAGGTTACTATGAACGAATTACTTGCAGGATTAAATGACAAACAAAAAGAAGCGGTTCTCCACTTTGAGGGACCGCTCCTTATTTTAGCGGGTGCAGGCTCCGGAAAAACCCGTGTTCTCACCCATCGAATTGCATATTTAATTGAGGAACATCAGGTACCGCCCTACCACATTCTTGCCCTTACCTTTACAAATAAAGCGGCAAACGAAATGCGCGAGCGTGTGAATAACATTATTGAATATGGTGCCGGCAGTATCTGGGTAAGTACCTTCCACTCCACCTGTGTTCGTATTTTAAGACGATTTATCGACCATTTGGATTATGATAACGCCTTTACGATATATGATAGCGATGACCAGAAATCACTGATGAAAGATATTTGCAAACAATTAAATATTGATACAAAAAAATATAAAGAACGCACTTTCTTAAATGCTATTTCCTCGGCAAAGGACGAGTTAAAAACACCGGAGCAGTATGCTGACGAAGTAGCAAAAGAATACAACAAAAAGATTTTTGGACGGGTTTATAAAGAATACCAAAAGCGTCTAAAACAAAATAATGCTTTGGATTTTGACGATTTAATTATGCTTACTGTGCAATTATTCCGGCAGAATGCGGAAATACTAAACCATTATCAGGAGCGTTTTCCATTTATTCTGGTGGATGAGTATCAGGATACAAACACCGCACAGTTTACTTTATTAAGTTTGCTTGCCTCCCGCTACCAGAACCTTTGCGTGGTTGGTGACGATGACCAGTCGATTTACCGGTTCCGCGGTGCAAATATTCACAATATTTTGAATTTTGAAAAAATCTTTCCGGCAACGAAAGTTATACGATTGGAGCAGAACTACCGCTCCACTAAAAATATTCTTGCGGCTGCTAGCGGAGTAATTAAACATAACTCCATGCGTAAAGAAAAAACGCTTTGGACAACGGCTGAGGCAGGTGCTCCGATTTCCTATGGGCGCTACGATAATGAATATGAAGAGGCTCAGGGCATTGCCGCTGACATTCACCGTCAGGTAAAGGATGGCATGTCCTACAGCGACTTTGCTATTTTATACCGTACCAATGCACAATCCCGTGTATTTGAGGAAAAACTTATTTACGAGGGCATTCCTTACCGGATTATCGGTGCTGTCAACTTTTATGCCAGAAAGGAAATTAAAGATATCCTCTGTTACCTGAAAACAATCAATAACAGTGCGGACGATATCGCGATTAAACGAATCATCAATATTCCAAGACGAGGCATCGGTCAGACAACCATCGGACGTATTTCAGATTATGCTTTTTCGCAGGAAATGCCATTTTATGAGGCACTTCGCCGTGTGGATGAAATTCCGGGATGCACCCGCGCCAGTGCAAAAATTCATTCTTTTGTCAGCCTGATTGAGCATTTTCGCATGAAATTACGCGGCGAAATGTATTCGCTTGAGGATATGACTCAGGAACTTTTGGATGTAACCGGTTATGTCCGTGAATTAGAGGCAGAAGACACCGATGAGGCAAATGGCCGCATCGAAAATATTGAATCTCTGATGAATAAGATTGTTCAATATGAAGAAGATAATAATGGCGGCACGTTAAACGACTTATTGGAAGACATCGCTCTCGTGGCAGACATTGACACGGTATCCGATGACGCTGAGCAGGTGCTTTTGATGACACTCCACAGTGCTAAAGGACTGGAATTTCCAAACGTTTATATTTGCGGTATGGAAGAAACAATCTTCCCGGGGGCTTCCGCCGTATTTGGCGATGACCCATCTGAACTGGAAGAAGAACGCAGACTCTGCTACGTGGGAATTACCCGTGCCATGAAAAAGCTGACGCTTACCAGCGCAAATCAGCGCATGCGTAACGGTGAAATGAATTTCAACCGCCCATCACGCTTTATTAACGAGATTCCGCGCCACTTGGTGAAACAGACCTATGGCGCAGTCCTTAAACCGGAGACCGAAAGTAAACCAACGGAATTTTCGAGGACAAAAGCTTCTCTTTATACCAAGGACCGCAAAAATCCATTTGCCAATAACCCTTACATCCAAAAGGGAATGGGAAGTGCTTCACCTGCCGGTGCTCCGGATTATCAAGTTGGCGACCGGGTGTCACACACGAAATTTGGGCAGGGCATTGTCCGCTCCCTCACAAAACTAACAAACGACTATGAGGTTGTCATTGAATTTGATGGATTTGGACAGAGAAAGCTCCGCTCTTCGTTTGCCAAACTGACAAAATTATAATTTGATAAAAAAAGTATAGTATTCCATAACTATTCGTGTTACAATATGGTTAAAGAATCTTTTTGAGAAAGGATGGTTTTTATTATGTCAGGAAAATTTGAGGAAATGATAAACAACGCTAAAATTACTGAGTTGTTAAACAAGAAAAAAGCAGAGGAAGAAAATAAAAGTTTTGTTCTTTGGATTTTGGCTATTATCGGTGCAGTTGCTGCTATCGCATTTGCTGTATACCGTTATATGAATCCAAAGTACGCTGATTTTGATGGTGACTTTGATTATGACGAGTTTGAGGATGATTTCGAAGATGACGACATTGATGATAATGACGTTTATGTAAAGAAGACAAACTAGTTTTTATTCTCCTTTCACCCCAAAAGAACCGCCTGTACCGGACATACCGGTGCAGGCGGTTCTAATTATTTCTCTCTATTCTATTATCCTAATTCCGGAACTTTTTTTGAAATTGCAACTGCTAATGCGCCCGGTCCGATATGACACGAAACACTTAAGGAAAGCGGGTCAACAAAATCCACCCGATGTCCCGGAAATTCTGTCTCTAGTTCCTTACGAAACGCCTGTGCCTCGGTATCATCTGCCGTATAAGCAACATGCATGTAAAAATTATCTCCATCCGGATCATGGAAACGTTCTTCAAAGTCATGGCGAATTGCCTTAATCATTGTGCTTTTTGCCGCCTTCAAAGTTTTTACTTTTGCATAAGCATCTAACTTTTCTCCCTGAATCTGCAAAACCGGTTTGATTCTTAATACGGTTCCGATAGCTGCAGCCGCCGGTGTAATTCGTCCACCTTTTTTCAGATAAGAAAGCGTGTCCACCATGATATAAATACTGGACTCAAATTTCTCACGAAGCAAAATCTCCTGAATCTGTTTGCCATCATAACCATTCTGTGCCAGTTCAATGGCATCCATTACAGAGCGTCTCTGTGTAACCGAAATTCTCTGGTTATCTACAACAAAAACTTTATTTTCGTACTTTTCTTCATAAGAAAGCATCATGGCAGTTCCGCAAGAGCTGCTCAATCCACTCGACATCGGAATGTAAACGATTTCATCATAACACTCTAACACACTGTCCCACAGTTTCATTAATGTATCCGGTGCCGGCTGTGATGTCATTACATCTGCGCCCTGCGCCAGATATCCATAAAACTCATCCTGATTCATGCTAATATCTTCATAAAATGTATCACCATTTACAAAAAAAGGCATTGGCACAACGTGAATGCCAAGCTTCTTTGCTTCTGACTGAGTAATCCCACTATTACTATCTGTAATTACCGCAACTTTTTTCATCTATGCAATCCCCTTTCAAAAGATACATTACATCATATCATTCTACTATTAAACTTCGTTTTTGTCAAACAACCGGTATTTCTTTACCATTCTTTCAATCCTCCGAAGAACGGGTTTATACAAACAGAACAAAAATCCGGCAGTCGCTGCTCCAAACAACAGGTTAAAAGGAAGTCCTGACAAATACACAAAACAAACCACCGATAAGGAAAGCTGCTGTGAAGTAAAAAAGATGGTATTTAAATCAACAATGGCTCCGTAGATGATAACGACAGCAAAAAAGCCATAGAGTGCTACAAGCCATCGCTTACTCTCCCGTCCGTAGAAAAATACGCCGGCAAAAAATCCTACCAGACCAAGTGCCACCATTTGAAAAGGTGTCCATGAGCCCTGACCGAAATAAAAATTAGAAACAAAAGCACTTAATGCTCCTGTCACAAAACCTACTTCACCTCCAAAACTCACACCCGCTAAAATTACGACAGCCGCGATTGGCTTTATCTGCGGCAAAAAGAAAAATGCAATTCTTCCGGCAATTGCAAGTGCACAAAGCGACGCAATCATCGTAAGCAGCATAACACCCGGCCGTTCTTTTTCAAAGTGAGCAAAAAAACCAAACAAAGCAATCAGTAAAACCGCCATACTCACAAGATAATAATTTTCTCCCTTTAACACAATGATTTCATAAAAAAGCAATACAAAGGCAAGTATGCCAAGGATACTATTGCGAATTTTTTCTTTTTGCATATTTCTTCACATCCTCAATGGTTATTATGTGTGGATTTACCCGTCTGGTCACCCGGTTCATCCCTGTCGTGTAAAACTGGTTTTCTTCCATAAATTCTCTCACCGGACACTGCACAATGATTTCGCCCTGATACAAAAGTGAAATTTCGTCAGCGTACTTCGCTGTAAATTCCATATCATGCGACACCATCACAATGGATTTTTCCATTTTGGTCCACTCTTTTAAAAGTTCACCAAATATCTTCTTTGATTTTGCATCCATTCCTTTGGTCGGCTCATCCAAAAAATAATAATCTGCCTCTTTTCCGAGTGCAACACAAAGCGCAAGCCGCTGTTTTTCTCCACCGGACAAATCCTGTAGATTCCGCTTTTTTAGTCCCTCTAAACCAAACCGCAAAAATAATTCCTTCGAACATTGGCTCATTTTATCCCATTCTTTTTGCACTGTCTCTTCTAATAACAAATACATCGGATTTTGCGGCAGATATGAAAAGTTTACCGAACTCATTTTCCCATGATACGGTCGAAACTGCCTTGCCATCAGCCGCAGTAAAGTCGTCTTTCCACTTCCGTTGCCACCCACAAGACACGAAATGGTATTTGCCGCGAAACGCCCCTTTGTTTCCTTTAACACATCCGGTGATTTCTTCTCATAGCGAAACGATATATTTTTCAAAGAAAAGTCCTGTGAGGATGTTTGCTTTCTTTCATTTTTTTCTTCTTCCCCATCCGGAAACACTGCGCTTTCATAGTTTCCTTCAAACCAGATTCTCGCTTCCTTTTTTGTCAAAAGTCTATCTTCCAATTTCAGATATGACGGCAAAAATTCTTCGAAAATCGTTCCTTTTAACTGTGCCTGTATCGTCCTTGGCTCTCCTATTTTCTCAATTTTTCCGTCTGCCATACATAGCACTTCATCCACAAAAGCAACCAAATCTTCCAGCCGCTGCTCCGCAATTACAATCGTTACACCAAACTCTTCATTAATCTGTCGAATTAAATCATAGATTCTCCGCGCCGCAACCGGATCTAACTGGCTGGTCGGTTCATCCAATATCATAAGTTCCGGATTCATGGCAAGACCGGAAGCAATATTTAAAAGCTGCTTCTCTCCACCACTTAATGTCATCGTGTCCCGCGTGGCCAGATTTTCAAGCCCAAAGGAACTAATCACTTCTGCTAACCGTCGTTTCATTTGCTGCTGTTCCATCCCGATATTTTCAAGTCCAAATACAATCTCGTACGAAACCCGGTCTGTCACAATCTGATTATCCGGGTTCTGCCACACATATGCACAGCCCTTCGCTTGATTGATAAGACTTCCTTCCTCTCTTCCGCGTATTCCCGTTTCCCCGGCAAGTTTGCGTAATAAAGTTGTTTTTCCGCAGCCGGACGGACCGACAAGCAAAGTAATCGTTCCCTGTTTTATTTCCATCTGTTCCACAAAAACCGCCGGTTCTACTTCATCCGGGTAGAAAAACCGGTAATCTTTCGCTTCGATAAAAGCCATGCTGCTTCCTCCTTTCCGTACATCCAAATCGGGATGCCAAGATATAAAATCCAAATCAAAATCTCCCACGCCGGCAAAAATTCCATGTGTATACTTGGGAAAAACCAAACCGGCGCAGGTGCCATTATTTGTTTTCCAATCACAAAAACACCCATCATACATACAATCGCAAAAAATACATAATCTCCCATATTCCATTTACGTGCATAAAACGATGTGCGCCCATTTTTTCCATACGACTTCGCTTTCATTGCCATACTTCGTTCTACCGAATCTTCCATCGTTTTACCAAGCAGTGCAGACCACACATGCGGACGATTTCCATGCAGTGAAATCATCTGTGAAAAATCTTTTTTTGCCTTTGGCACCATACGAAGAATCATGGAAAAAAGCAGTGAAAAAGAAGGAAATCTTTTTCCTGACATCGTCATAATCTTTTCTGAAGTCATCACATGTGAAAAATCGGAAAACAGAAAAATAGTTCCTAACAAAACAACTGCCATATAACAGCCATACAGCACCGCTTCCTTTGTCACGGCGTTCTCATTCAAATAGAAAAGTACCGTCATACCACGGTGATTGAGCAGTGGATTCACAACCACACAAAGTGCCGCCACCGTAAGACTTCCCACAAAGGATTTAAGCATTTTCAGAAATCCTCTATTTAGCGAAACATCAATTCCCATCAGTAACAAAAGCAATCCATATAAAAGCGGATGTCCTGCCACAATCAAAAGAACCAGTGTCATAACATAATATACAAATAAAACGACCGGATGCCTTCGCGTCATCGCATTCATGGTTTCCTCCTCTAGTATTCATACTCGCAAACATAATAAAATACAATTACATCGCCATTTGATACCTGATAATTGCTCGCTCCCACATTCGGTGTCATGCCATTGACCGAATACATCCAACCGCTCTTGCTGCCACAGTCAAACTGATACAGACCGCCAATTCCCTTCACATAATAGGTGCCATACATCGGAGTGAACTCGCTATCTAGGGCGATGTTGTTCTCTTTTGTAATTCGCTTCAATATATCATACACGGACTCTTCTGCCGTGAAGGAACATTTACCGGAATAATAAATTCCGGATGCCGGAATCACCTCTTCTAATCCATTTTTCCACAACTCTTTTTTCTTTAAAATCTTCTTACACTCAATTTCAAAAGAAACTTCATTTTTGGGTTTTTCCGTTTGCTTTTCGGTCGGTTTTACAGTTACAGGTTTTTCGGTCGAAACCGGTTTTTTTGTAACATTTTCCCCGGATTTTTTTTCTGTTTTATTTCCTTTATCCTTTTTTGGTGCAGTCACGGCCGCCGGCTTAGCAGTCGGTTTTTCTGTATTTTTCCCTTTAATTTTCTCTTTTGGTGTACTTGTGCTTACTACCGTTTTCTGCTTGGGAGTCTTTGTTGGTTCTACCGATTTTGTTGATTCCGGTTTCGCCGTCTCCTTTTTTTCCACAGAAACTACATCTTCTTCGGAAGCATAGTGTGGGTTTACTTCTTTATTCGGTTTTTGTATGCCCTGTATCACTAACGCCCCGATGATAACGAAAAACAGTACCACGCAGGCGATAATTCCTTTTTGATTCCACTTCATCTGAAAGCCTCCAAAAAAACTTCTTATATGACAGAGTAACAAACAATGGACAAATCTGTCAAGCGTTGGTATAATATCTTGCGATGGTATAAATAATATTAGTAACCATGAGGTTCTTTTAAGATTAATAGGGAAGACGGTGTGAATCCGCCGCAGCCCCCGCTGCCGTATTAGGGGATGGCTTGTACATAAATGTCACTGGCATATGCCGGGAAGGCGTACAAGATTGGTTAAACCTTCCAGATGAACCTTAAGTCGGAAGACCTGCCTTATGGTGTGAAATGTGACCTTTCGGAGGGAGAGGAAATGTTTTGACTATTCATTCTAGTCATCACAGGTCCTTGTATACCCTTTTTTCGGGAATACAGGACTTTTCTTATGTTATCGCAATACCAGAACAAAAATACGCGATACGCGAGAAAGAAGGTTTTTCTATGAAAAACAAAAAGAAACTTTTATCCGTTCTTTTAGTCTTTGTTATGACGGTAAGCGTCTTTCATGGCTATGCAGCAAAAGCAGCGGATACAGTCAAAGTAACACTTCGCCTTGAGCAGGATAATAAAACACTTGTTACACCGGTTGAAGTTACTCTGACTGATGAAGACAAAAAAGATTACGGCATCGACCTCAGTACCGAAACACTTACCCCGCTTCATGCACTGGCTAAGTATCTGACCGAGAAAAAAGGTGCCACAACAGAAACAATGAAAAATTATATTATGGCAAGTAAAAGCCAGTACGGTTTGTATGTTACCGGTATTAGTATCGACGGCAAATCCGACGGCAGTGCTTCTTCTGACGGTTTAGACGGCGTAAACTGGATGTACACTGTGAATAACACAGATCCAGGTGTCGGTATGGGATCCTATTCACTAAAAAATAATGATGTAGTCACCATCTATGGACTTTGGGGCGGCGGCACATGGCCAAATAACGTAGAAACAAATTACAGTTATTTTGAAAATAGCACCGTGACCACAACAGTTTCCAACAAAACTACTGTATCACTGAAAGGTGTAGGCTACGACGAGAATTACAATCCGATTGTTAAATCAATTAGTAACGCAACTGTTGTAGCAGCAAAATATGAAAACGAAGCCAGCACAGCAACCACCGGAAATGCCGTTACGCTAGCACAGACAGATGATAACGGTGTTGCTACTCTTTCCTTTGATAAAGCAGGTACTTATGTACTCTCCGCTTATCGTTTGGACAGCGACGGCAAACACTCCAACATTTCCAGACCATACGCAATTGTGAAAGTGCTTGCTGCAGTTACTACACCAACGGCTACTCCAACCGTTACACCAACAGCCACCCCGACCGTTACACCAACAGCTACTCCGGCAGGAGATTCTCTTGGCAAACCGGTTCCAACAAAAACTCCGACTGCCACACCAACTCCGGCATCGGATGACAAGGGTATTAAAAAAGTTGCAAAAACACCTACTAAGGTAAAAGTTGTTGTGAAAAAGTCAAAGAAAAAGAAAAAATCCGTAACTGTTTCCTGGAAAAAGGCAGCAAACGCAAAAGGATACCGCATTTTACTTTCCAAGAAAAAGAACGGTAAATACACAAAAGTAACAGATACGAAAAAGACAAAGTATACCTTTAAGAAAACAAAAGGAACATACTATGTAAAACTGAAAGCTTATGTTGTAAAATCTAACAAATCTACTTACAGCAAAGCAACAAAACCAGTAAAATTCAAGGTGAAATAAGATGAAAAGAAAGACATTATTATGTCTGATGCTCACCGCCGCCATCTTCCTCAGTGCTTTTACGACTTTTCGTAATGAACAGGGTATGGATGGTGCCAGCGTGGTATCCTCTGTAACACCGGAGGATACCGCTGACTGCGGTGCTATTTGGACAAACAAATTTTCCACAAAGAGAATCTCATGCAACTCTATCCCGATTATGGGAACAAACGGCATCTATGTCGTAAATTCGAATATACTTTATGAACTGTCTTATGCAAATGGACAGGTTCTCAGACAAACTACTTTAAAAGAAAAAATGAACAGCGTCTGCAACATGCTTCTTGAGGAGCATTTTTTATATATTCCGCTGGCAAATGGCACGATACAATGTGTTGACATCACTTCAATGACAAGTCTATGGCAGAGCGAGTCGTTTGGTGGACAGTCTCTTTCGACTACCTTTTGTCAGGACGGCTATCTCTATGCCGGCACGACAAATGTTTTATCAAATGGTACAACCACCGGTCTCTTCTACTGCCTGAATGCAAAAGATGGCTCAACCGTCTGGACTTATGAAGATAAAGACCATCCGGGCGGTTACTATTGGAGCGGTGCCATTGTCTATGAGGATGCACTTTATTTCACCGGTGATAACGGCATTTTAGTAAGCCACAGTCTCACGGAACCGGTTGTATATGATACCGCTGTTCTGACTACGGCAAACATCCGTGCCGGTCTTACTTACCACAAAGAAACCGACGCCCTTTATACCGTGGCAAAAGACGGTACATTATTTCAGATTCAATGCGGGAATCAAAAGATTACGAAGGTTTCCTCCGGTAAAATTATGAATGGTGCCAAATTTATTACCTGCACCAGCACACCAACTATTTATAACAATCGTTTATATGTTGGATGTATGGCAGACCAATATGGTTATGTCTGTGTCATGGATGCCCTGACTTTAAAACCTATTTATCAGGTAAAGGGATTTCAAAATGCTGAAGTCAAATCTTCTCCTCTTGTTTCAACCCGTGGTTCTTCCACCGGAGAAGTAACGGTCTATTTCTCCATGAATGCTTTGCCGGGTGGTTTGTACGCTTTTAAAGATACAGAAGGAAAAACAAGTGCCTCACTTCACACTTTGTATATTCCACAGGCAAAACAATACTGCCTGTC
>OGQN01003218.1_pt1 | contig 10841 bp, 9 predicted proteins | sample 1553231 | NCBI WGS metagenome assembly OGQN01 (sample SAMEA2579950, study PRJEB22360) | human gut metagenome | biome: human gut; feature: human-associated habitat; material: faeces | place: Denmark | collected 2008/2010 | reverse complement strand
CCCGCATAAGTAATCGGCCGCCCCTCACAGGATGCCAGAAGTCTCACCAGATCCTCCGGTGCACCCGCTGATTTTCCTTCCACATCTACACCATGGATCAGAAATTCATCACAATAAGCGCCAAGCTTTTTCATAAGTTCCGAAGTAAGCTTCTCATCCGTAAATGTCTGCCAGCGGTCAGTCACAATATAGTATGCACCATCCTCCCGCTTCCTGCAGCTGAGATCCAGAACCAGATGCTCCCTCCCTGTTACCTGCAGAAGTTGTTCCAGCCTGTCCCAACGGATTCTTCCTTCCCGGAACACATAAGATGTCACAATCACGTGGCTTGCTCCTGCATCCAGATATTCTTTTGCATTCTCCGCTGTCACACCGCCACCGATCTGCATCCCTCCCGGGAATGCCTGAAGTGCTGCCAGTGCCTGCTTACGGGTTGCCTCGTAGTATTCGGATCCTGCCGGATTCAGCAGGATAATGTGTCCACCTCTCAAATTGTCCTTTTTATACATTTTTGCATAAAAGGTACTGTCCTGTTCCGAAATATAATTCTCTTCTGCCTGATCTCCGGCATCTTTCAGGCTTCCGCCCACAATCTGTTTTACCTTTCCATTATGTATATCGATACATGGTCTGAACCGCATTCTCTTTCTCCCAATCTTTTCCTTATATAAAGACAGACGGAGGAGCACATCCTCCGTCTGCTTAACTCTCTTATCTGTTAGTTCTGTTATCACTGTCATTGTTCTGCGCATCGCCACCCAGATCATCTGCGCCGTCGCGAATTGCATCACCAGCATCGTCGGCACCGTCCCGGATTGCATCACCAGCATCGTCGGCACCGTCCCGAATCGCATCACCGGCATCATCAATTGCGCCATCATTTACCGCGCCGTTATCTGCAGCATCGCCACTGTTTCCACAACCGGTAAGTCCACACATCATTCCTGCACACAACAGGATCGCCAGCGTTTTCTTTAACTGTTTCATAGATCAAATCTCCCTTTCATGTATATTCTTTGATAATCAAGTAATACTTGGTATCAGTAATATCTGCAATTTTTAAGAATATATACCATACCAGACTCATTCCATGAATGGGAGTATCTGGAAAATTAGAACTGAATCACATCTGACATATCATAAAGTCCCGGCTCTTTTCCTGCCAGAAATGCCGCAGCGGATACTGCTCCCTTTGCAAAAATAGCTTTGGAATATGCCGTATGCTTGAATTCGATCACTTCATCTTCACCGGCGTAGATTACTTCGTGTTCGCCTACGATCGTACCGCCGCGTACTGCCGCGATACCAATTTCCTTATCAGAACGTTTCTTTCTCTCCTGACTTCTATCGTAGGTATATGAGTATACATTGTCCATCGCTTCATTGATAGAATCTGCCAGTGCCAGTGCTGTACCACTCGGTGCATCTACTTTCTGATTGTGATGTTTCTCTACGATCTCGATGTCATATCCTGCTGGAGCAAGCACCTTGGATGCATCCTTCAGAAGCTTCATCAACAGGTTCACTCCCAGAGACATATTAGCAGAACGAAGCACTGCAACTTTTTCTGAAGTCTTCTTAACCTTTGCGATCTGTTCTTCACTCAGCCCTGTAGTGCACAGAACCACCGGAAGCCCTTTCTTCGCACATGCTTCCAACAGATCTTCTACTGCTGCCGCATTGGAAAAATCAATCACTACATCTACCGGCACATCACACGCTTCCACGCTTTCAAATACCGGATATGGATTCTCTCTTCCAAGGAATCTGTCCACACCTGCGGCCAGTTCCATTCCTTCTGTCTCAGCCACCATGCGGCTGACTACCTGTCCCATCTTGCCATTACATCCATGCATTAATACTTTTATCATCAGAATCCTCCTATATGCTATGTAAGGACAGAGAGCGATCATACCGCCGTCTGTCCTTGTTATATAACTTATCAACTCACTTATACAAGCTGAATACCAAAATCCTTCATGGCTTTTGCCAGACTCTTCTCATGCTCTGCTGAAATATCTGTCAGAGGCATACGAAGTCCTCCACATTCCATTCCCATCAGGTTCACCGCCTTCTTAACCGGGATCGGATTCACCTCACAGAATAACTGCTCGATCAACGGAATCGCCTTAAGCTGCATATCACGTGCAGCCTTTACATCTCCATCAAAGAACTTTGCACAGATATCGTGTGTATACTGTGGGGCCACATTAGAGAGTACCGAGATCACACCAATACCACCCAATGAGAGAAGCGGAACAATCTGATCATCATTACCGGAATACAGATCTATCTTTCCGTCTGTCAGGTTCATGATCTTAGCCACCTGACTGATATTACCGGATGCTTCTTTGATCGCTACGATATTATCCGTCTCTTTTACCAGTGTTGCTACCGTCTCAGGGGCAATATTCATGCCTGTACGGCTGGCTACGCTGTACATAATAATCGGAGCCTTTGCTTCCTTTGCAACTGCCTTGTAGTGTGCTATCAATCCATCCTGTGTCGCTTTGTTATAATATGGTGTTACCAAAAGAAGTCCATCTACACCATACTCTACTGCTTCTTTCGACATATCAATCGTTGTATAAGTAGCGTTGGAACCGGTACCTGCAATTACCGGAAGTCTCTTCCTGGTACGTTCTACCGCAAAGCGGATGCACTCCATATGTTCTTCTTCCGATAAAGTAGAAGATTCTCCTGTTGTTCCACATATAATAATACTGTCTGTACCATGTTCGCAATGGTAATCAATCAGCTCATCTAATTTGTCATAATTAACGCTTCCATCTTCATGAAAAGGTGTGACCAGCGCCACTCCTGCGCCTGTAAATATTGCCATATTATCCCTCCTGAACTGCTGAATATTTATATATGTACAAAATTTTAACATTATTCTTTTTTCGTGTCAATGGAGCGATTATGGCGTCTCTGTGACCGGAGCGAATTTAATCTTTATCATTCCTCTGCATCATCCATACATTCCAGCTTGCTGACAGATACTTCATAAGCCGTCCGTTTCTCTGTCTCAGTCTCCGACAGACGTTTCACATACTCTCTGCTTTGAATTCTTCCAAGCACCTGTACATGCTCTCCTACTTCAAAAGCGGAAGCGTACCTTGCATTGCGTCCCCAACAGATACACGGAATATAATCCGACTTACCATATGGTCTGTTAACTGCCAGTAACAGATCTGCGATCTCACGTCCTAACGGTGTTTTTCGATAGATCGGCTGTTTACAGATATAGCCATCAAGCAGCACTGAATTCGTCTTAGCACCGTCCGGTTCCTCACTGATAAATTCCACTTCCCGCACAAATACCGACAAGATCAGCCGGTTCTTCTGCTCTTCGTGACGATTATAGGAACGGAACTGTCCATTTACCATAATGTATTCACCCGTATAGTCCTGCGTCACATCCAAAAGTCTCTCTGAGATCATAAGCGGAATCTGATCTTCCGAGTTACTGAGTCGTCTGACCAGCACATCTACCATATAAAAGCCTTCTCCGAAAACCTCATGGCTGAATACAAATTTTCCTGCGATCTCTCCGATAATTGTCACCTGGTTGTTTTCAATAATCTTATCTGACATCAATGTAATTCTCCCTTCCTCCGAAATGTATTTCAGGCTTCTTTGTCTCCCGGCATTACTCTGTCATTCACCGGGGTAATACCTAGTTTATGCATTCACATTTCTCTTTAGAACTGCTTTTCTTCCGGTTTTTCTTTTCTTTGATTAGTAGTTGTAATTTCAAAAAAATATGATACAATACTAAAGTTGAACACATTAAATAGGTAAAAGTATTGAATTGTAAAGGAAGATATTTATGAGACAGAAAAGAGAAGACGTCCGCAATATCGCGATCATTGCCCATGTCGATCATGGCAAGACGACACTTGTGGATGAATTGCTGAAGCAGAGTGGTGTATTCCGTGAGAATCAAGAAGTCGCGGAACGTGTCATGGACTCCAACGACATCGAACGCGAGCGTGGTATTACCATCCTCTCCAAGAACACCGCCGTATATTATAAAGATACCAAGATCAATATCATCGACACACCTGGACATGCCGACTTCGGCGGCGAGGTAGAGCGTGTTCTCAAGATGGTAAATGGTGTGGTTCTGGTAGTAGATGCATTTGAAGGTGCCATGCCACAGACCAAGTTCGTACTGCGCAAGGCTCTGGAACTGAAACTGCCGGTTATCGTGTGCATCAATAAGATCGATCGTCCGGAAGCAAGACCGGAGGAAGTCATCGATGAAGTACTGGAACTCTTTATCGATCTGGATGCTGACGAGGAGCAGCTGGAATGCCCATTCGTATACGCCTCCGCTAAAAATGGTTACGCGATCCTGGAGCTTGATGACAGCCCGGACAACATGATTCCACTGTTCGAGACGATTCTGGACTATATTCCTGCACCAGAAGGTGATCCGGAAGCCAGCACACAGGTACTGATCAGCACCATCGATTACAACGAATACGTAGGACGTATCGGAATCGGTAAAGTTGATAACGGAACCATCCGTGTAAACCAGGATATGGTCGTAGTCAATGAACACAATCCGGATCGCCAGGAAAAAGTACGTATCAGTAAGCTGTACGAATTCGACGGACTGGACAAGATTGATGTTAAGGAGGCTACTATCGGTTCTATCGTGGCTGTATCCGGTATCTCAGACATTTCCATTGGTGATACCTTGTGCTCACCGGAGAATCCGCAGGCAATCCCATTCCAGAAAATCTCTGAGCCTACGATTGCAATGCAGTTTATCGTAAACGACAGTCCACTCGCAGGTCAGGAAGGTAAATACGTAACTTCCCGTCACATTCGTGACCGTCTGATGCGCGAGTTGAATACTGACGTCAGCCTCCGCGTAGAAGAAACAGACAATATGGATAGTTTTAAAGTATCCGGACGTGGAGAGCTTCATCTGTCTGTCCTGATCGAGAATATGCGCCGTGAAGGATATGAATTTGCAGTAAGTAAAGCTGAGGTTCTGTACAAAAAAGATGAAAAAGGCAAACTTCTGGAGCCAATGGAACTTGCATATATTGACGTACCGGACGAATTTACCGGAACTGTCATTGAGAAATTAGGTCAGCGAAAAGGTGAACTTCGCAACATGGATGCCAGCAGCGGTGCTTATACCCGTCTGGAATTTTCCATCCCGGCTCGTGGTCTGATCGGTTACCGTGGCGAATTCATGACTGACACCAAGGGAAATGGTATCATGAACACACTGTTCGACGGATATGCTCCATACAAGGGTGACATCCAGTATCGTAAACAGGGCTCCCTGATTTCATTCGAGACCGGAGAATCTGTTACTTACGGTCTGTTCAATGCTCAGGAACGTGGTACTCTCTTCATCGGTGCTGGTGAAAAAGTATACTCCGGTATGGTCATCGGACAGAACGGTAAGACTGACGATATCGAAGTAAATGTATGCAAGACCAAGCATCTGACCAACACCCGTTCATCTGGTGCTGATGATGCGCTTCGTCTGACCACACCAAAGGTACTGAGTCTGGAAGAAGCTCTGGACTTCATCGACACCGATGAATTACTGGAGGTAACACCTAAGAGTCTTCGTATCCGCAAGAAGATCCTGGATCCAAGACTCCGTAAGCGTGCTAACATGAAACAGAGTTAATCTGTGGAGGATGCCTATGAAAGAAAAATGTACTCTTATCATTTCCAGTCTTGCTTATGCACTGGAAATGATCATCACCATAGCCATGCTGATTGGCACCGGGCTCCTCTGCTTCCGTCTGATCTGTTCCATCTTTCACCTGATGGATGGCGATCCGTTTGAAGCATACGAGCATCTCCTTTCTTACAGCATGAACCTGATAATCTGTGTAGAACTGATCCGCATGATGTATTATCACACTTCTGATATGGTATTCGAACTGCTGGTATTCGCACTGGCAAGGCAGGTCATTATCGACCACACCTCAGCGATTACCAGCCTGATCGGTGTATGCGCCATTGCCGTACTGTTCGCCACAAGAAAGTTCCTGTTTACCACTCATGTACTCTCTGCCGATACCGATGACGAAGACAACAAAAAGAGCGAAAAAGAAAACAAATAAAAACTATACAATGTCTGACAAACGTGCTATACTCAACATATCAGAAAGATTGTTGTTTGAAGTATCAATTGTCAGACATTTTATTTTTCTGAAAATCACTGTTAAAGGAGTGGATTTTATGAATTTTATCATCAGTGGAAAGAACATCGAAGTAACCCCGGGTCTGAAAGACAGCGTCATCAATAAGCTTGGTAAGCTGGAGAGGTATTTTACACCTGACACAGAAATCATCGTAACCTTAAGCGTCGAAAAAGACCGTCAGAAGATCGAGGTAACCATTCCGGTCAAAGGTGATATCATCCGTTCTGAGCAGACAAGCACAGATATGTATGTATCCATTGACCTCGTAGAAGAAGTGATCGAGCGTCAACTTCGCAAATATAAAAACAAACTGATTGCAAGACATCAGGAAGGCGGAGCTTTCAAGCAGGAATTCTTTGAAGAAGAACCTGCCATCGACAGCAATGACGAGATTCAGATCGTGCGCACCAAGAAGTTTGGTATCAAGCCAATGTTCCCGGAAGATGCTTGTGTGCAGATGGAACTTCTCGGACACGATTTCTTCGTATTCTCTAACGCAGAGACAGAAGAAGTTAATGTCGTGTACAAGAGAAAGAACGGTACATTTGGCCTGATCGAGCCTGAATTTCAGTAAACAATATGCATAATCATTCAGGGATAATCCCTGATATCAAAAATCCTGGAGATCATTTCTCCAGGATTTTTATCTGTCCATTTATCTCTGCATAAAAGCAGGCTCCTATCTCTTCCATGGAAGCTCTTGCTCCCGTCCCTTCTGTAATCTCTTCCTGTACCGCAGTAAGTTCCTCTACAGGAATCACGCAGGTCAATTGCACTTTGTCTGTATACACAGAATCCAGAATAGTAATCTTTCGCTCTCCTAATATATATTGAATCTTACCAAGGTCTCCGTACTCGGTATCTACGGAAAGCTTTATTCCCCGAATCCGGGATATAATCTGTGAATGCGCCAGTCCCTCTTTCGTTGCTCCGGAATATGCTCTTACCAGTCCTCCCGTACCAAGCAGTGTCCCTCCAAAATATCTGGTCACTACCACTGCTACATTATGGATATCCTCTCCCATCAGCACATCTAACATCGGCTTTCCCGCTGTACCTCCCGGCTCCCCATCATCACTGAATCTGGCAAGTTCATGTCGGTCACCGATCACATATGCAAAGCAGTGATGTCTGGCATCCCAGTATTTCTTTTTAATATCAGCAATAAATGCCTGTGCTTCATCTTCACTTGATACCGGCATTACGTCTGCAATAAAACGAGACTTTTTTTCTACAATTTCACCTGTTCCGCCTCTATAGGCCAACTTGTATTCTTCTGGCATATTTTCACCTTTCCTTCTTGTCCTGAATACTACTATAACGGATTTATTAAGATTTTCCTACATAAATATGAAGATTTTAATTTTTTCTTTATTTAAATTATCAAGTTTGGTATAATACTGTGGATAAAGGAGGCTAAATTCATGAATTATGGAAGACGAAAAGCTTCAAAAAGGCAAAAAGAAATCACCTCCAAAGGTACCATGCAGGGAAAACGCATGGGAGTGCGATTATTCAAGGCCTTTTTGCTTTTGATACTTGTCGCCTGTGTAAGTGTGGGAGTAGGCGGCCTCATCTTTGTAAAAAAGATCATCAACGACTCGCCCGACATCTCTCCGGATGATGTACGTCCAAGTGGCTATACTACTTTTGTGTATGCAGATGACGGAACCACAGAGCTGGAACGTTTCGTTGCATCAGGATCCAACCGTATCTACAAGTCGATTGATGAGATACCAACTGATCTGCAGCATGCATTTGTCGCAATTGAGGACGAACGTTTCTATGACCATAAGGGAATTGACCCACAAGGTATCCTGCGTGCCTTCGTTGTAGGTGTCGCACACGGTGGTAACTTCAGTGAGGGTGCCAGTACTCTTACCCAACAGCTGATCAAGAACAACGTATTCCCGAACTTCGTATCTGAAAATACATTTTCTGAAAAACTGGAACGTAAGATCCAGGAGCAGTACCTTGCCCTGAAGATCGAAAAGCAGATGTCCAAAGATGAGATCCTGGAGTGTTATATGAACACAATTAACCTTGGACAGAACACACTGGGTGTTCAGGCTGCTTCCAAACGCTATTTTAACAAGGATGTATCCGAACTTACGCTTTCGGAATCGGCAGTAATCGCAGGTATTACTCAGAATCCATCCGGTTATGATCCGGTCACTCAGCCGGAAGCCAATGCGAAGAGACGAAAAAAGGTTCTGGGCAATATGCTTAAGCAGGGATATATTGATCAGGCTGCCTACGATGAAGCAATGGCAGATGATGTATATGCCAGAATCCAGACTGTTAACAGTGAGATTGGACAGGATTCTCCAAACAGCTACTTTGTAGATGCATTGTCTGAACAGGTAGTAAGTGATCTGATGGATCGTCTCGGCTACTCTGAGACACAGGCATACAACGCACTGTACAGCGGTGGACTCAGCATTTACTCTACTCAGAATGTAGAGATGCAGAAAATCTGCGATGAAGAAATGAACAACTCAGAAAACTATCCATGGCTGACAGAAGTTGGTATTGCCTACGCACTGACAGTAACCCGTGCCGATGGAACGGTTGAAAATTACGGCTCCAACGACCTGCGTAACTATGCACTTAATGTCAAAGGTGACAAGCAGGGGCTGCTCTATTCTTCTGAGGATGAAGCAAGAGCCTTTGTAGAGGAATGGAAATCCACCATTGCGCAGGAAGGTGATACTTACGTAGAGAACCTTACTCTTACTCCACAGCCTCAGGCATCTGTCACGCTGATGGATCAATCCAACGGACAGATCAAAGCAATGGTCGGCGGACGTGGCACCAAAACATCCAGCCTGAGCCTGAACCGCGCATACAAGGGTTCCCCTAGACAGCCGGGGTCATGTTTCAAGATTCTTTCCACTTACGCGCCTGCGCTGGATGCATGTGGCCAGACACTGGCAACTATCATCCGTGATGAACCATGGCATTATTCCAATGGTGCTTCTCTGAAGAATGCATCCGGAAGTTATCTTGGTGACATTACCATGAGAAAGGCCATTGAACAGTCACAGAATGTATGCGCTGTTAAGACAATTGACGAAGTAACACCTGCACTGGGATATCAGTATGCTAAGAACTTCGGAATCACCACTCTGGAGGATTCTGATAAAGTAGAGTCCATCGCACTTGGTGGTCTGACTAACGGTGTATATAACTATCAGCTCTGCGGAGCATTTGCAACGATTGCTAACGGCGGCGTATACAACACGCCAACTCTTTATACCAAGATCCTTGACCATGACGGTAATGTTCTTCTGGAAGGTAATAAAGAAACTAAGACCGTGATTAAGGATTCCACTGCTGCACTGCTCACCAGTGCCATGGAAGACGTTGTTACCAGCGGTACCGGACGTAATGCACAGCTTGACAACATGCCGGTAGCCGGTAAGACCGGTACTACTGACCACGATCAGGACCTCTGGTTCTGTGCATTCACTCCATATTACACCTGTGCAGTATGGGGCGGATACGATGAGAACAAGTCACTGACAGGTATCGATACCCAGTATCGTTTCCGAATCTGGAAAAGCATTATGAGCAGAGTTCATGCAAATCTGGAAGAAAAAGATTTTACCATGCCTTCCAGTGTAGAAAAGAAATCTGTATGCTCGATCACCGGATGTCTGGCAAGACCATCCTGCCCAACAGTAACGGAATATTTTGCAAAAGGTTCTGTACCTGATGAGATCTGTCCGGGACACGGTGATGATTATGAAGAAAGTGACTCTACAGACGAAGAATCAACCGATAGCAGTGAAAACAGTTCTGGCAGCACCGGTAACACTGATAACAGTGGCAACACTGGTGGTAACACCGGTGGCAATTCTGGTGGCAATTCTGGTGGTAACACCGGCGGTAATTCTGGTGGCAACACTGGAGGCAATTCCGGTGGTAATACTGGTGGCGGCGAAACTGGAGGTGGAGAGACACCAACTCCGGAGCAGCCTTCTGCAAGATTGCTCTTACCGAATCTGAGAGGTATCTACAAATTCAAAAGCTAACGCAAAAGGAGTGAAGTTCAATTGGAACTTCACTCCTTTTATGTATCGTGTATTTAATTCAAAATCAACCTTGCAGCTCCACAGATACCTGCATCATTGCCAAGTTCAGCTAATACAATCTTCGTATCTTTATTTGCGAAAAACGCTTTCTCCCGGAACGCTTTTTCAACAAATGGAATCAATACCGAACCTGCTTTTGACACACCGCCACCGATCACAAACACTGCCGGATCCACCACTACAGCAAGACTCGCCAATGCTTCTCCAAGATATCGTCCGAATTCATCCGCAATGCGAGTTGCAAGTGCATCTCCTGCTTTTACTGCATCAAACACATCTTTGGCACTTGGTTCTCCATGAAGCACTGTCTCTTCATGATCCCCACTCAAAGCCTTTCTTGCCAGCTTCGCAATTCCAGTTGCAGACGCGTACTGTTCCAGACATCCACGCAATCCACATCCACAGGCATCCTCTTCCTCACGGTTCACACAGATATGTCCGATCTCGCCGCCCGCGCCGTGATGTCCGACAATCATATGACCATCCACGATCACACCACCGCCAACACCAGTACCAAGAGTTATCATGACAAGATTTTTCTCGCCTCTTCCGGCTC
>OGQN01003209.1_pt1 | contig 10854 bp, 9 predicted proteins | sample 1553231 | NCBI WGS metagenome assembly OGQN01 (sample SAMEA2579950, study PRJEB22360) | human gut metagenome | biome: human gut; feature: human-associated habitat; material: faeces | place: Denmark | collected 2008/2010 | reverse complement strand
GGTCGAGCTGTTTCCATTCGTTATACAATGAATGGTATTTCTCCAGTGCGTCGTCATTATGAGCCAGAATGTCGAGCACATTCAACTGAAAACCTTCCTTATTAAGCAAAAGATTCTGATGTTGCGAATGCACATCGATCAGCTGTTCGCCCATCCCGAACGTCTGAAGTCTCTGGCTGGTTGGCTGACCGACAACGACATCGCGGCACTTGCCCGCCCCAAAGGCTCCCCGTTGACCCGCTCCGATATTCCGCTGCTCGACGAAGCAATGGATATGCTGGGCCCCGATCCCAAGGCGGTGGCCCGCCAGTCCGCCGCCGACGCACGTCGTGCCGCCGAAGAGCAGTATGCCAAAGACACTCTGGCCGCGACCGGTCTGGGTGGAGGCATCGTCTCCAGTCAGATGCTGCTCGACCAGATGAACGGGGACGACGCTGAGCTGACCGCGCAGCGGGCCGCGGCCGACCGTGAATGGACCTACGGGCACATCGTGGTCGATGAAGCGCAGGAATTGACCGCCATGGACTGGCGTATGTTGATCCGCCGTTGCCCCTCCCGCTCGTTCACCATCGTGGGCGATGTGGCGCAGACTTCGGCGCTGGGTGGCACCCGACGCTGGAGCAAATCGATGAACCGCCTGTTCGGCGAAAGCCACTGGGATTTGAACGAGTTGACCATCAACTACCGTAATCCGCAGGAAGTTTCCGAACTTGCCTCACGATTTGCCGAGGAGGAAGGCCTCTACATCTCCACGGTCAATGCGGTGCGCACCATCCCCGATTCGGTGTCCCGCAATGTGGTGCCCGACATGTCGTCCTTGCTGGAAACGACGGCCGAGCAGGCGGCGCAGCTTGCCGAACAATTCGTTTCGGCAGACGGCACCGGCCGCATCGCCGTCATCTGTCCGGATAATCTCATCGCCCCGGTGCGCGATGCCGTGCGCCGCAAACTGGCTGTCATTCTTGACCCGGCCGAATACGCAAGGCTCATCGAGCAGCCCGAATGGGATGAGCAAATCAGCGTCTGCGGCACTGAAACGGTCAAGGGTCTGGAGTTCGATGCCGTCGTGGTGGTCGAGCCCGGTCTCATCGAGGATGACGCGCCGAGCCGCCTGGTCGCCGCCTCGGACCTGTACGTGGCAATGACCAGGCCGACCCAGAAACTGGTTATAGTTCGGACAAAAGCGGACGAAAAGTCCCTGAACATCTAAGGTATGAAGCATGCCCAAAGCACTGTTATTGGAAAACATTCACCCCGATGCGGCCAAATCGCTGCGTGATCACGGTTTCGAAGTCGAGACCATGAAGGGAGCCCTGAGCGAGGACGAACTCATCGATGCGCTGGATGGCGTGGACTTGGTGGGCGTACGCTCCAAGACCAACGTCACAGCCCGCGTGCTGGATGCGCGTCCTACGCTAAGCGCCATCGGCTGCTTCTGCATCGGCACCAATCAGGTCGATCTGGCACATGCCGGCAAGCGTGGCATCGCCGTGTTCAACGCTCCCTACTCCAACACCCGTTCCGTGGTGGAATTGGTGATCTGCGACATCATCTGCTTGATGCGCCGCATTCCCGCACACACGCATCACATCAAGCATGGCCTGTGGGACAAGTCCGCTTCCGGCTCGCATGAAGTGCGAGGCAAGACCCTCGGCATCATCGGCTACGGCAACATCGGCTCCCAGCTGTCGGTACTGGCCGAGGCCCTCGGCATGCGCGTGGTGTTCTACGACATTGAGGAGAAACTGGCACTGGGCAATGCCCACCGTTGCGACACCCTCAACGAACTGCTGGAACAGTCCGATGCCGTGACCCTGCACGTGGATGGCCGCAAGTCGAACACCGGCTTCTTCGGCGAAGACCAATTCGCCCACATGAAGCAGGACGCGATTTTCATTAACCTTTCGCGCGGTTTCGTCGCCGATCTGGGAGCTCTGAAGCAGCACCTCGATTCCGGCCATCTGTCTGGCGCGGCGGTCGACGTGTTCCCCGTTGAACCGAAGAAGAGCGGAGATCCGTTCGAGACCTCACTGGCCAATGAAGACAATATGATTCTGACTCCTCATATTGGCGGCTCCACCTTGGAAGCTCAGGAATCCATCGGCCATTTCGTCTCTCAGCGTCTTGAGGATTACTGGTTCAAGGGTTCTACCTCCTTGTCCGTGAACCTACCACAGATCAACCTCGGTGAGTGCAAGGGTGTGTGCCGTATCGCCCATCTGCACGACAATCTTCCTGGTGTGCTGGCTCATGTCAATCATGTGCTCGGCGAGGAGAACATCAACGTTTCCTTCCAGTCGCTGGCAACCGAAGGCGAACTTGGCTATGTGGTCACCGACGTGGCTCAGACGCCCAGCGCCGCCACGCTTGAAGCACTGCGCAACATCGAAGGCACCATTCGCATGCGTGTCATCAGCTGACGCAGCTCATCCTCGATTGATATGAAAGAGACCCGTCATCATGACGGGTCTCTTTCATAAGTGCTGGGCTTCATGATTGGCTCGCACCATGGTTTGCGAATCACTCGCATATCACGGTGCATGGCATTCGCATATTATTCACGCAAACCATCAATGGCGCTTTGGAAATCCTCCAGACCTGCAAAGTTCTGGTACACACTCGCGAATCGAAGGTACGCCACCACATCCAAGTCACGCAACGGTTTCAGGATGGCTTTGCCCACTTCATCTGAGGTGACTTCGGCAAGGCCTCGGGAGCGAAGATCCTCTTCGACTTTCTGTCCCAGCAGCTTCAGATCCTCTTCTCTGACCGGCCGCCCCTGACAAGCTTTGCGTACGCCGGAAATCACTTTGTCTCTACTGAATGGCTCCACGCCACCCGAACGTTTAGTGACCAGCAGCATACTGGTTTCCACCGTGGTAAAACGCTTGCTGCATTTCGGGCATACGCGACGCCGACGGATGGAATGACCGTCATCGCTAATGCGCGTATCAATGACTTTGGTGTCGGGGTTCTGGCAAAAAGGACAATGCATGCTCCCCAGAATAACGTGTACGGGCGGAAAAACCATGCCGCTCGGGTTTCATTTACTCAACCGGAACAATAATGCGCTGCCCGGCCTGCAATGATCCGGACTCAAGATTGTTCAACGCAATCAGCTCATCCACCGTTTCCGATACATCATGACCAGCAGGCGTGATAGCCGAAGCATATGACCAGAGCGTATCCCCCGGCCGCACGATATAACTGGTCACCTGCGTGGCCCCCGTATCCGATTGGGCCCGCTGAGCGGTAAGCGCGCCGAAACCACACCAGGCCAGCGCCAAGGCGACCATCACTGCGATAATCTTCCCACGCACATTCCGGTGGAACGTTCCAGCATGCTGCATAGCTACACGTGCGCTACGGGCCGGGGCCATCACCATTGAACCAGTCATCACGACCACCTCTCTCGAACAGATGTTCTATCGAACAACTGTTCTTATAATGGCACAAACGTTCGACACGGTCAAGTCGAAACTCGAACAGATGTTTGATTTCACACGAACAACACGTTATGCTGGTGACATAACGAAAGGAGCCCTGACGTGAGCACCATTCCCTTCTCCCCCAAGCAGAAGCCGGACGAGTCCACCCTGACCGACCGCCAGCGCAAAGTGTTGGACGCCATTCGCACGCATATCGACGAACAAGGCTTCGCTCCCTCTTTCCGGGAAATCGGAAATGCCGCCGGGCTCAAAAGTCCGTCTTCGGTCAAGCATCAGCTACAAGTTTTGGAAGACAAGGGCTTCATCCGCATGAACGCGAACAAGGGTCGCGCCATCGAGGTGGTGGCAGGATCCGCCCCGAATGCCGAAAAGCCCTCCCAAGCCAGCGAAGAGGCAACCAGCACCAGTAATGTGGCGGAGATATACCAATTCCCCGCCGAAGCCATTGCCGAATCACACGATGTGCCGCTCGTTGGCCGTATTGCCGCCGGCGTGCCAATTACCGCCGAACAGCATGTGGACGACGTCATGCGTCTGCCGGAACGGCTGACCGGCTCCGGCACCCTGTTCATGCTGGAAGTCCACGGCGATTCCATGGTGGATGCCGCTATCTGCGATGGCGACTATGTGGTGGTGCGCGAACAGAATTCCGCCGTCAACGGAGATATCGTCGCCGCTCTGCTGGACGACGAGGCCACGGTGAAGACCTTCCGCAAGGAAAACGGCCATGTCTGGCTGATGCCGCACAACCCCGCATACTCGCCCATCGACGGCACACATGCCACGATTATGGGCAAGGTGGTCACCGTGCTGCGCAAATTGTAGCCTGTTCGCCACCAGCTGATCAGCGTGCACCGAATCGCGCTGGTCGTGCTATAGTCACGCACAGCTTACGAAACCCCGGCCTCGCGCCGGGGTTTCGTCGTATTCAGACCATATCGCAAATGGAAATGAGAAGCGGTTTCAACTCGATAGAGCGAAGGAGTACATATGGCTCATACCCATGCACCCGCACCATCCACATCCGTAAACCCTGCCGCGCACCAGCGTAGGCTGATTGCCACGTTGACCGTAACCGGTTCGGTCTTCCTCATCGAAGTGGTGTCGGCTGTCTTAACCGGCTCATTGGCCCTGCTGGTGGATGCCGGTCATATGCTCACCGACATGTCCGTGCTGGCGGCATCCACAATCACCGCCATACTGATGCGCCGCAAGCCCAGCAACACTCGTACTTGGGGCTGGGCCAGGCTTGAGGTGCTCACCGCTGCCGCAGGTGCCGTGGTGCTGCTCGTCGTTGGCATCTATGCGTTGATGGAGGCCGGCATGCGTCTGTTCGGCGGTTCCAAAGCGGAAATCGACGATATCGGCTTGCTGCTGTTCGTGGGCATTCTGGGTCTTGCCGCAAATATCATCTCGATTTTCATCCTTGCCTCGCAGCGCGAAGACAACATGAATATGAAGGCCGCGTTCCTCGAGGTGATGAATGACGCACTTGGCTCGGTGGCCGTGGTGGCCTCTGCCCTGGTAATGATCTCCACCGGATGGAATGGCTTCGACGCCGTGGCCGGTGCCGTCATCGCACTGATGATGATTCCGCGCGCCATCAAGTTGCTGCACAACGCGGTCAAGGTGCTGCTGGAGGAAACACCGGATGGACTTGACCTCGATAAGGTACGCGAACATCTGGAAGACGTGCCGCATGTGCTTGCCGTGCATGACCTCCACGCCAGCACGGTGTCCACCGGCATGCCGATTCTGATGGCCCACGTGGTAGTCGACAAAGACCTCACCATGGAAGATGCCGCCACAATCCTCACCCAACTGCAGGATTGCCTGCGCGAGCACTTCCCGGTCTCGGTCCCCCACACCACCTTCCAGCTCGAGCCCGAGGGCTATAGCTCCCCCTCCTCCAACGAACTCCACGAATAAAAAATGCTCCCAACGGGAGCATTCAGCAGGGTATAAAAAATCGCTGTACGTGTGCGATTTTCGTGCCGCACAAGGTGAAGGCCTACAAAGGTAGGTCGAGTCTTGTGCGGTGCGAAAGGCGCTCCGTACAGCGATTTTTTATCAGAAGCCGAACTGGGCGGCGGTTTCCTTCAGCGTCTCGGCAGAGCGCTTCAGAGCGGCGAGCTCCTTGTCGGAGACCGGGGTGTTGATGGTGTTGTTGACGCCCTGACGGTTGAGGAGGGTCGGCACGGACATGCAGATGTCGGAGATGCCGTGGAAGTCCTTGAGCATGGAGCTCACGGGCAGAATGCGGTTGGTGTCGTGCAGGACGGCTTCGATGATGTCGACGCCGGACATGCCGATGGCGTAGTTGGTGGCACCCTTACCGTTGATGATCTTGTAAGCGGCGTTCTTGACTTCCTGGTGGATCTCCTCGCGCTTGTCGGCGTCGAGCGGATCGTGGCCGGGCAGCGGGGTCCAGTCGCACATGGGGACGCCACCGATGGTGGCGGACTCCCACAGCGGGACTTCGGAGTCGCCGTGCTCGCCGGCGATGTAGGCGTGCACGTTCTTGACGTTGACGCCGGTCTGCTGGGCAATCAGGAAGCGCAGGCGAGCGGAGTCCAGGTTGGTGCCGGAACCGAAGATCTGGTTCTCGGGCAGACCGGTGAGCTTCTGAGCCACGTGGGTAGCGATGTCGACCGGGTTGGTGATGAGCATGTAGATGGCGTTCGGAGCCACCTTGACCAGGTTCGGCATGATGGCCTTGAGGATGTTGACGGTAGCGCCAACGAGCTCAAGACGAGACTGACCCGGCTTCTGACGCGGACCAGCGGTGATGACGACCATGTCGGCGTCGCGGCAGATCTCAGGATCGTCGGAACCGTCGATGGACACGGTCGGGTAGAAGCTGGAGCCATGCTGCATGTCGAGCACTTCGGCTTCCACGCGCTCCTTGGCGATGTCTTCAAGCACGATCTCGCGAGCGATGCCACGCTGGGCAGCGGCGAAGGCGAGGGTGGAGCCAACGGCACCGGCACCAATAACAGCAAGCTTCGTGGGCTTAACGGTAGTTTCCGCCATGATGGATGAACCTCTCTTCAAAGGCGGTCTGCTGATGAATGGCAGGCCTTGTAACTAACGTCTTCACTCTATAAACCCGCTAAGACGTTTTGCTACCGGCACACCACCCTGTTTGACAACCGTATGGTAATGTTTTCAACGGTTGTTAGCGCTCACGAATATACTGTGATGTTTATCACGTTAGTCAATGGACTGTTCGACCACCTGAGCGGCAAGATGGGCATCAACGTCCGCTTCAAGCTGTATGCCATCATCGCGGTACTCCACCTTGTCTACCTTGCCGTATTCGCGTACACGAGAGATCAGGGAGCCAGCGGTATACGGCAGCAGAGCGTTGACATGCACATGCGGGACCGGCAGCAGACTTTCGACCGCGGTACGCAGCTCGTCCAATCCCTCACCGGTATAGGCGGAGACGATGAACGCATCTGGCTGCAGCGCGGCGAGTCGTTCACGAGTCGCCTCGTCCGCCTGATCGGCCTTGTTGAATACGAGAATACGCGGAATCGAGGCCGTGCCTTCGATGTCCGCCAACACGTCATTGACCGCGTCGACCTGAGAGAACGGGTCAGGGTGGGAGCCATCGACCACATGCAGGATCACGTCGGCCTCGGCCACCTCTTCCAGGGTGGATTTGAACGCCTCGACCAGCTGGGTGGGCAGGCGGCGCACGAAGCCGACCGTGTCCACGTAGGCGTAAGCGCGTCCGTCGCGGGTTTTGGCGCGGCGCACGGCCGTGTCCAATGTGGCGAACAGCGCGTTTTCCACCAGTTCGGCCGAACCGGTCAGACGGTTGGTCAACGAGGATTTGCCGGCGTTCGTGTAGCCGACCACGGCCACTGTGGGCAGGCCGAAGCGACGGCGTGAACCGCGCTTGACCTCACGTGCCGGGGCCATCTCACGAATCTGACGGCGCAGTCTGGCGATACGCGTGCGAATTACACGACGGTCCATTTCGATTTTGGTCTCGCCCGGGCCTCGCGATCCGATGCCCGCATCCGCGCCGGCCGCGCGACCGCCGGCCTGACGGGACAGCGAACCACCCCAACCACGCAGTCGGGGCAGCATGTATTCGAGCTGCGCCAACTCCACCTGCGCCTTACCTTCACGCGAGGTGGCGTGCTGGGCGAAGATGTCCAGAATCACCGCGGTGCGATCCACCACCTTGACTTTGGCGGCGTCCTCCAATGCACGGCGCTGTGACGGCGGCAGGTCGTCGTCCACGATAATCGTATCGGCTTCCTCACGCGCCACGATGCCGGCAATCTCCTTGGCTTTGCCGGAACCAACGTACGTGGCTGCATCCGGCTTGGAGCGATGCTGCAGCAAACCATCGCATACCACCGCACCGGCGGTTTCGGCGAGCGCCGCCAACTCTCTCAATGATTCCTCGGCCTTGGCTTGCGTGGTGACGGCGGACGACCAGACGCCGACGAGCACCACACGTTCCAGACGCACCTTGCGGTATTCGACTTCGGTGACGTCCTGCAGCTCGCCGAGACCGGCGACATGCTTGAGCTCGTTGCGGGCCTCGCGCTCCTCCCATTCCTGATTGGCGTCCTCATGCCAGCCGGTCGCGCGCTGGCTGTCGTCGAGCAACACTTCGGACTGCTCGGCCAGCACACCTTCAGGGGTAACGTCGTTGTTGCCGCGGTTGATGTCGGTGTACTGGGTGTTGTCGGTCAAGTGCGCCTCGTTTGGTTGGAATGGTTCACGATTCTTCTATGGTCCTTTATTATCATCACATGAGGTGACATGCTGGCATAGATCGGCACGTACCGGCATAGGCCGGCTGATACAGGTCGGCATACGAGAGCGGCGAATCCCGCAGAAATGGAGCGACCATGGCAGAACAGTATTTCTCTGCGGAACCCGCATCGAAGGATGTGCGCCGCACATTGAACGTAACGTTGCGCGGCCATGAGGCGACCGCTCAGGTGTCGAACGGCGTGTTCTCCGGCTCGCGCGTGGACCTCGGTACGTCGGTATTGCTGAAGCATGCGCCCGAGCCGCCGCTTACCGGCGATTTTCTGGATTTGGGCTGCGGCTGGGGCCCTATCGCCCTGACATTGGCGTTTGAGTCGCCCGAAGCGAACGTGTGGGCGGTGGATGTCAACGAGCGCGCGGTGGACCTGACCCATGCCAACGCACAGGCGAACGGCCACACGAACATTCATACGGCTCAGGTGGACGAGTCCAGCACTCCCCTGCCTGCCGAGAACCAGCCGGCGTTCTGCGAGACGGTGCCGAGCGATCTCACGTTTGATGTGATTTGGTCGAACCCACCGATCCGAGTCGGCAAGGAAGCGCTGCATACATTGCTTATGGCTTGGCTGCCGAAGCTCAAGGTGGGCGGTGCCGCCTATCTCGTAGTGCAGAAGAATCTCGGTTCCGATTCGCTGATCCCCTGGCTGGACGATGCGCTCGGCGAGGGGTTCACTGCGAGCAAATACGCGAGCTCCAAGGGCTTCCGTATCATTGAAGTTCGTCATGAAATATGAGTATCCCGCAGAACTTCCCGTATCTGCCGCGCGTGATGAGATAGCCAGCGCGGTCAAACGTTCCCAAGTCGTTATTGTGTCCGGCCAGACCGGTTCGGGCAAAACCACACAGCTGCCGAAAATCCTGCTTGAGCTTGGCCGTGGCACGCACGGCAAGCAGATCGTGCACACCCAGCCTCGCCGTATCGCCGCACGCACGGTGGCCGAACGTATCGCCTCGGAGATGGGCGTGAAGCTCGGTGACGAGGTCGGCTATCAGGTGCGTTTCACCGACGAAAGCTCGCCCGGCACACGATTGAGGGTCGTGACCGACGGTATTCTGCTCGCCCAGATCCAGCGCGATCCGAAACTCACCCGATACGATACGATCATCATCGACGAGGCGCATGAGCGCAGTCTTAACATCGACTTTCTGCTCGGCTATCTGACGGCACTGCTGCCTCAGCGCCGCGATCTGAAGCTCATCATTACCTCCGCGACCATCGATTCGGTCAAGTTCCAGGAGCATTTCGAGCACGCCTTGCATGAGAAGGTGCCGGTAATCGAGGTTTCCGGCCGCACCTTCCCCGTGCAGGTGGTCTACGAGCCGCTTGGCACCGCGCCCGCGTTGATGCGCGAAGTGCCGGGATTCGCGGTGGGCGCCCGCCCCGGCGACGCCGATTACGACGAGCTGGCCAGCGCCATCGCGGAATCCGATTCCGACCGGCCCCGCGGCCGGTCCGGTGCCTCCTATGCCGATGACGGCATCACCGATATGCCTACCGCCGTGGCTCGAGCCTGCGCCGAGCTGGTGATTCACTCCTCCCACGAGCGCGGTCCCCGCGATATTCTGGTCTTCGCCTCCGGCGAGCGCGACATCCACGAGTTCGAGGCCGCACTGCGGCATCATTACGGCCCGCGCGCCGACGACATGCGCCACCCCGACGCCATCGAGATCATGCCGCTGTTCGCCCGCCTGTCGTCCAAGGAGCAGCACCGCGTCTTCGAGCCGCACACGCACCAGCGCATCGTCATCGCCACGAACGTGGCCGAAACGTCACTGACCGTGCCGGGCATCCGCTACGTGGTCGACCCGGGCACGGCCCGCATCAGCCGGTATTCGAAGACCGCCAAGGTGCAGCGGCTGCCCATCGAGCCGATCAGCGGTCCGGCCGGTGCGGCCGTATCGCGGACGGCATCGCCATCCGCCTGTATTCGCGTGAGGACTACGAGACCCGCCCTCGGTTCACCGAGCCGGAGATCCTGCGCACATCGCTGGGTGCCGTGGTGCTGCACATGCTGTCGGTGGGCGTCGCCCGTACGGCCGAGGATGTGACGAATTTCGGGTTCATCGACCCACCGGTCATGAAGGCGGTCTCCGACGGCTTCAACGAGCTGACGGAGCTCAAGGCGATCGGCCGCAAGCGCGGCGAGGTGACGCTGACGCATGTCGGACGGCAGCTCGCCCGCATCCCCATCGATGTCCGTCTCGGCCGCATGGTGATCGAGGCCGCGAAATCCAGCACGCCCGACACGTTGGCTGCCGTGCTGGTGATCGTGGCGTTCCTGAGCCTTCAGGATCCGCGTGAGCGCCCGGACGAGGCCCGGGATGAGGCCGACCGCATCCACAACCGGTATGCGGATCCGTCCAGCGACTATCTGACCGCGCTGAACATCTGGGACCGTATCTTCCAGGCCGATGGCGAGCCGAGCAACAATGCGCTGCGCCGTATCTGCAAGAGCGAGTATTTCAGCTGGCTGCGCGTACGCCAGTGGAAGGACCTGGTCAATCAGCTGACGGAGATGTGCCGCGAACTCAAGTTCAAGGTCGGCTCCCCGCAGCCGGTCTCCCGCCCCGATCTGGCGGTACGCCAGCTGCCGCTCAACCAGCA
>OGQN01003201.1_pt1 | contig 10886 bp, 9 predicted proteins | sample 1553231 | NCBI WGS metagenome assembly OGQN01 (sample SAMEA2579950, study PRJEB22360) | human gut metagenome | biome: human gut; feature: human-associated habitat; material: faeces | place: Denmark | collected 2008/2010 | reverse complement strand
CTGACGCTGATCGGTTCTGACCGATCAATAGCCACAGGAGGCCCCTCACCAACCGTGAGGGGCCTCCTCGTATATGTTATGCGCCATGGTCTCGCCCCCCCCCGGCGCTGCGCGTCACCTCCCGCCAGCGGGAGGATATTTGGCGAGGGACCGAAAACGCGAGAAGCCCCCTTGCGGGGGCTTCTTCATGACTTAATCAAGTGTCACACGCGGGTCAGCTTCTTGTGCAGGCGGTGCGGGCGTGCCGCGTCCTCGCCGAGGCGGGCGACACGATTCTCCTGGTAGGCCTGGAAGTTGCCTTCGAACCAGTACCACTTGGCCGGGTTCTCGTCATCGCCCTCCCACGCCAGGATGTGCGTGGCGATGCGGTCGAGGAACCAACGATCGTGGGAGATGACCACGGCGCAGCCGGGGAAGCCAAGCAGCGCGTTTTCAAGGGATTCCAGCGTCTCGACGTCCAGATCGTTGGTGGGCTCGTCGAGCAGCAGCAGGTTACCGCCCTGCTTCAGGGTCAGGGCCAGGTTCAGTCGGTTGCGCTCACCGCCGGAGAGCACGCCGGTCAGCTTCTGCTGGTCGGAGCCCTTGAATCCGAAGCTCGCCACATAGGCGCGGGTCGGCACTTCGACGCCGGCCACCTCGATGAAGTCGAGTCCGCCGGAGACAGCCTCCCACAGGTTCTTGTTCGGGTCGAGGCCTTCACGGTTCTGGTCGACATAGCTGATCTTCACGGTGTCGCCGATCTTCAGCTCGCCGGATGTCAGCGGCTCCAGACCGACGATGGTCTTGAACAGTGTGGACTTGCCGACGCCGTTCGGACCTATCACGCCGACGATGCCGTTGCGCGGCAGCGTGAAGGACAGGTCGTCGATGAGCACGCGGTCGCCGAAAGCCTTGTGCAGGTGCTCGGCCTCCAGCACCACGGAGCCCAGACGCGGGCCGGCCGGAATCTGGATCTCGGAGAAGTCGAGCTTCTTGTTGTTGCGCGCCTCGTTCTCCATCTGGTCGTAACGCTCCAGACGCGCCTTGTTCTTGGCCTGACGGGCCTTGGGCGAGCTGCGCACCCATTCGAGCTCGTTCTTGAGGCGCTTGGCGAGCTTGGCGTCCTTGGCGCCCTGGATCTCCAGACGCTTCGCCTTCGTCTCCAGGTACGTGGAGTAGTTGCCCTTGTACGGGTACAGGTGGCCGCGGTCGACCTCGCAGATCCATTCGGCCACATTGTCCATGAAGTAACGATCGTGGGTGACGGCGATGACGGCGCCCTTGTACTGGTGCAGGAACTGCTCCAGCCACAGAATCGACTCAGCGTCGAGGTGGTTGGTGGGCTCGTCGAGCAGCAGCAGGTCGGGGGCTTCAAGCAGCAGCTTGCACAATGCCACACGGCGACGCTCGCCACCAGAGCACACGGAGACCAGGGTGTCCATGTCGGGGCACTGCAGCGCGTCCATGGCCTGTTCGAGCTGTGAGTCGAGATCCCAGCCGTTGGCCGCGTCGATCTCGGTCTGCAGCTTGCCCATCTCGTCCATCAGCGCGTCGAAATCGGCGTCCGGGTTGGCCATCTCCTCGCCGATGGCGTTGAAACGCGCGACCTTCTCGGCGATCGGTCCGAACGCCATCTTGATGTTCTCGCCCACGGTCTTGGTGTCGTCCAGCGGCGGCTCCTGCTGAAGGATGCCGACCGTGAAGCCCGGTGTGATGTAGGCCTCGCCATTGCTGACGGTCTCCAGTCCGGCCATGATCTTCAGCAGCGTCGACTTGCCCATGCCGTTCGGGCCGACCACGCCGATCTTCGCGCCCGGCAGGAAGCTCAGGGTCACGTCGTCGAGGATCACACGGTCGCCGTACGCCTTGCGAGCCTTGATCATCTGATATACGAATTCTGCCATGGTATGCAGTTACTCCTTAAAGGGGTTGGGATTCCGCCGTTTTCTGGTCTGTGCTTTTGGTCCGCGCATGCCGGCCGTTCCATGCGGTGCCCGTCCGCATGTCGGTCGCGGGCATGCCAAACCACCGCATACCATGGTATCGGAAGGGCTGGAGTGGGGCGTGGCGCCCAAATCAGGGGAAATAATGGCCGTCAGGATAGATAATGGTCGTATGGAATCGGAGTGGTTGGAAAGCAAGCGCGGCCCCGCGGAATCAGTATGGCTGCACGAGAAATCTCATGGGAGTGCGGCGGGGTCGCCACGTTCATCATCTGCCCGTTCATCGTTTGCACGTTCATCCCCGGAGAGAGCGCCGGTATTTGGATATTGCGCATCGTGATTTCACGGCTCGTTCGAGTGGCCATCGCGAGAAGGCGACCATATGGCCGTGGAACGATTTGAGGTCGATAATGCGCGCATACGTCTGGCCGGTGCCAGGCCTGTCCCGGACAAGACCTCGGAACGGGTCATCGAGGACGCGGATCTGTTCGACCAGGTGTTTCCTCACCCGACGGTCGCCGTGGATCCCAGCGGCGAATGGATCGTGCACGATCCCGACGGCCGGCTTCCCGATAAGTGATTCGGTCCGTCTGCAGTGTGCCGACGAACCCATGAGCGGGCTCGTCGGCGGGCTGATATGTCAGTGGTTTTCGACGGGCGGGCGTGATTAGTGGGTTTCGCCCATGATGTCGGTGGCATCCTCCTCGACGCTCACTGCGGCTTCGATCGCGGCCTCGATGGCCTTGGCCATTGTCGCGATTTCCATGGTGGGCGTGCCGCTCGGCTTGCCCACGCCTTGCTCGGTCGCGTACGGCACGTGGATGAAGCCACCCTTGACTCCGGGGAACCTGCGGTCGAGCAGGTACAGCACGTTGTACATGATGCTGTTGCACACGTAGGTGCCAGCCGTGTACGACATGAGCGCCGGGATGCCGCTCGCGTTGATGCGCTTGACCATGGCCTTGACCGGCAGCGTGGCGAAATACGCGGTGTCGCCGTCCTCGCGCAGCGGGGTGTCGAATGGTTGCTCGCCGTCGTTGTCGGGGATGCGGGCTTCGGCCAGATTGATCGCGACCTTCTCCACGGTCACGGCCGAACGGCCTCCGGCCTGACCGATGCACAGCACGTAATCGGGCTTCTCGCGTTCGATGGCCTCCTCGACCACCATGGCGCTGCGCGTGAACACGGTCGGAATCTCCAATTTGACGACGCTCACGCCCGCGATGGATTCGGGCAGCAGCTTGACCGCTTCGAATGCGGGATTGACCGGCTCGCCGCCGAACGGATCGAATCCGGTGACCAGGATCTTGCTCATAATGGCTCCTTTGCTTGAAATATATGGATGGAATACGGTGTCACTGGGCGATGAGCATGTACACGATCTGCACGACGATCATCACCATCGCCGGCAGCACCTGCTTCTTGATCACGCCCATGCGGTCCTTCATGTCGAGCATCGCAACGGGCACGATGTTGAAGTTGGCCGCCATAGGCGAGCACGAATGGCGCGCCGATGCCCACGGTCATCACGGTGATCGCGGCGAACGCGTTGCCCATGATCATCGTGAACAGCATCATGCCCACGCCGAACACGATGATGCCGATCGTGACGTTGCCCTTGGGAATGATGCCGCCGACGAGCGCAGTCGCCACGGCGGACACGATGATGATCAGGATCGCATCGAGCTTGAGGGCGAACTCTATGATCACGATGACGATTCCCAGCAACACGAGATAATTCGGTTCCATATGGAAATCCTTCCTGTACTGTACACGCATGAGGTCGCGGCGGTGTGCCCGAGGCGTGTGAATAGGGCAAATCTACGATTATAGGGCATCGCACATGCCGGGGGAAGAGACGGTGGTGGATGGCTGCCGGCGTAAGTGGTACGGCCGCAGGTTCCGCGGTATAGTGACGGGTCTCAGCGCATCGTCGAGAAGACGATGACTGGTGGGGAAGGCCGGAATGAATTTCGGCATGACGTTGGCGTCGTTGCCGGCGCTGCTGGCCGTGTCGTTGTGGGAGAAGCAGGGCAAGACGGGCGTATTCGTCGCCTCCGGCGGACAGGGGAGCGACGAAGTGGTGTCCGAAGCCGAGTCGATGCGGCGGTACCTGACGGAAAGCCGCCATGTTCCCGCCGACGCGGTGCTCATGGAGGACCGTTCCACCACGACCATGGAGAATCTTCGTTTTTCGAAGGAGATCATGGATGCGCGCAGCGGCGTGCAATCGGTCCCCGGGCGCCGTGGCCTCGCCTACCGTTGCGCGCTGGTCACCAGCGATTACCATGTGTTCCGAGCCAGTGAATACGCGCATCATATCGGGCTGAAGGCGGATGGGGTGCGGCAGCCATACGCGTGGCTACTACTGGCCCACGGCGTTCATCCGGGAGTTCATAGCCGTTACCAAGGCGCATTTGTGGCCGTACTGTGCGCTCGCCCGGCCGGGCATTGACCGGTTGCCGTGTGCGACCGGTCTTTATCGGGCGCTTGGCCGCGACACGCCCGTGGTCGAGTAGTCCTGTATTATATTCTTTTGTGCCCGATGACGGCACGAACGGCCCCGTAGCTCAGTTGGTTAGAGCGCCGCCCTGTCACGGCGGAGGTCACCGGTTCAAGTCCGGCCGGGGTCGCTTTTTCTTTTTCTGCTCAGTTTTTTCTCCGCATTGCGGCTGATTCCATCTTCAATTACGGGTCATGGAACGGGAGTATCGTCAAATCAAACCCGGAGCGGCACAAGGAGCGATGGCGATGACGGGACTGGATGAAGCGCGTCCGACGCGACGCAATAACCCACGCACGGTGACGGCGCACAGCCAAGGCACAGGCGCGGGATATGCGCGAATGGGCCTGTGAACCTCCGACAGCAGCCTTTACCTCGCGTCGAACGTGCGGCGGAGCCAGTCGAAGGCGAGCCGCGGCCAGATCTGCACGGCCGGCACGACGTTGTCGAGGTCACCCTCGCCCGGCGAGCCGGCACGCGCGGTGTCCACGGTGGCGAGCGACAGTCCATGCCCGCCCTGCGGGAACAGGTGCGCCTCGATACTGACGCCGGCGTCACGGCACGCCTGGATCATCAGCAGTGAATTCTCCACAGGAACGGCCTGATCGGTGATGGTGTGCCAGATGAACACCGGCGGCATGGTCGCGTCGACATGCTTCTCGATCGACAGCAGCTCCAGCAGCGACGCATCGTCTTTGCCGTCACCCAGCAGGTTGTCGAAACTGCCGCGGTGCGCGAACCGGCCAGACGTGATTACCGGATAGCACAACAGCAGCGCGTCCGGGCGCACGGCAGCCGGATCATATCCGGCGTCGCGCAGCTCGGCATCGCTGGAAACCGTCGTCAGGTTCGCGGCGAGATGACCACCGGCCGAAAACCCGATGGCCGCCACGCGCCCGGCATCCACATGCCATTCGTCGGCATGCCCGCGAATCATCGACATCGCCTCGGCCATCTCCAGCAACGCCACCGGGTACCGGCTTGGCGCGCAGGAGTATTTCAGTACGAACGCCTGATATCCGGCCGCGAGGAATTGCAGCGCGACCGGTTCGGATTCACGGTCGGATCCGATAGCGTACCCGCCGCCGGGAATGATCAGGATCGCCGGCCGGCGCCGGTCCGGGTCCATCTCCGGGCTGTTGTCGATCACATAGCCGACGAGTTCGGCCCGCGAGCCGTCGATGCCGTCGATGACCTGGGTGAAATGCTGCATGGTCTCCCTTTCCTGTCGCCGCTCGGTCTGGCGCGAGCGAGGATTCGCCGCGTCCTCTACCAGCATGATACGCGCACGACACGCGGATGCGACTTATGCGGATTTGCAAATCGTGCTACGGTGACGGCTGTTTCAAAACCGCATGACATTCGTCGAATCGGCTCGCCCGATGCCAGTCATGCGGTTTTTCGTTGCCGTCGCAGGTCCGGACGTTAGGGACTTCTCGACGTGTACGCAGGGCCCGGCCGTGCGCGCCGCTCGCTCGACGGGGACGGGAAGAGTACAAGAGAGGTCATGTTGTCCGCGATCCAGACAACTTCGAAAGAAACAACCCTGCAAGAACACGCGGCCGCAGAACACGGCTCCGCACATGATATTCCCGCCGAATCCCCGAAATTCAGGCATCCGCACAAGGTGATGCTGGGACTGTACATCGGCGCGTTCCTGGGCATGCTGTCGGAAACGTCGATGAACATCGCGCTGCCCGATCTGATGGACGAGTTCTCCGTGCCATCCGGCACCGCCCAATGGATGGTCGTCGGCTATATGCTGGCCATCGGCGTGGCGCTGCCATGCGTCGGCTTCCTGCTCAAATGGGTCAAGGCCAAGACGCTGGTCATGGTGGCGTCAACTGACCGTTAGTTGCGCGCCGCCGAGGCCGTCCGAATGCAGCGTCCAGCGGATGGATGCGGCGCACTCCAGGAATCCCTCGTCGTGAGAGACGAGCAGCAGCGCGCCGGGGTATCCGGCCAGCGCGTGGGCCAGCGCCTGAATCGAATGCAGATCCAGATGGTTGGTCGGCTCGTCCATCACGATCAGATGCGGGTGATCTCGCAATCCCAAGCACAGCAGCAGCTTGCGCAATTCGCCCGGCGACGGGTTGCCACCGGCGAGGAGGCGGCTTGGGTCGACGTTGAGCTGCGCGAATGCCGACAATACGTCACCGCGGTCGGTGGGCGTCAACGCCGTGAGCCGGCGCATCGCCTCCCGGGCATCCTGATCCGTCGTGTTCTGCGTGATCGTCAGCCGGGGGAGCGGGACGCCGGAATACTGCTCCCGCGTCGCGATCGTGCGCAGCAGCGTGCGGACCAGCGTGGTCTTGCCGGTGCCGTTCGGCCCGCTGATGCCGATCCGGTCATGCGGTCCGACGGTCAGCATCGGTATCTTCAGGCCCGCTGTCTCCGATATCGCTGCCGCGCCGACTCCATCCGGCGATTGCGGCGCGTACGGGATGATCTGGGGCTCCAGCCGCACAAGCTCCCGTCGGTTGCTTGATTCGGCATCCATCCAGATGTCTCCGTCATAGCGCTTCGTGGCGGTGACGACGGCTGCGGCCCGTTCCCGGGCGGCGGCCACCTGTGCGTCGATGCGGGCGCTCGCGGGGCCGAGTCGGCTGGGGTTATGGCTTTTCTTGATGCGACTGCGCGCGTCATGGTCTTTCGGATTCACGAGCCGATGCGCTTTGGATGCGCCGGCTATCTCGCTCGTCGCCGCCCGTCGGCGCTGCTCCTTGACCGCGTCGATGCGCGTGGATTCGCGCCGGGCGTTGCGCGCCATGCCTGCCGCCGCTGCCCGCTCCCGTTGCGCATCCATGGATGCCGCGGAGTAGTTTCCCGGCCGCACGCGCACCACGGTGATGTTATGACCGCGCACGTGATCTCGTTCGAACAACGCGCAGCTGCTCGCCACCGCGTCAATCAAGGCCACGTCATGCGAGACGAGGATGCCGATGCCGTCATACGAGCGCAATGCCGCGATGATGCGCTCGCGGGTCGGCCGGTCTACGTGGTTCGTCGGCTCGTCCAGCACCAGCACGTCGGGATCGGTCGCCAACGCACATGCGATCTGCAGGCGTTTCGCCTCGCCGCCCGACAGGGTGCCGGGCCGCCAAGGCCAGTCGTCGCCGATGCCCAGTTCACGGCGTATCTCCATGGCTTGCGGTGACCAGTCGCAGGCGAAGTCCTCCAGATTCTCCGGTGTTTCGTCGGTGTTTTGTGGGCAGTAACCGGTATGCAGGCGGTTCGGAGTCGGCGATATGCGCCCGGCATCTGGCGAGAGCCGGCCGATCGCGAGCTTGGCCAGCGTCGTCTTGCCGATGCCGTTGTCGCCGAGCACGGCGGTCCATCCGCGTGCGAAAGTGACGTCGATGCCGTCAAGCAGCGGCTCCGATGTGCCCGGATAAGTGAAAACGATGTTCGTCAGGGTCAGTGCAGGTATCATTGGGTTCCTTGTTCTCGATGAAATGGGGGAAAACTCACATAAAGCGCGGATGCAGAAACCGGATCGGCGCAATCTCGCCGATGCGGTTTGCGGATCTGTGATTGGTGTGAGTTGCGATCGCGTACGCCGAGGCACGGCTTCGCTCATGAAGCCACTCGGCGACGCTCATCGAGAAATCAAAACGGTACTACCTTTGCAACGCGGCTTTCCTGGCATATCGGAATGCCGCCCAATATGAACAACAGCAAGACTACCACATGCTGTGATGCGGCTGGGCCGGAGGGTGTGGCGAGGGAGGATACGGCGATGCTCGAACGCTGCTGGTGATTCGGCAATTTTCTTGTTGTATCGTGCAAGATTTTTCCGGGACGCGAATAGAACTGCATGGGAGGCCCAATTACTAACTTGTCTAGTATTCGGTATCCTTTGTTTCAAGCAATGAGACAAGTCGGATATTTCATGCCACGAACCGGCAAGAACCCACGTTTTCGACATTTCGTGGCATTTCCCACCGCGAACGCGCATTGTCTTAGGGTGTCGGCCGTTGTCGGTCAAGGTAAACGGGATCTGTGATCCGTGTCCGGTGCAAATCTCGCATAACGGCAGGCACCGCGTTCGGCTTCATGCGAGAGGTGGAGATGAAAGGGACGTGATTCGGTCCGGAGGTCGTTGCGAAGGTCTTTTCGAAGGGGACCTCGTGTACAACGTGCGCATATCGGGCGAATGCGGCAGTTGTGCACGAGGCGCTTTGGGAGACCTATGCATGTAGATGTGTGTCTTGTTGGAATTCCAACGTTTCTGGAATTGCGGTCGGTGTACAACAGTGGATGAAATCGTTGTCATGCACTGTTGTACACGTCTGGCGTTGGACAACGCGTGCATTATGCCGTTTCGCGGGAGTTGTGCACGTATCAGAACCCGTAAGCCCGCGTGCGGTTCATGTTGGGATGTTGCACGCGTCGCGATTGCGTCTGATCGTCATCTCTCATCGCGCATCTTAGCGCAGTGCCAGGTTGGCGGCGCCGATCAGGCCGGCGTCCTGCCCGGCGGTGGCGGCGACGATGCTCGCGTGGCCACGGTATGCGCTGCCCTCCAGGAACCGCTGGTAGTTGTATCGCGCCGGCTCCAGCAGGATGTCGCCGACCGCCACTACGCCACCGCCGATCACGAAGACGTCCGGGTCGAGCACCGCGGCGGTGGCGGCCATCGCGCGGCCGAGCCATTCGCCGATTTTGCCGAATGCGTACAGGCCGAGCACGTCGCCTTCCTGGGCGGCCTGGGAGACCATCGGGCCTTCCAGCTTGGAGATGTCGCCGCCACACAGCTCCATGAGACGCTTGGCATCCTGCGGACGACGGCGCACGGCGGACTTGGCGAACCGTTCCAGCGCGCTTCCAGACGTGTAGCGTTCCGCGCAGCCGCGAAGTCCGCATCCGCAGGTGTCGCCGTCCGGCACCATCGGCAGGTGTCCGAGTTCCGCGGCCATGCCGAACGATCCGCGGTACAGCTGACCGTTGATCACGATGGCGCCGCCGAGGCCGGTGCCCACGGTCAGGGCGACCATGTTGGAGCTGCCCTGGCCGGCACCGTGCACGTATTCGCCCCAGCCGGCGCAGTTGGCGTCGTTCTCGACGACGACCGGCACGGCATGGTCGATGAGCGCGCCGATGTGCTCGGACAGGTCGTAGTTGATCCACGCGGGGATGTTCGCGGCGAAGGTGAGGGTGCGGCGGTCCGCGCCGACGTTGCCGGCCGCGGAGATCCCGATGGCAACGGTCAGTGCCGATGGCCTCGATATCGGTGTGTCCGGCGGCCACAGCCTCGCGGTACACCTCGGCGATGTGCTGGTTGATGGCGTCGGCATCCATCGGCGTGGGGACGCGCCAGCGCTGGATGATGCTATCGTTTTCATCGCAGACGGCGGCGGCGATCTTAGTTCCTCCGATATCAATGGCGAGCGTGGTCATGGCTTACTCCTTGAAGGCTTGTGTGGCGTACGAGACAGCGAAAATAGTAACGAGTTGCCATGACCTCCCATAGCGTATTTTTCATGATTTGTCATATCTCGCGCGCGTTCTGCCAATGTGACCCTGCACACGTTTTTCACCATTTATAAGCACTGTTAACGCTAACGTTGTCATTCAATAGCAAACGTTGTCATTCAGACTATCGGCGTGTCGAGCAGAGCCCCAAGGCCAGCACGAAACCTTCGGTATTTCCATGCGATACGGCATCGGCATCGACTGAAACAGCTTCCATGCCAGAGTCGAATGGCCATCAAACGACTAAACACCAGACACACATTTTGGCCTATAACCCCATATTTCGCCCTACACCACGAAATACGGCAAAAGAACAAAAAAGCTCCTGACATTTGTCAGGAGCTTGGTGGCGACCCCGGCCGGACTTGAACCGGTGACCTCCGCCGTGACAGGGCGGCGCTCTAACCAACTGAGCTACGGGGCCATCTGTACCTCAATGAAGCACAAGAGGATATACTACAGCATCACTGGACCACGGCGCGCCGCCCGGCGCGTCGCGCCACGGCAATGTCAGGCCCATCCATTACCCCTCCAAGCCATAGCGACGCCCGCCATTCCAGCCCTTCCGATACCATGGTGGGCGGTGGTTTGGCGTGGATTCGATCGTTATGCGGACAGGGCGGCACAGGCCTGACGCGGCGCACCGCGATCCGTGATTCGGGGGGCGTGCTCCGCGCTGCACACAGCGTATCCATCACAAACTAAAGACTAAAGAAACAGCGGAATTCCAACCCCTTTTTAAGGAGTAACTGCACAACATGGCAGAATTCGTATTTCAGATGATCAAGGCCCGCAAGTCTTACGGCGACCGCGTGATTCTCGATGACGTGACCCTGAGCTTCCTGCCCGGCGCAAAGATCGGCGTCGTGGGCCCGAACGGCATGGGTAAGTCCACCCTGCTCAAGATCATGGCCGGCCTGGAGACCGTGAGCAACGGCGAGGCCAGCCTGACCCCGGGCTTCACGGTCGGCATCCTTCAGCAGGAG
>OGQN01003192.1_pt1 | contig 10900 bp, 13 predicted proteins | sample 1553231 | NCBI WGS metagenome assembly OGQN01 (sample SAMEA2579950, study PRJEB22360) | human gut metagenome | biome: human gut; feature: human-associated habitat; material: faeces | place: Denmark | collected 2008/2010 | reverse complement strand
CGTCGTGCTGCCCGTGGATGTTCAGCAGGCGGCTGCCCAAGGTGCGCAGCTGCGTCACCGTGACGGGGCGGCTGCCCACCCGGCAGACGTTTTTACCGTCGGCGTGGATCTCCCGCTGCAGCAGCAGCTCCTCATCCCATGTGATGCCCAAGTCCTCCCCTACCTCCGGCGGGATGCCGGTGAAGCAGGCGCTGACGTAGGCCTTGTCGGCCCCGGTGCGGATCAGGTCACGGGAGGTGCGCTGACCCAGCACGGCGCTCAGCGAGTCAATGACGATGGATTTACCGGCGCCGGTCTCGCCGGTGAGGGCGTTGAAGCCCGGCTCAAAGGTGATATCCGCCCGGTCGATGATGGCGATATTTTCGATATGGAGCAATTCCAGCATCTGTCATCCCTCCGTACAGGCGCTGTTTCAGCGCAGCATCTCCTTGATCTCGTCGGCAAACTCCGCCGCTGCGGCGTTATCACGCAGCACCAGCAGAACGGTGTCGTCCCCCGCCAGAGATCCCACCAGATAGGGAACCTCCATGCCGTCCAGCGCTGCGGCGGCGCCGTTGGCCAGACCCGGCATGGTCTTGATGACCACCAGGTTCTGGGCGTAGTCCACGCTGAGGACACCCTCCCGGAAGATGGTACGCAGGCGGTCGGCAAAGTTCAGCTTTGTCCGATGGGCGGACACGGCATAGCGGTAGCGGCCCTGCCCTACCGGCTCCTTGATGAGGTGCAGTTCCTTGATGTCCCGTGAAATGGTGGCCTGGGTGCTGCGGATCCCCCGCTCCTGAAGCCGTTCCAGCAGCTGCTCCTGTGTCTCCACCGTCTCCTCGGCAATGATCTGCAGCAGATACTCCTGACGCTGATTTTTCATGCTTTTGTGACCTCCCCGCCCATTTTCTTATCCAGGATCTCGCAGAAGCTCTTCTTGGACAGCCGCACCAGTCTGGTGGTATATTTGGAGGTGCTGACACGCACCTGATCGTTGTTTTTCAGAGAGAACGCCTTGCCGCCGTCCACGGACAGATAGACGAACTTGCGGTTGGCGTCCGGGGCCTCCACGGTGATGACGTGCTCCGGTGAGAGGACGTAGCTGCTGGAGCGGGTGGAGTGGGGGCAGATGGGGGTCAGCAGCAGGTTCCGGGCCGTTGGCTCCACGATGGGGCCGCCGGCCGACGCCACCGAGGGGTGCGCATCGAAAAAGGCGATGTATGCGGCGATGAACTCCGGCACGATGCGCTCGTCGTCGTCGATGATGGCCACGACGATATCGCCGTTGTTGGCCACCGGCTGCTCCTTCACAACCACGTAGTCGCCATCGTTGATGCCGGCCTCGATCATGGACTCGCCGCGCACCGAGAGCATGAAGGAGGGGGCATCGCCGACGATATCGGTGGGCAGCGTGATGGTGTCGGTGATGTTCTCCTCGGCGAGAATAGGGGAGCCGGCAGCCACGTTGCCCACCAAGGGCACATTGACGAGCTTGCTGTAGGCGGCCGCGAAAGCCGTGACAGGGGAGGGAACCTCCTCGATGGGATAGGTAAGCGCGATGGAGCGGGATTTAAGGGGGTCGCGCTTGATGAAGCCCTTGTCTTCAAGTGCCTTCAAATGGACATGGACGGTGGAAGGGGAGGAGAGCCCCAAACTCTGGCACACCTCGCGCACCGTAGGACCGTAGCCCTTCTCGCGAATGCACGCTTCGATGCAGTCGAGAACCGCCTGTTGCCGCTTGGTCACTTTCTGGGTCATAGCGCATCCTTTCACAAAAGCGTACATTTGTTTGAAAAATCTCTTGACGTGAACCTTTGTTCGCTCTATTATAACTGCGAACAAAGGTTCTACGCAAGAGGTCAGGAGTAAAAAATGGCACGCATCGAATTTTCCATAGCCTTCACGTTCAGCACCATCGCGTCATTCCTCATCTTCTTCGCCTAGAGCGTCGAGGGCGGGTGTCGTGAAGGTAGCAATGTTTTGAAGAGGGGAGCGCGCTAGGTCTGATAGGGTATGATAAGCAATCAACTTATCAAAGTGAGAAGGAGAACCTATGCGCTGTCCTTCCTGTGGCTACCAGGAATCGAAAGTCGTCGACTCGCGATCGGCCGACGACGGCGCCTCTATCCGGCGCCGTCGCGAATGCCTGCAGTGCGGCACGCGATTCACCACCTACGAGCGGCTCGCCGAAAATCCCATTCTCGTCATCAAGGCCGACGGTTCATCGGAGGTCTTCAACCGCGAGAAGCTCATGCGAGGATTGCTCATTGCCTGCGCGAAACGTCCCATCACGCCCGAGAAGATCGACGGACTCATCACGAGCATCGAGGCGGAATTGCGATCGAGTCAGCGCAACGAGATCAAATCGCGCGATTTGGGCGATTTGGTACTGGCCCGTCTGGCCACTCTGGATGACGTTGCCTATATTCGCTTCGCCAGCGTCTACAAGGATTTCCAGAATGTGGAGGAGTTCTCCGAGGCCCTGAAAGAGCTGGGCTGATCCATGGACGTTCTTTTCAAGCAGCTCGACGAGACCCTGGAAGCGCCCGCCTACGCCCGTCCGGGCGATGCGGGTCTCGATTTGCGCGCCGCCGAGGGCGGCACGCTTTTGCCCTTCGAGCGGGCACTCGTGCCCTGCGGTATCGCCTTGGCCGTTCCCGAGGGCTATGCGGGGCTCATCATTCCCCGAAGCGGCCTGGCGGCACGACAGGGCATCTCCATCGTGAACGCCCCGGGCCTCATAGACAGCGGCTACCGGGGGGAGATCAAGGTGCCGCTCATCAATCTCGATCCAACGGAGGTGTTCAATTACGAAAAGGGCGAGCGCATCGCCCAGCTCGTGATCATCGCTACCCCCACCATTACTTTACATAACACTTATGAGCTTCCCGAGAGCTCGCGCGGAGCGCAGGGCTTCGGAAGCAGCGGCCTTTCCTAGAAAGAGTGTCCTTTATGACCGATCACCGCGATTCGAAACCCGAAGAAACGCCCGAGCCCCAGCAGCTGGGAGCTCCGGAGACGACTCCCGAAAATCCCCAGCGACCCGAGCCGTCGACGGAGCCCTCGCAGGATCAGAGACGGGCGCTCATCGACGCCGACCTGAAATCCGCCCGCACGCTCTCGACGGTAGCCGCCATTGCAGGTCCAGTCTCCTTCATCATCGGCGGCGTGATGCTGAGCACGGTGGGCCTCGTCTGCGCCATTGTCGGCTTCGTTAAGATCAAGCACGTGATAGACGATGTCGATGGTCGCCAGAAGGTCTATGCCGCCACGGTACGCCAGACGCTTATCTGGGGTCTCGCCATCAGCGCCATTGCGCTCATCGTCAACATCGTCGGCATCGCGCTCATGATGCCCGTGCTCATGGAGGCCATGCAAACGGGAGACTTCACCTCGATCCTCGGCGAGGGCGCCACCATCACCGCGCAGCCATCCGGCGGCAGCGGCAATGCCTGGGGCTAAACACCTTCCATATACGGTAAAATGTTTCAAGTTGGAGGGCTTCTGAAAAGATTGACAAGAAAGGCTGATAATATGGATTATGTAAAATCGAAATCACGATCAACTATACAGGGTTTTCTAGTGGTTCTCGCTGCTCTTTTGACGCTTTCCATTGGAATGGTCGGGTTGGCCGGTTGCTCGGGCGGCACGAGCGATGAAGACGCCATCCGCGCATCGCTCGCGTCCGAACTGGACAGCATCAAAAACATCGACGACGCGTTCGTCAACGAGTTCTCCGAGTCCATCGACATGAGCCAGCTTTCGGTCTACGGCATCGACGGCGTCGAGTTCATGAAGTCCTACCTGAGCGGCTTCGATTACGCGATCGACTCGATCAATGTCGACGGCGACAGCGCCACGGCCCAGATCACCCTTACTTGCAAGAGCTATACCGGCTACCTGCAGGCGCTGCAGACGGCCGTGGACGAGGTCACCGCCGATCCCGATGCTCTTGCCGCTCTCTCCAACGACGAGATCAACCAGAAGATCGGCGAGATCGTCATCGGCTCCCTCGACGGCGTCGAGCTGGCGGCCACCCAGCCCATCACCATCACCTACACCAAGGTCGACGGAACCTGGGAGCCGGCCTCGTCCACCTCGGGCGACATCGCGGCCGCGCTGATGACCAACTAAACGCGCCGTCAACGCGCAAACCCTTTGAAGGGCGCTCCATTGGGGCGCCCTTCTTCTATAATGCCAGGTAATCGACAATGCTTCTCGCGACGAAAAGAGAAATCGAACATGGGTTCCCATACAAAAACGAACAGCGGGGGAGCGACGACTCCCCTCTCCCCTCGCCTCGCTCTTCAACTGGCCGCGCCCCATACCTGGCCGGCGGCCATCATGCCCGTGCTCGTGGCCGCCGCCTGCGCCTTGGCCAACACCGGGTCGCTGGACGTGGGCATGGCGTGGCTTCTGCTCCTCATCTGCATCCTCATGCAGGCGTCCGTGAACACCTTCAACGACTACTTCGACTTCATCAAGGGAACCGATACAGCCGAGGACAACGTGGAGGCCTCAGACTCGGTGCTCGTCTACAACGACGTCAATCCGCGCTCGGCCCTCGGGCTGGCCATCGGCTTTCTGACCGTGGCCTTCCTGCTCGGCCTGTACGTTATTTGGAAAGCGGGTCCTGTCCCCCTCGTCATCGCGCTTATCGGAGCCGTCATCGTCGTGATGTACTCCGGAGGCAAGACGCCTCTCTCCTACCTTCCCGTCGGCGAGGCGGTGAGCGGCATCGTTATGGGCGGTCTTATTCCGCTGGCAAGCTACCAGGTACTCTCGGGCACGTTCACGTTCATGGCGCTCCTTTGGGCCACGCCCACGATCATCGGCGTGGGCCTCATCATGATGACGAACAACACCTGCGATATCGAGAAGGACATCGAGGCCTCCCGCCGCACGCTGCCGGTGCTGCTGGGCCGCGAAAGGGCGCGCGCCCTCTACCATGCCCTCATGGTCGTTTGGGTTCTCGCCATCCTCGCCATCGTCGGCATTTGGTTCCCCCGGGGCATCGTCGTGCTCCCCTTCTTGGCGCTCGGCTGCTACCCCCTCATGATGGGCCTGTGGAAAAATCCGCTCGCGGCGCCCACGCGCATCGGCGCCATGGGCCAGATCTGCAGCGTGAACGTGGCTCTGGGCGCATTCTACGCCGCCTCCCTCCTGCTTTAGGAGCGCCAGGGAATCTGCACGAGATCGGGCAGTCCGTCGCGAAAACGCTCCAGCGAGAAGTCCTTCAGCAGCTCTTCCGGCGTCGCCGGCGCCTCTTCGGGAACAAGCCCCGCCACCGCCGCGATATGTCCGATGACGGCTCGCGGACTTCCGAACCGGGCCAGCAGCTCGTCTAAGGCCGCGTCCCGATCGCGTTTCGAGAGACGCCGGTTCTGCTCGGCTACGAGCAGCGGAACGTGCGCATAGGCGGGGTGCGGCAGCCCGAGAAGATCCTGGAGGTAGCGCTGCTGCGGCGTGGAGCAAAGCAGATCGACGCCACGCACGACTGAATTGACGCCCTGGGCGGCATCGTCCACCACCACTGCCAGCTGATAGGCGAACGCGCCGTCGGAGCGGCGTATGAGGAAGTCGCCGCAGTCGCGGTCGAGCTTTTGCGCGTAGGTTCCCTGAACGAGGTCTTCGAAGGCGATCGTGCGGCTGTCCACGGCAACTCTCCAGCCCGGCATGCGTCCCGCTGCCCAGCGCGCCTCCACCTCCGCGTCCGACAGATGGCGGCAGGTGCCGGCATAGACGAGCTTCTCGCCCCGGTGGGGCGCCGAGGCGGCGTGAAGGTCGGCCCGCGTGCAGAAGCACGGGTACAAAAGCCCCCGGGCTTCAAGGCGCCCGAATGCCTCGGCATAGGCCTCGTCGCGATCATGCTGGAAGTACGGCCCCTCGTCCCAGAAGAGTCCCAGGGTCTCGAAATCACGCTGGATCTGGTCGATGTAGACGCTCTTCGAGCGCTCGCGGTCGAGATCCTCGATACGCAGTACCATGTGCCCGCCCTGGGACTTCGCCACGAGCCATGCGATGAGCGCTGCGTAGATGTTGCCCGCGTGCATGCGCCCGGTCGGCGACGGCGCGAAGCGGCCGACAACGGGTGTCGCCTCTGTCACTCCGCTTTCCGTCATAGCCAATGAAACCTTTCCGGCGCAGTCTTAAAACCGGGCTACTTCTCGCGCCGGTCGTCGACGTGCTTGGCCTTGCCGATGGCGCGCTCGATGCCGCCGGGTTCCACCAGGCGCACCTCCGGCGCCACGAGCAGCGTGCCCTTGAGCTTCTCGGCGATACGGGCGCGCAGGGCGTCCATGGCCTCGAAGGAGTCGCGGAAGGCCTCGGGGCGCAGCTCGGTCTCCACGATGAGCGCGTCCATGCCGCCGCGGGTCTCCACGATGATATGGTAATGGGGCGTGACCTCCTCGATGCCCGTGAGCACGTCCTCGATCTGCGAGGGGAACACGTTGGTGCCGCGGATGATGAGCATGTCGTCGGAGCGGGAGCGCACCTTGTCCATGCGGGCCAGCGTACGGCCGCAGGCGCAGGGCTCGGTGTGCACGGCGGTCAAGTCGTGGGTGCGGTAGCGCAGCACCGGAATGCCCTGCTTGCAAAGGGGCGTGAGCACGAGCTCCCCCATCTCGCCCTCGCCCACCGGCTCGCCGGTTTCCGGATCGATGACCTCCCACAGGAAGTGATCCTCGGCGATGTGCTGCTGGTAGCGCTCGGCCAGACACTCGCCGGACACCCCCGGCCCCATAACCTCGGTGAGGCCGTAGTTGTCGGTGCAGACGATGTGCATGCGCCGCTCGATCTCGGCTTTCAGGCCCGGCGGGCAGGGCTCGCCGCCGAAAAGGCCCACGCGCAAAGGCGACTTCTCCCAATCGTAGCCCATCTTCTCCCCCACCTCGCAGATGTGCATGGCGTAGGAAGGCGTGGCCACGAGCACGGTGGTGCCGTAGTCCTCGATCATCTGGATATGGCGCTCGGTGTTGCCCGAGCCGGCGGGAATCATGGCGCAGCCCAGACGCTGCAGCCCGTAGTGCAGGCCGAAGCCGCCGGTGAACATGCCGTAGCCGAAGGCCATCTGGGCGATGTCCCCGGGCACGACGCCGGCCATCTGCACGAGGCGGGCGATGCACTCGCTCCACATGTCCATGTCGTCGTCGGTGTAGCCCACCACCACCGGCTTTCCCGTGGTACCCGACGAGGAGTGCAGCTCGCGGATGTCGTCCAGCGGCACCGCGAACAGGCCAAAGGGGAAGGTCTCGCGCAGCACGGCCTTATCGGTGAAGGGGAGCTTGCGCACGTCCTCGAGCGTCTGGATGTCGCTCGGCGCCACGCCCATCTCGTCCAGCTTCTGACGGTAGTAGGGCACGCGCTCGTAGGCGTAGGCCACGGTCTCTTTCAGCTTCTCCAGCTGGAGGGCGCGGATGTCCTCGCGGGAGGCGCACTCGATCTCGGGCTTGTAAATGGGCAGGGCGTCGAACCGTCCCGCCTCGGCGGCGGCCAGCGCCGCGCCCTTCTTTGTCACGTCGATGGAATCCATTGCCTCGCTCATGCGCCCTTACGCCTCCTTCGCGGCGCGCTCGGCGACGATGCGCGCGATGTCCTCTTGGGAAATGAGCTCCACCGGCTCGTCGGCCAGAAGCGCCTGGGCGCGCTCCGGCTCGCTTGTGGAGAGCACGATGTAGGTGGAGATCATGGAATAGCTGTAGACCACGTTGATGCCGCATTTGGCGAGCACGCCCATGACCCGCGAGAGCTCGCCGGGCGTATCGACGAGCTTCAGGCAGATGACCGGGGATACGACGCAAGCGCAGCCGGCATCCTTAAGCGCCTCCATGGCCGCCTCGGGCCTATCGACGATGAAACGGAGAATGCCGTACTCCCCCGTGTCGGCGGCGGAGATCGCCGTCACCGCTTCGCCGGAGAAGCCGCGCACGGAGACGCCGGCGCCCTCGAAGAGGTCGAGCACCCGGTTCATGTGCCCCGGGCGGCTGTTGGCGAATACGCTGATCTGGGAAACGGTCATGCTATTCTCCCTCCTCGTTCTCGATGACGGCTCGGCCCGCGCGCAGGGCGGCGAGGTTCGCCTCGACGGTCTTCTGCGGCACGCGCTCGGCCACGGTCTCCTCCCACACCTCGACGGGAATATCGAGGCGTGCAGCCAAGGCCCCCACGAGCACCACGTTGGCGCATTTGGCATTGCCGGCCGCCCGCGCGATGGCGTCGGCGTCGATGAGCAGCGCCCCGGCCTCGCGCAGGCGCTCCCGGGCGTTCTCGGGCATCGAGGCGGCACCGGTGAGCACCGGCAGGGGCCGGATGGCCACATCGTTGACGATGAGCGAGCCGCCCTCCTTGAGCTGGGGCAGATTGCGCAGGGCCTCGGTGGTCTCGAAGGCGACGACGACATCGGCGCATCCCGCGTCCGATACCATGGACTTCACGTCCTCGCCCACGCGCACCACCGTGGTCACGGCGCCGCCGCGCTGGGCCATGCCGTGGATCTCAGACACCTTCACCTGAAGATTCGCCTTCATGCAGCTGAAGGCGAGCAGATCGGCGGCGAGGATGGTTCCCTGGCCGCCCACACCGCACAAAAGCACCGTCTTAGTGGCATTTTCCATAAACGGCCTCCTATTCCTGGACGATGGCGTCGAAGCGGCAGTACTGGGTGCAGTGGCCGCAGCCGATGCACAGCGCGGGATCGATGAGGGCGCGCCCTGTCTCCTCGCGGCCGAGGGCCGGACAGCCCAGGGTCACGCAGGCGCCGCAGGCCGTGCAGGAGCCGCTCACGAACAGCGGCGGCTCTACGTGGCGCTCGAGCAGCACGCAGGGCGAGCGAAACACGATGACCGAAATGTCGTCGCTGCCCGTGGCCTCCTTGAGGGCCCGTCGCACGGCGGCGGCGTCGTTGGGATCGACCACGCGCACATCCTCGACGCCGAGGGCAGCCACCACGGCCTCTATGTTCAACTCGCGGCTGGGCCGGTTCTGCAGGGTCACGCCGTTGAAGGGGTTGCCCTGGCGCCCCGTCATGGCCGTCGTGCGGTTGTCGAGCACGCACACCGTGCCGGCGCCGCGGTTGTACACCGTGGAGATGAGCGAGCTCAACCCCGAATGGGCGAACGTGGAGTCCCCGATGACGGCGACGATGGGACGATGCTCCGTGTCGGCCAGCGCCAGCTCGAAGCCGTGGGCCATGGAGACCGAGGCTCCCATGTCCACCGTGGTGTCCATGGCCGAGAGCGGCGGCAGGGCGCCCAAGGTATAGCAGCCAGCCGATGTCGCCGGTCACGATGGCCCGCATCCTCGAGAGCTCCTTGAACACGAGGCGATGGGGGCATCCCGGGCACAGCGCCGGAGGACGTCCCGGCAGATCGGTCGCAGCCGGCGCATGGGACGGCTGCTCAAGGCCGAAGGCCGCGCGCACGAGCCCCGGCGACAGCTCGCCGGCCCGCGGCAGAGGGCACGGCGTATCGCTCACCGGCACCCCGCAGGCCCGCACGGCGTCTTTGAGGTACTCCGAGCCCTCCTCCACGACGTACACGGCTTCGACGGAATCGGCGAAATAGCGCAGGGCGGCCGCGGGAAGGGGCCAGGTGACCCCGAGCTTGAAGATGCTCGCGTCCGGGAGCGCCTCGGCCACGTGCTGGTAGGCCGCGCCGGCGCAGACGACGCCCACAGTGCCCTTCCCTTCTATCACCTCGTTGTAGGGGCAGGTTTCCACCCACTGGCGCAGCTTATCGATGCGATCCAGCTGCACGAGGCGGCGCGGCTTGGCGAAAGCGGGCATCATGACCCACTTCGCCGGATTCTTCTCATAGGGCCTTGCCGGCGCCTCGGCGCGCTCCCCCGCCTCGACGGGCGTCTTCGTATGGGAGATGCGCACGCTGGAGCGGATGATCACCGGCACGTCGAAGCGCTCGGAGATATCGTAGGCCTCGCGGGTGAAGCGCAAGGCCTCGGCGGAATCGGCCGGATCGAGGCACGGGATGGCGGCGGCCTGGGCGTAGTAGTGCGAGTCCTGCTCGTTCTGGGAGGAGTACATGCCCGGGTCGTCGGCGGCCAAGATGACCATGCCGCCGCCCACGCCGGTGTAGGCGGCCGTGAACAGCGGGTCGGCCGCCACGTTCACGCCCACATGCTTCATGGTGGCGAGCACCCGCGCGCCGGCGGCCGAGGCCCCGATGCCCACTTCCACGGCCACCTTCTCGTTCACGCACCACTCGGCGTAGACGCCCTCCTTCTTGGCGAAGGCCTCCAGCGTCTCCGTCGACGGCGTGCCCGGGTAGGCCACGCCGATGGTGCAGCCCGCCTCCCAGGCGCCCTGGGCGATGGCCTCGTTGCCGCTCATCAGCTCCATATGTCTCTTCCTCTCCCTTCGGCGGCCGCCGTCGCGCCCGCGGCCCTAATTCTCCTCATACTGCATGCAGAAGGTGCCGATCTGAATGAAGTCACCCGGACGCAGCGCACGGGCCTCCACGGAATCGTTGTTCACCCACACGCCGTTGAACGAGTTGGCGTCGCGGATGACGTAGCAGCCGTTCTCCTGCTCGATGGTGGCGTGCATGCGCGAGACGGTCATGTCGTTCAGGAAGATCGTGCACTGGGGACTGCGGCCGATGGTGACGGGCTCGCCCGTGAGCGCGAAGCTGATGCCCACCTGAGGGCCGCGCACGACGTTGAGCGTCGCACGGGCCGGGGCGCTCTCCTCAACGGTTGCGGCCGGCGTCTCGCTCATGACGAGCGGCTGCATGGCCTGCGTGGCGCCGAGCAGCTTGAATCCGCAGGTGGGACACACGGTGTCGTTCGGTGAAATCTCGTGGGAACAAACGGGGCAGCGCTCGCTCATGGCCCACCTCCTTACTCGTTGGCGGCGCCTGCGGCACCCGCGCCCGCGCCGCTTCGGGCACCGTCGGCGGGAGCG
>OGQN01003189.1_pt1 | contig 10908 bp, 4 predicted proteins | sample 1553231 | NCBI WGS metagenome assembly OGQN01 (sample SAMEA2579950, study PRJEB22360) | human gut metagenome | biome: human gut; feature: human-associated habitat; material: faeces | place: Denmark | collected 2008/2010 | reverse complement strand
GTCCATTGAGACGAAGCTTATCATTTTCGTGGAAGTAAACCTTACCGTTTAAGCCTTTGCCTGCTACGCCGTCAACATCCTTATTGCCCCATACATCATAGCGCATGCCTTCCAGAGATTTCTCCGGATATTTTACAACAGGATCTGTGTTTGTGTAGATAGACTGATCTACCCAGTCCCAAATATATCCTCCCTGAAGGTTAGGATATTTGTAAATAGCTTGCCATTGTCCCCAAAGGTTTCCGGTGGAATTACCCATTGCGTGTGCATATTCCGAAGGAGCTACCGGACGGTCGCTGCCGTTCTTGCCTGTGTTTTCCAACCAACTGGCACCTGGATATTGCGGAACATACATATCGGAGTTCCATTCCCATTGTGCGCGTTCATAGTTAACAGGACGAGCCATGATATTTTTGTCTGCTTCTTTCACCCACAAATATGTTTGATAGAAGTTGTATCCGTTTCCGGCTTCGTTTCCTAACGACCAGAAAGTGACACTCGGGTAATTCTTGTTACGTTCGAACATATTTATAGTACGGTCCATGTGCGGTTTCAACCATTCGGGGTTGTTGCCCAATGAGCCGCCTTTGCGGAGGTCGTAATACATACCGTGACTTTCGATGTTAGCTTCGTCATACACATAGAGCCCGTATTCGTCGCAAAGTTCGTAGAAACGGCGGTCTTGCGGGTAGTGGCAGAGGCGCACACTGTTTAAGTTATGCTGCTTCATGAGCTCAAAATCACGACGCATCAATTCCTCTGTAACGTAATGCCCTGTTGCCGGATTGTGCTCGTGGATATTTACACCTTTGAGTTTCAACGGTTGTCCGTTGATGAATAAGCAAACATACGGTTTGCCGTTAGCAGCCTTTTGTTCAATTGGTTTGATCTCAATACGACGGAAGCCGACATTGAAGGGAACTATTTCTGTAAACTTATCTCCGTCTTTGATGTACATCAGTAATTTGTAGAGATTGGGATGTTCGGATGTCCATGTTTTTACATTGGGGACTTCTATTTTCACTTCTTCAAAGAGAGGAATGGTTTGGTTCGCACCTATGGCGGTATTCATTTCGAAAGCAGCGATTACCTTATCGGTTTTCGGATCTAACACCTTATATCCGATAACATAATCTTTAGAGGGCTGTGAGGTATTGTTGCGGATATCCATTGCCAGTTTGAAAATACCGTTTTTATAAGTATCGTCCAGCGTGGATGTTACACGGAAATCTCTGATTGCTACTTTGGGTTGTGAGTAGATATACACATCACGTTCGATACCACTGATGCGCCAGAAGTCCTGACATTCCAGATAAGAGCCAGTGCTCCAACGGAAGATTTTCAGTGTAAGTACATTCTTGCCCGGTTTCACGTACGGGTTGATTAGGAACTCGGCAGGATTCTTTGAATCTTCGCTATATCCTACTTCCTTACCGTTGATATATACATATACACCAGATTTGGCTCCTGCCAAGTGCAGATAAATGTCCCGTCCGTCCCAATCGGCAGGGATGTCTATATCACGGCGATATACACCCACCGGAGTCGCTTCCGGCAATATCGGAGGCTGTGGGTTGCGTGCTTTGAATTCATAACCATGATTTGTGTAGATGGCTACTCCATGTCCTTGTACTTCCCAGTTACCGGGAACTTGGATATCATACCATGAGTCTGTACTGACGCTCGGATCAGTAATGTTGTCAGGAAGATCTTTGTAGGAATCTACAAAATAGAACTTCCATGTTCCGTTTAATAACCGATAGAACTTACTACGCTCAAATTTCCCGCTCAAGGCATCTTCACGATTGTCGTAAGTCATAAATGAAGAACGGGGATATTCTTTGTTAACAGCTACTACTTGCACATCTTGCCAATAAGGCTTTTTTGCATTATCAGCTACGGCACTGGTTACTATCAGGGAAAATATTCCCAGAAAAATGTTAGTTAATAAGAGGGGGTGTAGTCGAAATTTCATGTTTCTCAATATTGGTTTTTCATTTCGTTTTTATTTAACTTTAATATGGTCGAATCCTTCTCCATAAACTCCGATAACAGCACTTTGTGAAACAAATGCGTTAGGGTCTATATCCTTTATAAACCGGAAGATAATGGGGGATTCCCGTTTTTTAGCCAATACAAACATCATCTTCACTTCGCGTCCGGTATAAAAGCCCGTTGCATTGATGATTGTAACGCCTCGGTGCGGATATTCGTTGATACGTCGTCCTATTTCTTCATATTTATTTGAGATGATAAAGAATTGTACGGACTGACGTGCGCTGTTCACCACCTGATCGAGCACGAAGCTACAAATATATAGAGTTACAAATCCATATACTACTTTTTCCCAGTCTTTTAAGACAAAATAACTGGAAGATATAATGATCATGTCGCAGATAAGTACAACTCTTCCCAGTGTAATATCCCGGTACTTGTTTATGATAGCTGCAATGATATCTGTGCCTCCGGTACTTCCGTTAGCTGAGAAGGCAACCCCGATTCCACCTCCACAGAATGACGCTCCGATGACACACGCCATGAAAGGCTGGTCGTGAAGGAGACTGATCCCAGCCGCCAGTTTCTGGATAACGGATAAAAAGAAAGTCAGGGTGAACACTCCGAAGATGGTTTTGATACAAAACTTCAATCCCAGTAATTTAAGAGCTAACAGCAGCAGGAAGAAGTTGATAGTGAAATACGTATATTGCACCGGAAAGCCGGTCGCCCAATATACAATGGAAGCAATACCCGGTACTCCCCCGGTAGTGATATCGTTGGGTAGTAAAAATACCGTCCACCCGATGCCGTACAGAATCATGCCAATGGCAATCATTACATAGTCTCTAGCCTCACGGATAATGCTTTGCTTAGAAGGCTTTGGAATAGCTGTTTTCATAAACGTGATTATGATAATCTATAAAATGTTGAAACACGAACCAATGAATAATCCGGCTTTGGGGGAGAAGCCGGATTAATTTATGTTCGTGTCTGCAAAAATACTATTTTTATTTTACGAAAGCGTGGTGGTAGCCTTGTACTTTATTCCATCCTCCACGAGTAAAGTCGGGAATTTCAACCGGAGCTGAATTGTTTTCAATAGAGAGGCGGGTCAGTTCAGCCATGCAGCACCATTCTGCCAAGTCGTAAACGTCCATGTCTAAAGGTAAACCATTCTGTAAGCAGTATGCCAGACGATAATCCATGATAAAGTCCATACCACCGTGGCCGCCTACCTTCTTAGCTGTTTCTTCCAGTTCTTTGTGGATAGGATGGTTGTATTTATCCATTAGGGCTTTTTTAACGTCAGCAGGTACAGAACCGTGTGCGTTCAGGTTTTCATGATTAGGAACATCGTTTGAATCAACTTGTGAAGGTCTCAGGCAATATTCTTCAATCGGATATTTGCTTGCGTAACCGTCTGCTCCTACAATCTGATACATACGACTGTAAGGACGCGGAGTCATTACATTATGTTGGATCAACATAGTCTTACCATTTTCTGTGCGAATCAAAGTTGAAGTCTGGTCACCGTTCTGGAAATCCTTCACTTCTTCTCCTGTTTGCTTTTTAATATAAGCCGGACCATTGACAGCTTTCGTATCCATTGATACTAAAGTTTTCATACGGTCACCACGGTGGATGTTAAGTACTTGGCAAGCAGGACCCATACCGTGAGTAGCATATACATCACCACGATGTTTCTGATTGTAATCCATACGCCAGTTATTCCAGTATGAAGGCCAGAAGTCTTCCAAATTGTGAATGTATGAACCCTCTACGTGTAGTACGTCTCCAAAGACACCTTGCTGTGCCATATTCAGAGAAGTCAACTCGAAGAAGTCATATACACAGTTTTCCAACTGCATACAGTGCTTGCGGGTCTTTTCTGAAGTGTTGATTAACTGCCAGATTTCGTCCAATGTCATGGCAGCAGGTACTTCGATAGCTACATGTTTGCCATGTTCCATTGCATACACGCCCATTTCTGCATGGTGCTTCCAATCAGTTGCTATATATACAAGGTCGATATCTTCCTGTTCGCATAGTTTCTTCCATGCGTCTTCCGAACCACTGTAAGAAGTAGCTTCCGGCATTCCGGCATTCTTCAGGATTTCCTGTGATTTCTCTACACGTTCGGGAGAAAGGTCGCACAAGGCTACAATCTTGGTTCCCGGAATATGTGTCCACCGTGATACGGCACCAGGACCACGCATTCCCAATCCGATAAAACCGACACGTACGGTATCAATTTTGGGAGCAACAAGTTGGATTACGTCTTCTTGTCCGGCAGGGCGGGCAGGAGTTTCTACTTTGATAGGAGCGAAGGCTTCCTGAGCCTTCTGTTGTTGTGTGCAGCTTGTATGGCAGGTTAACAAGGTTAGTCCAATAGCTGCGACTGTGAATAGCTTTTTCATCATATTTTTTATGTTTTTAATAGGGGGTTATTTGTCGTTTTTCATTTTGCGGTCAAAAATAGTAATTTATTAGTCAATTCCATATAATTATAACAGATAATTTTGTTTTTTTACCCTTATTTGGGTAGAAAACAGGTCTTACTTTTTCTTTCAGATTTGTCATGGTCTTAATGCGTTTATGTTGTGACGGTCATATTTCCGTGTGTACGAAGTAAATACACCTCGTAAGGGGTGTTCCCCTATGAACTAATGTTTTTTTTAGCATTTCTTAATGTTTAAGTTTACTATTACTATTTCAAACCAACTCAAATATAAGACACACTATGGGAACATTCTCCTAGAATAGGAACCACTTTTTAGTATTGCTTAACTTTTTGCCTTCTTATCGGCTGTTTATGTGAAGCAAAGTCATTCTTCCGGTAGAATACGTTTTCCATCGGCTTGTACGGCGTATAATTTGGCGTACGTCAATGATACCGTCAAGGGAACTTCGAATTTGATAAAGGTAGAAAAATAGAGTAACTTTCCATTAGCGTCTTTTTCCCTGAGTTCGAAAGCTACAGCTTCATCTCCGTTTGTAATGCTCACTTCCCGTCCGTTGATATTTCCTTTTATATCCTTTGTTATAGGTCTTATCTTTTGAAACTGGGTATAATGACCAACATCCGGTGGAGTAGTATCCAATCCTATATCTCCTTTCTTCCGGTCTTCCAGATAATAGAAAGGTTTGGCTTTTTTCGGATATTTAGCCATAGCTTTCTTTGTATTTTCAATCATTTCCTTCGTTACAGTATACTGATAGCTGCCATATTGATCGATCTGTGTATCTACGGTTACAAAGAATCCCCATATTTCAAAAAACTCGGTCAGATCTTCTTGTGCGGCTTCACTTGCCATTCGAGCAAACAGAAGTTGTTTAACTCCCGGATTATTGGAGGATGTCCGGTTCTCCCGCATGAGTTTGAACAGTCTTTGCCAGAAATCCGTTTTGTGTCCGCAACGATGATAGTAATTCCATAGTTGCCAGTTCATACGCATATGCAGTTCTGTATTTTCTCCCTGATAATTGCTGCCAAAGTTACACCAAGGTCGGTTGAGTACGCAATGGGCTTCCGAAAGTGTCATTCCTGTAATATTTCCTTCGGAGTTAGTCGTTCGGTTATCGGCCGCTTTAGGAAGATTAAGCTCTGTGCCGCGTGAACAATATTTTCCAAGTTTATACAGTATGAAATTCGAGAACAGATTATTGGACGACTCAGTAGAACTAGGCCAGTCGATTGCCAGTTGGTGAATGTGTCCGATTTCATGTGCGGGTCCCCAGGCGTTATCTTTGGCACTCATCACCTTGTCGTATAGTAATATATTTTCCAGATAGGTATATACGAATGCAATACGGTAGTCGGAAGCCCACATATATGCACCTTCAGGTGAAATTGCAAACAAGTGGTTATTAACCTGAGTAGGGCGCACATCTTCAATACCCATTAGTTCCTGCTCCCAACCGATGATGTTGTCCCATAGGTTAATAGCGGACAATATTTCATCTTTCACAAACTCACGCAGTTTATCCCGGTGGAAATAAAAGATAATCTTATCACCACGTACTCCGAAATACTTGTCGGTGGCTTTTGATAACAATTCGGCATATTTGGCATTTGTTTTGTGTTCTTTCAAGTCAAAGAAACCGCTGACCGTTCCGCTTCCTAATGGAATATGGATTTTTATAGGTTTCGGATGGCTGGTCAGGTCACAGTTGTACATGACGAATAACTGGCCCCTATTACGTATTTTGATTTTGTTAATACCCGGTTCCAGATAGTAAACGTCTCCCGAAGCGGCGGTCTGTACATATTCCTGCGGTTCCCAAAAGTTCGTTCTTTCTTCTCCTACACATTGTATTGAAACTTCGCGTCCATAGGTATCGCCAACAAGGACGATAATTTCGTCGTTTTTTTCCACAGCAATACCGGTCAGGTTATCCAAGCTACTGTAATGTTTGGTCATTAACTTTTCCGCCCACTCGTTGATATCACTATAAGCGTTGTATTTGCGGATACGAAATTCTTTCTCCCATTCATCATAAGCGTTGTTTTTTAACGCTTCGGCTATGTGGACGAAATATTTGCTTGGCAATTTGTTGATTTCTTCATTGGTGACATCAGCTTTCAGTTCGCTACAAGTAATATCTTTGAATACGGTCAATAACTTAGTTGCCAAAGTGTTATCCTCATTCTTTTTAAAGAAGTGCATTTCGTCACAACTGACAAAGTTACCAAGTCCGCTTTTGACAACAAACTTAACGCCTGTGGCTTTCATCCCTTTCTTGAATACGATTCTGCTCGGAGTATCTTTCATTTTGAAGTCATAAGTTCCTTGAAGCGTATATCTTTTTCTATCGGAATCGGTAGAGGTGTAAACTTCAACCTCACCAAAATTACCATTCCCTGATCGGGTATAATAAATAAAGTAATTGATTTCCGTATCTCCTTTGAAGAAATATTCCAAAGTGACAGGGAAGGATGTATTACTCCATGAACTGTGATAATGTGACTCGAAGCTGATTCCTTGAGTAAATTTGCCATCGTATGATTTGTCAATGTCAGATCCGGGCTGGTATTCGCTGGCTTTTCCTCCGTACGGTATAATCTGAATATCTTCGGGAAGTACTACATCTTTTGTCTCTTCCTCTTCTTCCTCGATGTCAGGTATAGGCTGAGGCAGTGTTTTGTCGTTGGAACTGCAAGAAAGTGTTGCATTGAAAATAGAGAGAAATAGAAACAGGAGGGTAAACTTGTGGAATGTTTTCATATAAGTCTGATTGTGTTATTGATATAGATTGTGCGTTATAAAGGTAATAAAAATGGCAGGCATATATTACCTGCCATTTTTATAAATAATTATCGTGAAATGCAACTTATTCTTTATTCACAAGAATACGTTCTCCATCAGCCTGCACGGCATAAATGCCTGTACGGATTAAAGGAATATTTCTCGGTACACTGAATTTTAAGAAGTTAGAGAAATAAACAACTTCGCCCATAGTACCGTCTGTTGATTGCTTTCTTACTTCGAAGGCTACGGCTTGTTCTCCATTCTTAATTGTGATTTCACTTCCTGTCACAGATGCCACCATTGTATAGGTTGGAGTTTTAGTAATCTTTTCATTGTTCTGGAACTGGGTATAATATCCTAAGTCTCCAACCTCTTTATATCGGTAGTCGCCGGATGTAAAATCTGAAATTTTACGATCTTCAATATATTGTATTGGAGCGGCCTTCGGATAATTCTGAGTTTTAATCCATGCTTTAGTATCTGCTATCATCTTGTCAGTCACTGTATAAGTCCATGTACCGTATTGTTCTACTTTTACATTATCTACAGTTTTGAAGAATCCCCATGTTTCGAAGAAATCCGTAAGGTCTTCCTGGGCAGCTTCGCATACAGCTTTGACGAAAGCCAATTGTCTTGCTCCCGGATCGCTTTCTGGCACATCTTTATATGTTGTACGCATGATATCGAATACTTTAGGCCAGAATTTAGCTTCCTGTTCGTTACCTTTACATAAGTCATAATAGATCCATAGCTGCCAATTCATACGCATGTGAATCTCTGTATCTTCATTCTGGTGAGTAGAAGTACCCATATTCCACCATACCTGCTTATCTCTATAAATTGCATTGGCTAAAGATGTCAAGCCTCGTCCGCGTGACTTATATTTTCCTAATCTGCGAATTACGTAATTAGAGAACAGATTGTTGGATGATTCGGTGGACGACGGCCAGTTAATAGCTGCTTGATGTACGTGTCCCATTTCGTGGGCAGGTCCCCAAGCATTATCTTCTGCTGCCATTACATTTTCACGTAAAAGAATATTTTTCAGATACGTATATACGAATCCCATGCGATAATCAGATGCCCACATATACGAACCTTCAGGAGAAATGGCAAACATGTGGTTATTGATTTTTCCGTCCTGTCTGTATTGAGAGATTCCCATTAACGATTGTTCCCAACCGACAATGTCATCCCAAAGATGAATAGCGGATAAAATTTCAGTCGGAGCAGCATCCAACATTTTCAGACGATGGAAATAGAACATCATTCGTTCTCCACGTACACAGAAATATTTGTGGGTGGCTTTACTGATTAATTCTGCATATTTAGCATCTGTCTTGTGTTCTTCCAAATCGAAGAAACCATTAACTACACCGTGTCCTAGAGGAATATGTATTTTGATAGGAGCAGGGTTGTTAAGCAACTGTTCTCCATCCACATTGTACATAACGAACAATTGACCGGGACCTTGCATTTTTAATAAGTTAACCCCTTCTTCCAAAGAGTAGGTCGTTCCGGTTGCTTGTGTTTGCTTGTAGTAGTCAGTGGAGCTACCGCTTGTATAGACATTCTCCTCCCAAATACATTGTAATGATACTTTTTGTCCTTCCGGGATATTACCTACTAATACTATGATTTCTTCATCTTTGTTGACGTAGATTCCGGTCGGATTGTCTAGATTACTGTATTTCTTTGTTTGTAGTCTTGTTGCCCAGTAGTCGATATTGCTATATGCTTTATATTCGCGTATACGGAAATCTTTCTCCCATTCGTCATAAGTGTTATCTTTTAAGGCATGGGCCACACGTCTGAAAGTTTCACTTTCCAATGCATCGATTTCTTCGTCGGTAACTCCTTCTTTCAAGGAACTACAAGTAAGATCTGTAAAGACAGTCAGGAGTGGATCATTCAAATCTCTGTAGTTTGCTTTTTCAAAAAACTCCATTTCTCCACAACTGGCGAAGCCTCCTAAACCCGTCTTAACGGTGATTTTAACTTTAGTGGCTTTGACCGTTTTAGTTAGTATTCCGGTCTTGCCGTCAAACCCGCCCTGCTGTCCGAAATCATAAGTACCTGCAAGAACATAATTCGGGTTATCCGCTGTTTGAACGTAAACATCGACTGCTCCGAAGTTTCCGTTTCCGTTTCTAGGATAATAGATAAAATAATCGACTTGTTTATCTCCTTGAAGTGTATATTCTAGATCTATAGGCAATGGATGAGTCGTATTATCCCAAGGAGAATGATAATGATATCCATCACCTTGTGTCTGTGAACCTTTGATTCCGTCGAATGTCTTTTCGATGCTCCAGTTATCTCCTTGTGAGATAGCATTTCCACTTACTATGGCTATTTGAGTGTCGTTTCTGAAATCAACATCATTAACTCCATATTGGGTTAAATTAATGGTATAATTGCCCAACTCAGATTTAACAGCTAATTTGGCATAACGTTTTGTTTTTCCTTGATTATCAAGGATAGAAAGCATTATTTTATCATCCTGTTGGAAAGCTGTAGCCCATTTTTCGTCGGAATTGACACTCCATTGGCTGGTTCGCAGATTTGTTTTTACCGGGATTGACATTGTAGTGCTTCTAAAGTCAATCTCTTTGTTCAGGTCACTACTGCTGATTTCAAATGTATTTGGAATCAGTTCACTCTCATCGTCCTTACATCCGGTATATATTAAGGATGTTATTAGACATAAGAAGTATGTTAAATATAAATGTATATATTTCATAAGTTATTGGATTTGTATAGGAAACCGCTCTATAAATAATAAGAACGTTTCCTATGTATTAACTTTAGTGATTACATTCCCCATAATTTAAGTTCGGCCATTCCCCAACATGCATACCATGAAGTACTACCTGGCTGGAATTCTCCTATACAATTTCCTAAATAAGACTCCATTACTGTCAATCTTAGATAGCTGAAAGGATTAGGCGACGTAAATACTTTTGAGGTATATGTTTTTCCTCCTTCACTTGATGTTGGTAATCCTTCGTTTATTTCGACAAACTCATTCCAGTTTGTTCCGTCATTACTAGTAAATAACTTAATTACTTTAGGTCCTGAGTTATTCCAACCTTTTGTAATATACTCAAACATGATAGCTCTCATTTCTTTACCTAAATTAATGTCAATAGGTTGTCCATACTGAGCATTTCCGCTTGCTGATTGATATTTGGTTTCATAAGCTGTACTGGTATCGTCATCGTAAAGAAAACTTAGTGAATTAGCTCCACAGCTCAACGGATCAGTAATTTTATCTGTCAAGTCAATCTTATCATCCACCATATCGAACATATACTTCAAGATTACATAATGTTTTTTAGTGTCCGAGGTAATAGTTTCAAGATCTTCACTTTGTTCAAGTTGTAGTGGAATTAAATAAGTCGCCCCTTTAGTCAATTTAGAACGGTCTACTACTAAAACCCCGACGCTTTCACTAATTCCGGAACTGAATATCAAATCTTCCAGTTGATAAAATGCTCCTTCCGGAACTGCTTTGTAATCTGTTCCTTGGGCCGTATTGTATGCATCTATTTCTGTTTGGTCAGTGCTGGCTGTTATACCGGCCGTAAAATTCCACTGGTTGATGACTCCGGATGTCATGGAGACTTTGATTTCAGCAATAATTTCTTCTTCCTTATTA
>OGQN01003167.1_pt1 | contig 10963 bp, 8 predicted proteins | sample 1553231 | NCBI WGS metagenome assembly OGQN01 (sample SAMEA2579950, study PRJEB22360) | human gut metagenome | biome: human gut; feature: human-associated habitat; material: faeces | place: Denmark | collected 2008/2010 | reverse complement strand
ACGGGCGGCTTGCGCCGGAAGGCCACGGTCAGGCCCTCCGCTGTCAGGCCCTCCGCTGTCAGGCCCTCCGCGGTGGCGGCCTCTGTAGCTGGCGCAGGACTGCCCTCGGCGGAAGCGGTCGGCGCAACCGCGGCGCGGGCGGCCATCTCCTCCTCCATCTCGGTCACCGTCCAAGCGCGCATGCCGAGGGCGGCACGCTCGGCGCGGGGAAGCGCCCCGTAGGAGGCGGCATCCCAGTCGCCGGCCACGGTGCCCTCTTCCATGAGCACCACACGGTCGGCTACTCCGTGCAGCCACCAGAGCCGATGCTCCGAGACGATCACGGTCTTTCCCTGGGCCTTCAGCGCTGCCACCACCTCGGCCAGGCGCATCATGGAGGCGGTGTCCAGCGAGGCGGTGGGCTCATCGAGCACGAACACCGCAGGCCGCATGGCCAAAGCCGATGCCAAGATGACCGCCTGCTTCTGGCCGCCCGAGAGCTCCTCGATGCTGCGGTCGAGCAGCGGGCGTATGCCGAGCGCCGCAGCCGCCTCCTCCACGCGCTCGACGATCTCTGCGCGCGGCAGCCCCAGATTCTCGCAGCCGAAGGCGATCTCGGAGGCCACATCCAGGTTCACGAACTGGCTGCGCGGGTTCTGGAACACCGATCCCACGCGCACGCCCAGCTCGTCGGGGGCCCATGCCGCCACCTCGGTGCCGCCCACGAGCACGCGCCCCGTCACCTCGCCGGCATACACATGGGGCACCAGGCCGTTCACCAGGCGCGAGAGCGTCGTCTTCCCGCAACCGGAGGGCCCGGTGACCACGACGCACTGGCCGGCCGGCACCTCCAGGCTCACCGAGCGCAGCGTCGGTTCTGCCGCGCCCGGATAGGTATAGGACACACCCTCAAGCTGCACAGCCGCCCCGGCCGTCCCCGCCAAAGCCTCGTCGCCCCTCATGAGAGCACCTTTCCCGCCACGGCGGCAACAGCCAGCAGCGCCGCAACGGCAACGACCACCCCGTCGAGCGGCGTTACCCGCAGCTCGTGGTAGCTCGTGCGCGGCCGCGACGTCTCCACGCCGCGGGCCATCACCGCATCGCCGAGCTCGTCGGCCACGAGCGAGATGCGATGGATGTAGGGCACCATGAAGTTCTCCAGAAGCCCCACCGGGTTCGTCACGATGGCCGCCGGGGTAAGGCGGATGCCGCGGGTGAGCATGGCCTCGCGCACCGCCCGCGCCTCCCGCGCGATGGTAGGGAAGAAGCGCAGTCCCACGCACACGGCCACCGTCATGCGACCCGTGAGGCCGAAAGACTGCAACGCAAAGGCGAGCTCGCCCAGATACGTGGTGGAGATGAGCGCCGCGGCGAACATGGCCGTGGGGAACAGGCGCGCGAGCATGAGCAAGCAGGCGCCCACCGGCATGAAGAAGGGACCGCCGAGGATGCAGGCGAGGGAAATCAGCGAGATTACCGCATAGGCCGCCACCCACGCGCAGGCGAGACGTCCGCGATGGCACCACATCATGAGCAGGGCATCGGCCGCCACCGCGATCAGTTCCACCGCCTTCGCACCCGACACGAATACGGCCACATTGAGCAGCACGAGCGTCACAAGGGCCGCCCGCGGATCCACGCGGCGGCGGCTCTTCTCGCCACCCGCAAACAGCAGGGCACCTCCGCGCGCCGAGGCCGAGGGCGATGCGCTCTCCCGTTCATCTATCCCCATGACGCAGGGTGCCCCCTCACCCCGATCCAGTGTACCTTCCACGTTCCGACTTCCCTTTCGCCCTGCGCATCGACGTTCGCAGGCACTCTCCCGCCGCACCGCCGTGCTCTTCTTGAAAGTTTCAGTCGGCTAATTTATCATGCGATCTGCTATGAATGTTATTGATGGTTAACTTTTGGACGAATGCGAAAGAACTTCGGACGGAATGGAAACGACGGGAAGGATCATGAAGGCCCCAGCGCTCGCGAACATCGACGAGAACCTGCACCATCTTTTCGTGCCGCAGCTCGAGACGCTGCAGATGGAACCGCGGGCACGACGGTGCGGGGTGGTGTCGCAGCTTGATCCCGCACGGGGCTCCGGCAGCGCCTGGATGACCGGCCTGGGTCGCGATTGCCTGGTCACCGTACTCGATCTGACGGTGAGTGACGGCTCGAGCCTCACCAGCTGTGGACCGGGCTATTTCTGCCTCGGCTCCATGTCGCCGAGCAGCCTGGAGACGATGCCCTACCCCACCTTCCCTACCGACGCGTCGGATCTGGTCATGTACCGTCAGGGGGCCGGCTCCTATTCCTACCAGCTGAAACCTGGCTGCGCCTACGCCTCGCGCTCGCTCTGCTTCACCCCGCGCTTCATCGAGCAGGTGGCCCGCGATCAGGGAACCGGCGCCGACGAGCTGCTCGAGCGCCTCACCGAGTCGTCGCTGCCCTTGAGGGCACCCCACGTGAGCGCCATGCTCAATCGGCTGGATGCGCGCTCGGCCAATGCGCCGGCCACCGGCTTTCGCCTTGCGGCGCTCATGGCCGAGGCAGTCGCTTGCCTGATAGAGACGGCGGAGGGCGCCGCGTGGGCCGCTCGCGCCGAGGGGACGCGCACGGCGGCGCAGCTCATCCACAAGGCCCATGCCATCATGGAGCAACACCTTGACGCTCCCCTCACCCTGGATTCCATCGCCCGCGAGTTGTGCGTGAGCCGCACGCGCCTCGCCGCCGTCTACAAGGAGGAAACGGGGCGTGGAGTGGCCGAGGATCTGCGACAGCTGCGCATGAACCGCGCATCCGACCTGCTCGCTGGCACCGATATGCCCCTCGCCGAGATCGGGAGGGCAGTGGGCTACCCGCGGCCGAGCAGCTTCACCACCGCCTTCACCCGCGAGCAGGGCTGTTCCCCCGCCGCCTGGCGCAAGCGCTTCCGCTGCTAGGACGCCCGAGGGCCGCCGCGCGCCGCGCCCTACGTTGGGTTGAAGGACATCGGGCAAACCCGGGAAAGCCGGCGACCGCTTTTCGCTCGCAATTCAAGCGGCTACCTATTTGCACTCTGCACGTTCTCGACAAGCTGGATGAGCTCTTCACGAGACCCTACTCCCAGTTTGCGGTATATGTTCCGCAGGTGGGTGCGCACCGTATGTTCGGAGATGCAGAGCATATCGGCCACGTAGGCAGGACGGTGCCCGCGAGCTATATAGGGCAAAATCTCCCTCTCGCGTGCCGACAGGTTTCGCTCCTCGGCCAAAGCGGCGCATAGAACGTCACTGTGAGGTTGCGGCAGACCGTCCCTTTCGCGCACCTCTTCCCCTTCCTCTCCCTCCCGAAGCAGACGATGGTAGTCGACCAAGGGTGAGGCAAGCACATAAACGAAATAAGCCATCGCACACACGAGGAGGATGGCGCCGAGAGCATCGTCATCGGGAACAACCTGCGCCACGTTGGTGCCGAGCAACACTGCGAGGCTTGTCGCCACGCACAGTATGGAACCCACGAACACTGAGGAGAATTCCCCAGCCCGCGCCACCGCGCACAACGACGCCAGGGCAAGCAGGGCGATAGCAGCCATAAGAATATGAGACACGAGGAACCCCGCACCAAACGAGACACTGCCAACGGGAAAGCTGCTCAGCACGATGAAAAATGCGGCCGCACTGGGCAGAAGCGTCCGGTAAACGGTGCCGAGTGAAAAACGCGGCCAAAACCGCACGAGAGCGACGGCAATTCCCGCGGCGCCTATGACCGAGATTGCCCCAATGTGCTCATATTCCATGAACACGAATTCCCGCGCGCTCATGATAAAGAGAAACAGGAATAGGCCCAGGCACGGATTGAGCACCATGGTGCGCATAGACTCCCACAGGTGATCTCCTACCGTGTCGTCAACGGCAGGGATTTCCCCAACTCCCTTGCAGGCGCTCCAAACCGGACCGGCGACACCGAGCCACAGAAGTACGGCGAATGCCCCTTCGCGCGCTGGCAGAAGACCGGCTTCGAAGCCAAGCTCGACGAATGTCGCCATCGCGCATGCGATGCTCATGCCCAGAAGCGAGCGTTTCAGCCCAAACGGACAGAGAACGCGACACCAACCGAGCACGAGCATCGCTAATCCAAAACCCATAGCGACGCTGATAACGCAGATGCCAGCCGGGCCGACCGGCAGGGCAAGCGTCTGCACGAGCGCATAGGCCGACCCTCCCAAGGCATAGGCCACTCCTCCCAGCACCGTCGCAGCGGGCATCATGCGCACGGAATCTCGGGCCATCGACCACAGCCCCGTGCCTACCGCCAGCACGGCGCTTGTTGCCATCAGTCCGTTAATCGCAAGGACCTCCACCGCGCGATCGATAGAGATCTGGGCGAAAAGCGCAGCATCCCACAGAGTCAGCGGACACGTCATGAAAAAGGCAGCGAATGACAAAAACAAAGCCGCCGCCCGAGCAGCTTCTTGTCGGCGAATCACGAAATCCCTCCCCACTATTAGTAACGTCACTCTACCTTCATCCTACCTGATTAACCTGAAATGACGAGCTCACATGAGAAAAATACCTGGTTCTCGTTAGGGGTTTACCCTGTTTCGAGTATAGGCAGAACGCCCCCGTGAACCGATGATGGAAAGCGAGGCCGCCGATTCGGGCACCTCGTCTACCACCGATCCAAGGAGGGAACTATGGAAGACACCCAGAAATGCACGCGTCGTAATTTTTTGAAAGGTGCGGGCATCGGAGCTGCGGGGCTCGCCGCCGCCGGCATGTTCGGCTGCGCACCGTCCGCCCCCGCCACCAGCGACTCGTCCGATAGCGCCGCGGGCACTGCGGGATCCTCGGCGCCCGCAAGCAGCTGGCGCACAGCTCCCGAGCCTATCGCAGAGGACTCCATCGCCGAGACGGCTGACTGCGACGTGCTCGTTATCGGCCTCAGCTTTAGCGGATGCGCAGCTTTCCGCGCAGCCGCCGAGGCGGGCGCGAAGGTCATCGCCATGGAAGCGCACCCCGAGGACAATCACACGTGCCTTGGCATGGGGCATTTCGGCCATATCAACTCCGAATTCTTGCGCGAGCGCGGCGTGAACGGGGTTGATCCCATTGAATTCCTCAACAATTGGCAGCTTCGCGCGGCAAACCGATCCAACGCCGCCCTGGCCCGCAAATTCACCAACACGTGCGGCGAGGCCTTCGACTGGTACATCGACTGCCTTACCCAGGAGGAGCGCGACGCTCTGGAGATCCAGTTCTACCCCACCGATGAGTCTTACACGACCTTCAAGAACGGCTTGGGCACCTATATCGGCACCGCTTCCACCATGCCTGTCCAGGAGAAGATTCTCGGTAACTTACTGCAGGTAGGCCTGGACGCGGGCGCGCAGATCTATTGGGGCTGCCCCGCGCAGCAGCTGACCACCGATGCCGACGGAGCCGTTACCGGCGCTATCGGCCAGAAGGAGGACGGCTCCTATGTTAAGGTGGCGGCCTCCAAGGGCGTCATCGTGGCCGCCGGCGATTACTCCGGCAACCAGGAAATGGCCAAGGAACTACTGAGTCAGATCACCAACATGATCGGCGACGACGGAGAGATCATCAGCTCCGGCTATCAGGGCGACGGCCTGAAGTTGTGCTACTGGGCCGGCGGGCAGCTGGATCCGTACCAGTCTTCCATGGGCGGCGATTACTACTACCCCTGCGACAGCCCCATGGATCCGTTGGGGTCGGCTGCCTCGCTCTGGATCAACGCCGACGGCAAGCGGTACTGCAATGAGGGATTCGGCTTTATGGAATGGGCGGCCTATGCAGGCGCGCTCCAACCTCAGGGACCGGTCGCCAATGTGTTCGATAGCAACTACGAGGCGCTGATCAAGGCCCAACCGGCATGTCACATGGGCATCGACTACCCCAATGGCGGCATGGACGGGCTTCCGGCCCTGCTGGAGGCGGCCGTTGCTGGCGGCGCCGAGGGCTCGGGCGCCGACACTAATCCCGTCGTCTACGCCGCCGACGACTATGCAACACTCGGCGGCTATCTAGGCTACGAGGGAGAGACGTTGGACAATTTCGTTGCCTCCATCGAACGCTACAACGAACTATGCGCCACGGGTCTCGATGAGGATTTCGGCAAGGAGAAGTCGCTCATGTTCGCCGTGAACCAGCCGCCCTACTACGCCTATAAGGGCGAAAAATCTCTGGGCGGCATGCTCTGCAACACATCGGGCGTGGCCATCGACGAGAACGGCCAGGTGCTCGCCCGCGAGACCTTCCGCCCCATTCCCGGCCTGTTCGCCGCCGGAAACACCGCGGGCAGCCGCTTCGGTATTCAGTACACCACGGCACTGTGCGGCGTTTCCATCGCCTTCGCCGTCACCCAGGGTAAGTTCACCGCCGAATACGTGGCGAGCCTCGCCTAACGATTCGCGATACAGCGGCGCGCGCCTCCCTCCCCGTCGCGCCGCATAATCGAGCAGGGTCCCGCAGGCAATATGCTGCGGGACCCTTGGTTTTGGATGACGCAAGGCGACGCCATGCACGCTGAAAGGCGGACGGCTGAAGCTGTCCCCTACGTTGGATATGCGCGCGCTGCGGTAAGCAGCACCCTATCGTGCCACGGCGGCGTCCATAGCGTCGGCGTAGATGGGCGTGGCCAGGCCGAAGCCGCCGGCCACCTCGATGAGTTGGCCGGTGGTGGCAGCGCTCTCGTCGCCGAGGAAGCACACCGCCGCCGGTCTTCGCCATCTCGCGCGCGGCCGCCTGACAGCCGAGGAACACGCTGCCCACGTTCGCATCCACCCCGGCGAGGAAGTGCTCGTAGGAGGTGCTCAGCAGGTCCTTGTCCTCGGCGGGGTTCGTGCCGCCGAAGTTGTTCACGAGCCCGTCGATGCGTCCCTCGGCAGCCACCACCGTGTCGATCATCGACTGGTAGCTGTCGGGTTTGGACGTGTCGTTGTACACGGTAACAAAACCGTGATTTCTAAGCCAAAAGGAGCTCACGCAACTCGCTTCGCGCCCGCTGCCGCGGGGTCTCAGCTTCCGAGCAGGGGCGCCACCATGGTCGCGGCGCACAGTGCGAGCGAGGCGGCCATCGCCCCGTCCACGCGGCGGCGATGCCGTTCGTAGAACGACCGCAAAAGCTCGCCCGCGTATATCCAAGCCAGATTGCAGCCGACGCCGATGAGGGGCATCACCAGCCCCGCAGCCGCCAGCGCCAGCGGGTGGTCGCTCAGGGGAAGCACGTAGGAGCACAGCGCCGTCAGGCACAGCACCAGTATCTTCACGTTGGTGATCTGCAAGAGGAAGCCCGAGGCCGCCGTGGGCTTCGCCTCGTATAGCGCGTGCCCCTCCCGGCTGGGCGCCACCATGGTCCAGGCGAGCCAGAGCACGTAGACCGCGCCCGCCACGGTGAGCCACCCCATCAGGCCCGACGCCACCTGGCCTACAGTCCACACGACCAGCACCGAGGCGAACGACACCGCGTAGAAGCCGGCGATGAGCCCGTACCACTGGCGTAGCGCAAGCGTCCGACCGTAGCGCAGCGTCGTCGCCAGCGAGCAGAGGTTCGCAGGTCCCGGGGTGATGCCCTGCACGAAACAGTAGAACGCCAGCCCTGCCAGGGTGGCCGCTATCGTCATTTCCGTTGCCTCCATGGGTGCTCCCCTTCCGCTGTCTTTCCGTTGGCTCTAGCATAGGGCGCCACAACCCATTTGTATAACGAATGATTGAGAAGAATATGTTTAACTAAATCAATCAATGTTGCGTATGCTGGAACCTGCGCGCGGCGAGGCCGCCCCGCCCGCGAAACGCGCCGAAAAGGAGAACCATTGTGGATATCAAATGCCTGCGCACCTTCCAGGCCGTCGTGGCCTGCGGCACCTACGCCAAGGCCGCTGACCGGCTGGGCTACACCCAGTCGACCGTGACGGTGCACATCAAGCAACTCGAACGCGACTTAGGATTGCCGCTGTTCGAGCGCATCGGGCGCCGCATGGTGCTCACGCAGAAAGGGGCCGAGGCGCTCGCCCAGGCCGCCGAGATCATCGCCGCCGCTGACCGCCTGGCCGCCCTCGGCACAGAGGAGACGGCGTTGCAGGGCACGCTGCGGGTCGATCTGGCCGAGACGCTTCTGTGCTATGCGCTCGACGAGGTGATCGCCGCGTTTCGCGAGCGCGCCCCGGGCGTGGCGCTGCGTCTGCGCGACCGCACCTGCGCCCAGGTGTCCGAGAACCTGCGCGACGGCTCCTGCGACCTGGGGCTCACCTATGCCTTCGACTGGCAGCCCGAGGATTTCTCCATCGAAGAGGTGGGGCAGATTCGCACGACCCTTGTGGCCGCGCCGAGTATACCCCTCCCCGACTTCCAGTCCGCAGGGCAGCTAGCGGGCCTTCCCTTCATCATCGACGAGCCCGACAACGTGTTCCGCATCGCCCTCGAGCAAACCATGGACGCACGCGGCGTGACGCTCACCGAGACGATGGAGCTCTGGAGTTCCCAGGCCATCAAACGCCTCGTTTCCATGGGCATGGGCTTTTCCGTCTTCCCCCGCTTCGCCGTCGCCGACGAGCTGGCGCGCGGAACCTTCGTCGAGATTCCCGACCCCTTCGGAAAGCGCACCTTCCCCATCTACCTCGGCCATCGCAAGACCCACTGGCTCACCCCGGCCGCCCGCCTGTTCTGCGATCTCGTACGCGAGCGCTTGATGCCAGAGAAAACCCGATGATAAAGCGTGATAAAAGATGACAAAGGAAGGGCCGGCATCCCGAGCTGTACGGCTGACTCCGCCGTTCAACCCCCGCTTTCAGCCTACCGCTCTAACAGATTCTCCATGGAGCAGTGGAGGGCAAAGGCCAGGCGGTAGAGGGTCTCGGCGGCGGCGTGGTTGATGTTCTTCTGGCGCTGCTCGTACAGCTGAATGGAGCGGAGGCCGACGCCTGATGCCTCGGCCAGCTGCTTCTGCGACACTCCGCAGATCTTCCGCTGGCGATAGAGCCTGGTGGGCAGCTGCGCCGCAGCCAGGCGATGGTTGAGCGCCTCGACGAACTTCTCCTCGGGCGCCTCGTGCAGCGGATAGAACATGCCCGCAAGCTCTTCATAGGGAATGGCGTCAAACACCTGGCGGTAGGGGCGTCCCGTCTCCATCTGGTAGCACGCCAGGATCCAGCCTAGCCAGTAGTCCTCGCGCGGCACCACCTGCGCATGCTCGGGCGCAGGGGATTCCACCGTTCGCCCTCGGCAATTGCGCAGCCCGTACCTGACAGAGCCCCGAAGACTTGCGACGTCCTCAGGACCACCTGATACCCCAGGCCGCCCAGGAACAACGCGCGCTCCAATGTCTCAACGCTTATGGTGTTCGCCAGAAAATCCCGGGCAATGGAGAAGTACGAATCGTCGGACCACGCCGCAAAGCTCAATGACACGCATCCTTCCTTTGAATTCCCTGAAACCACGGGCCAGCGACCAGAGTCCGATCGCAACAGAAAGCACAAGTCCCGCAGAGGTCATTCCGTCCACCACTGCCGCTTCGAAATCCGCGTTCGAGGAGATTTGGAAGAAGAGCGCTGCATCCCACAGCACCAACGGACACGTTGCAAAGAATCCCGCGAACGAGAGAAACAGAGCCGTCGCAGCTTTCTCAAGGGAGCCGGTTTCGGCGCCGCAAGCCTTGCGGCAGCGGGCATTGCGGGATGCTCGCCCAGCAGCACGACGACAGCCTCGGAAGTGCCCGCCGACAACGGAAATAAAAGCGCGTCGGACAACATCTCGAGCGCAAGCTGGCGAGAGGCGCCTGCCCCAATCACCGAGGCCGACATCGCCGAAACTGTCGATTGCGACGTCCTCGTTGTCGGGCTCGGCTACTCCGGCTGCGCCGCCTTCCGAGCGGCGGCAGAATCGGGCGCCAAGGTAATCGCCGTTGAAGCCCAAGCCGAATCTGACTTCGCCATTTTGGGCATGGGGCATTTCGGGCACATCAACTCCGAGTTCTTGAAAGAGCGCGGCGTGAATCCCGTCGATCCCATCGAGTTCCTCAACAACTGGCAGTTGCGCGCGGCTAACCGCTCTAACGCCTCTCTGTGTCGCAAGTTCACCAATACCTGCGGAGAGGCGTTCGATTGGTACATCGACTGTCTGACCCCTGAAGAACGCTCGTCTATCGAGATCCAGTTCTTCCCAACCGACGCCGGCTATACCACGTTCAAGAATGGCCTTGGCACCTACATAGGAACGGCCTCGACTATGCCCCTGCAGGAAAAGATCATCGGCAACATGCTTCAAGTCGGGCTCGATGCCGGCGCGCAGATTTACTGGGGATGCCCGGCGGAGCAGCTGGTTCAAGGCGACGACGGCCGCGTGATCGGAGCCGTTGCCAAAAAGGAAGACGGCAGCTACCTCAAGATCAACGCCGAGAAGGGCGTCATCGTAACTGCTGGCGACTACTCTGGCAATCCCGAAATGGCGAAGGATCTGCTCAGCCAGATAACCAACATGCTCGATGGCGAAGACGGCGAGGTAGTCTCCATGGGCTACAAGGGAGATGGCCTGAAGCTTTGCTATTGGGCCGGCGGACAGATTGATCCCTACCAGGCTACCATGGGCGGCGACTACTCCAACGGCGGCATGGACGCTCTGCCCGACTTGCTTGCGGCAGCTGTTGCCGGCGGGCCCGAGGGCACAGGACCAGACTCCAATCCAGTCGTTTACGCTGCCAATGATTACGAGACCCTCGGTACCTATCTGGGCTACGAAGGAGAGACCCTAGACAACTTCGTTGCCTCCATCGAGCGGTACAACCAGCTATGCGAAATCGGGCTTGACGAGGATTTCGGTAAAGAGAAGCAGCTGATGATCGGCGTGACCCAGCCTCCCTATTATGCCTACGCCGGAGAGAAGACCATCAGGCATATGCTTTGCAACGGTTCAGGAATCGCTATTGACGAGAACGGACAGGTGCTCTCTCGCGCCGATTATCGCCCGATTCCCGGCCTGTTCGCGGCGGGCAACACCGCCGG
>OGQN01003151.1_pt1 | contig 10996 bp, 10 predicted proteins | sample 1553231 | NCBI WGS metagenome assembly OGQN01 (sample SAMEA2579950, study PRJEB22360) | human gut metagenome | biome: human gut; feature: human-associated habitat; material: faeces | place: Denmark | collected 2008/2010 | reverse complement strand
TCCGCCGACTGGGGCCGACCACAACCGGGGGTGCGCCCAGTGTCCCCGCCGGTTCGGGCAGCAGCACGGCGGATGTCGAATCAGCCGGATCGGCCGAATCCGCCAACGCCGCCAACATCACCGGCTCCGCCACATCCAACGCGCCTCACGAGCCGACCGTCATCATCGACGATCGCACCACGCTGAATCAAACCAATCACGTATCTGACCAATCCAATAATCCAACCAACAAGGAGAACACTATGGATACGGGAATGCACATGCACCACACCGCCCCCGCGGACGGCGAAACCGCCACCGACCCGGTGTGCGGCATGACCGTGGCTGTGAACGCCGATGCGATCACGCGCGAGTATGAGGGCAAGTCCTATTACTTCTGCGGCGAACACTGTGCCACGAACTTCATGAAGGCCCCGCAGGTGTTCCTGGAGCAGTAGTCTCTGCGTTTACCTGATTCAACGACAATGGCCTCCGCCCAAAACGAGCGGAGGCCATTTGCATATATGAATCAATCAACGAATCAGTTGGCGAAGAAGAACACGAACAGCCAAGCGCCGATAATGGCGCCGACAATCGGGGCCACAACCGGGATCCAGGCCTCGCCCCAGCGGGAGGAGCCCTTGTGCGGGATCGGCAGGATGGCGTGCAGCAGACGCGGCATCAGGTCGCGGGCCCATGGAGGTCACGAGGCCCCACACAATGAAGCCGACGACGATGGAGGCGGCGGCGTAATCCTGCTTGCCCCAAGCCAGGGACAGGCAGCACAGGGCGCCGAAGACGAGCACCAGGGTGCCGAACATCTCGTTGAGGAAGTAGTTGACCTTCTGGTTGTCCGCGTCAGTGGTGCAGAAGGTGCCCAGAATCGCCTCGGCGTCCTCGGTCTCCTTGTAGTGCGGGTAGTAAGTGATGTAGACGATGAGCTGGCCGAGCAGGGCGCCGAGCAGCTGGGCGACGATGTACGGCAGCACGTCGCTCCACGGGAACAGGCCGTTGACGGCCTGGGCGATGGTCATGGCCGGGTTGATGTGCGCGCCGGAGACGCTACCGAACATGAGCACCGGGAACATGACGCCGAAGCCGTAGCCCATGGCGATGTTCAGCCAGCCGGCGTGGTGGCCCTTGGTGTTCTTGAGCTCAACGTTGGCCACGGAGCCGTTGCCGAAGATCATCAGAATGGCGGTGCCGAAGAACTCGGCGGCCAGCTTGGTAAAGAGAGGATAATCCACTGCTTCTTCTTTTCTCTTCGCCGCGCAACAGGCATGGCTGACTGTTCACGGCATTCTGTGTGACTGGAAATCCGTTCGCGGAGCCGGCGACGCGATTTACGCTGGGCGCGAAAGCAAACGTGGTGATTGTACACTTTGCCCCACGACGAAATGCCGGCAAGATGCGATGTCGAATGTCCAGCCGAATGCAATGCCCAAAAAGCCATCGGAATCAGCCGAAGCGACCTTGAATCTCAGTGGTTGCGAATGACGTTGCGCAGAGGCAGGACGCTGGTGGGCGAGACGGACAGTTCGTCGATTCCTAGGCGCAGGAACGTATCGGTCAGGCTCAAGTCTGCGCCAAGCTCGCCGCAGATGCCGCACCAGATGCCATGACGATGGGCAGCCTCGATAGTCATCTGGATCATGCGCAGCACAGCTGGTGAATGCGGGTCGGCAAAGCGTTCGAGACTCGGGTTCTGACGGTCACAGGCCAGCGTGTACTGGGTCAGGTCGTTGGTGCCGATGGAGAAGAAATCGACTTCGGCGGCCAGCTCGTCGGCCATAATGACCGACGCAGGCGTCTCAATCATAACGCCGATCTGGATACTCTCGTTGAAGTCGATGCGCTCGCCGCGCAGCTCGCTTTTGGCTTCTTCAAGAATCCGCTTGGCGTCGCGTACCTCCTGCACAGAGGTGATCATGGGCAGCATAATGGCGATGTTGCCGTATGCTGAGGCGCGCAATAATGCGCGTAACTGGACTTTGAAAATCTCCGGGCGGGTCAGGCAGATGCGGATTGCCCGGTAACCAAGCGCGGGATTATCCTCGTGGCTCAGATTGAAGTAGTCGACCTGTTTGTCCGCGCCGATGTCGAGCGTACGGATGATGACCGGACGGTCGCCCATCTCCTGTGCGACTTGTCCGTATGCATCGAACTGAAATTCCTCGGTCGGCCAGTCCTCGCGTTCCAGATACAGGAACTCACTGCGGAACAAGCCGATGCCCTCAGCATCGTTGGCCAGCACGGCGGCTGCGTCAGAGGGACGGCTGATGTTGGCGTACAGGTGGACCCGCTGACCGGACTTGGTTTCGGTGGGCTTGCCCTTGAGCTTCCGCAGGAGGCTTAGGTGCTCCTCAGCCTCGGCCTTCCTGCGCCGGTATTCGGTCAGCGTGGCCTCGTCCGGGTCGACGAATACCGCACCGCTGGTGCCGTCGATTACGGCAACGTGACCATCATCGGCCGGGTCAAAGGCGTCGCCGATACCTGTGATGGCGGGCAGGCCCATCGTGCGCGCCAGAATCGCGGTGTGCGAGTTCGCTGAGCCCTTGGCGGTCACGAGGCCCAAAACCTTAGCGCGGTCGAGCTGCGCGGTATCGCTGGGAGCAAGATCTTCGGCGAAGATGATGTGGCTTTCGCCGTTCTGCGCGATCCCGTTCTGCACAATACCGTTCTGCACAGCATCGCCTTGTACACTGCCATCCTGCGCCGTGCTATCGCGTTTGCCTTGCAGCACGTTCATCACGCGGCGAGAAACATCCTTGACATCAGCGGCTCGAGCCTGCATGGTCGAGCTATCCATCGCAGCGAACATGGCGGCGAACTGTTCGGCGGCGCTCTTCACCGCGAATTCGGCGTTCACCTTGTCTTGCGCAATCAAACCTTCGACGCATTCCGCATAGTCCGGGTCCTGGAGCATAAGCCGATGGGCGTCGAACAGTTCGGCCTTGTTTTCGCCGAACTCAGCGGCGACGTTGTCACGCAGTTGCTTGAGCTGAGCGACGGCCGTGTCACGGGCCGCGCGGAATCGATCCATCTCGGCCTGCGGGTCGTCGATTAAGCGGCGTTCTACGGCATAATCTACGGCGGCGAGCACGCGGACCGTGCCGATAGCAATGCCAGCGGATACGCTGACGCCCTGTATCGTTCTCATTACAGGTGCTCCTTGAGGAATCGCTCGAACTCTGCAGCAGCGACAGCTTCATCGTTGCCCTGCACCCGAACCGTAACCTCGTCACCTTGTTGAACATCAAGTCCCATAACACCGAAGATACGCTTGGCATCCACGGATTTTCCACCGTAGGCAACGGTGATGCTCGATTCATATTCCTGCGCTTTGGCAACCAATCGGCCAGCCGGGCGGGCGTGCATGCCTTCGGGGTCGGATACGGTGAACGTGAATATCTGAGGCATGACGTTGCTCCTTACACGTCCGGCCGTCACGCGCGAAGACGGCCTTTCCGCACCAGCTACGGACTGATACTGGAAAAAACAAAAAACCGGAATCTTTCGATTCCGGTTGTCTGTGCCCCCGCAGGGATTCGAACCCTGGACACGCTGATTAAGAGTCAGCTGCTCTAACCAACTGAGCTACAGGGGCTTGGTTAGATGTTGAAGTATTCCTTGCAACAGGTGATAAATATACTCAGATTTGAAGCGAATGCAACTCTCGGCGTGTCGCGCCTATTTCCGGCGTTTTTGCTAATACAAAAATCCCCCATGCGGCGCAAACCGCACGGGGGATGATGCTTAAGCTCAGACTCTTGGTCTGTGTGATTCCAGCACTAGGCCGGAATGACTCACTCGGCCACGACCTTCACGAAGAAGGAAGCGGTGATCTCCGGGTGGAGGGCCACCTTGGCGGGGAAATCGCCGGTGGTCTTGATGGTCTCGACCTCGATGGCCTTCGGGTTCACCGCAGCCTTGTCGGACAGAGCGACGGCGATGGCCTCGTTGGAGATACCACCGAACAGCTTGCCGGACTCGGACACCTTGGCGGCGATCTCGACGGTAGTGCCCTCGATGGCGGCCTTAGCGGCGACGGCGTCCTCGCGGGTAGCGACGGCCTTGGCCAGACGAGCGCGCTTCATAGCGACGATCTGAGCCTCAGCGCCCTTGGTCCACGCGAAAGCGAGGCCCTGCGGGAACAGGTAGTTGCGGGCGTAGCCGGACTTCACGTCGACAACGTCACCGGAATGGCCCAGGTTGGACACGGTCTTGGTGAGAATAACCTTGGTTTCAGCCATTGTTCAAAGCCTCCCTAACTCAGCGACCCGAGGTGGCGTACGGCAGCAGGGCCATCTCGCGGGCGTTCTTGATCGCCTTGGACAGCTCACGCTGCTCCTGCACGGTCACGCCGGTGATACGACGGGAACGGATCTTGCCGCGATCGGAAATGAACTTACGCAGCAGCGCAACGTCCTTGTAATCGATCTCGGTGACCTTGGCGGCCTTCAGCGGGTTCGGCTTCTTCTTGAACGGCTTGACCGGCGGTTGCGGCCTCTTACGTGACATGATGTTCTCCTTATAAATCTTGATATTGATTGCTGCTGGCAGCGGGGAGGCAAGTACTGATCAGAACTCCGGGTCGGAATCGTCGCCGCCGAAATCGGAGGAAGCGCCGAACGTGGAGAAGCTACCGGCATCAGATGCACCGGCATTACTCCACGGGTCGACCGCAGGAGCGGACGGGTTGGCGGGAGCGGCAGACTGCTGGGAGTATCCAGCGCCACCACCCTGATAGCCACCGTTGTAACCGCCCTGGCCACCGGCATAACCACCTTGGCCACCCTGGTTGCCATAGCCCTGATTGGACTGCTGACCACCCTGGAAACCACCGGAACGACCCTGGAAGCCGCCCTGACCGGACGACTGGCGAGTCACCTGTGCGGTGGCGTAGCGCAGGGAGGGCCCGATCTCATCGAGCTGCATCTCCACGACGGTTCGCTGGGAACCATCCTGTGCCTGATAGGAACGCTGCTGGAGGCGACCGGTGGCAATCACGCGCATGCCCTTCTTCAGGGACTGGGCGCAGTGGTCGGCCAGATCACGCCAAGCGGAGCACCTCATGAACAGCGCCTGACCATCCTCGAACTGGTTGGTCTGACGATTCCAGGTTCGCGGGGTGGAAGCAATCGTGAAGCTCGCCACGGTCGCACCGCTGCCAATAGTGCGCAGCTCGGGGTCCGCAGTGAGGTTGCCCACGATGGTGATGACGGTTTCACCTGCCATAACGGTCCTTCTTACTTACCTTGAATACCAGCTGTTCAGCTGACTAAACGCTTGATTCAGCCCTTACGAAGAATCTTCGTACGGATCACGGATTCGTTGAGGTTCAGAACACGGTCAAGCTCATCGCTGGTAGCGGGCTCGGCGGTGTACTTCACCACGACGTAGTTGCCTTCGGTCTTACCGGCAATCTCATAGGCGAGCTTGCGACGGCCCCAGTAATCGGGCTCATCGAAAGAGCCGCCTTCCTTGGTGACGAGTTCCAGATACTGCTCGGTCAGCTTCTTCAGACCGCGCTCATCCAGCTCAGGATCGGCGATGAACATCAGTTCGTACTTGTGCGCAGACATCACCCACCTCCTTCGGACTATTCGGCCACGGACGTTCCGTGGCAGGAGTGTGTATGCGTGTTAGCCCATGACGCAGCACCAAACCGGCACCGCCTCTTCGGGCAACTTGGACAGTCTATATATGAGGCGGGACAGGGTATGCCCATATTCTTGCCGGTTTCGCGATGCCCACCGTTTTGGCCAAGCCCACGCAGCCCGCGGCTCCCATCACTCCCGGAGCGGCACCGGTAGCCGCACCTGGCGCGACCTCCACCACCATGAATGAGCAACAGAAGAAAATCTTCATCATCGTTGGTGCCGTGGCCGGCTTCCTCGTGCTGTTCGGTATCGTGTATGGCGTGCTGTCTTCCGCCGTGTTCAGCGCGAAGAGCGTTGCGAACAGCTATGTGGCCGCCATCTCCTCCGGCAACTACGACAAGGCCAACACCATCGCCGATCCTCACGTGAATACGAACCAGCGCGCACTGCTGACCAGCAAGGCATCCTCGGGCGAGAACACGCGCATCACCAACGCGCGCATCTCGCAGACCTCCAATAATGCCGATGGCACCGTGAGCGCCCAGCTGACGTACACGCTTGAAGGCAAGGAGGTCAACGGCAACTTCACCATCAAAGACAATAAGGTCAGTGTCGAGTTCTCCGAGTGATTTCGGCAATCTCAACACTCTTACGAAATAAGCACCCCCGCCGTGGCGTTCGCTGCGGCGGGGTGCTTGTACACTGGTTAAGGCGTAAATCACACAGCGACTCAAACAAAGGATGCGAACGCATGTCGGCGATTCTTGAAGGCACTCCGGATAAACGACTCGTATTGGTCACGGGCCGCGCCTACCCCGAGCTAGCTGAGAAGGTGGCCGAATGCTTGGGAACCGAAATCCTCGAAACCACGTCCTATGACTTTGCCAATGGCGAGATGTACGTGCGTTTCACCGAACCGGTGCGCGGTGCGGACGTGTTCGTGCTGCAGTGTCATTCGGGCGATATCAACAAGTGGATCATGGAACAGCTCATCATGATCGATGCTTTGAAGCGCGCCTCCGCCAAGTCGATTACCGTGGTGGCGCCCTTCCTCGGCTACTCGCGCCAGGATAAGAAGCACCGCGGTCGTGAGCCCATCACCGCCCGTCTGATTTTCGATCTGTTCCACGCCGCCGGTGCCGACCGCATTATGACGGTCGATCTGCACGCCGCTCAGGAGCAGGGTTTCTTCGATGGTCCGGTCGATCATCTAACCGCCATGCCGGTGCTGCTCGATTACGTGCGTTCCACCCTTGATCTGGGCAACACCACCATCGTGTCCCCGGATGCCGGCCGTATCAAAGTGTCCGAACAGTGGGCCGCCAAGCTAGGCAATCTGCCGCTGGCATTCATCCACAAGCAGCGTGATATTACTCGTCCGAACCATGCCGAGGCACATGGCATTATCGGCGATGTCGACGGCCGCGACTGCGTGGTCATCGACGACATGGTCGATACCGCCGGTACTATCTGCGAAGCCGTGCGCACCCTGAACGAATCCGGCGCCAAGTCGGTGACGCTGGTCGCCACCCATGGCCTGCTCTCCGGCCCGGCCGTGGAGCGCCTGTCTCACTGCGGCGCGCATGAAATCGTGTTTATGGACACCGTGCCGATTCCCGAAGAGAAGCGCCTGCCGAATATGACCGTACTGTCTTGCGCACCGCTGCTGGCCGCGGGTATTCGCTCCGTGTTCGAGGAAGGTTCCGTGGCGATTCTGCTCGACGGCCTGCCCGAGGACATGCGTCCGCGCAATATCTATGCGTGATTGATACGCCGAAAATCCTTACGAAAAAACGCCGCTTGGCTATTGATCAAGCGGTGTTTTTTTCGTATAGCTCCAATCAGATGAAGGCGCGCTCGCCGAAGATGGCGGTGCCGACGCGCACGATGGTGGAGCCTTCTTCGATGGCGTAGGCCATGTCATGGGTCATGCCCATTGACAGTTCGGTGCAGTCGGCCGTGCCTTCGGCACCGGAGGCAAGAATCTGGTCACGAGTGCGGCGCAGATGCGCGAAGCCCGCACGAATCGTGCGCTCATCATCCACATGGGCACCAATAGTCATCAATCCCTGCAAGCGCAGTCCGCCCATCGCACCGATGCGCTGGGCCAAGTCGATGGCGTGGCTGGGTGCGCAGCCGGACTTCGATTCCTCGCCGGATTCGTTCACCTCCAGCAACACGCCGACCGTGATGCCGCGCATGGTGGCACGGCGGGCGATCTTTTCCGCCAGTTCGATGGAATCCACGGATTCGATGGTGTCCACTACCGGCAGCACCTTGCCGATTTTATTGGCTTGCAATTGGCCGATGAGATGGAAAGGAATATGCGTTGCAGCTGCGGCATTGGCCGTGTCAGCCTCAGCGGCATCAATCACGCCTAGCGAATAACCACGCTCCCCCAGTCGTTTTGCCAGACCGTCAGCCTTGACAGTAATCTCCTGTGGACGATTCTCACCAATCACGCGAATACCAGCATCGATAGCCGCCAGAATCTCGCCGACATCGCGCGTCTTGGTGGCAGCCAGCAATTGGACCGAACCGGCAGCACGCCCGGCTGCGGACTCCGCTGAGGCAATCCGGTCAAGCACGCGATGCACACCATCAGTAATCTCTTGTGCGCGCGCCTGATCGATAACTTCGTTGGCGAGATCCTTATGGTCCATGTATGCCGTCATTGCTGCCCCTGTTCGTAGATTCCCCACCATCGTAGTCTCATACGCGCACATAATGCTTGTTATTGAACAAAAGTGAAGCCCCCGCTGTTCATGCGCGGGGGCTTGGTGATGCTAGGCCGAGCGAGTGGGACTAGCAGGTACCGGACTTGCGGCGCTTGAGGATGATTACACCCGCAACAGCAAGTACCACGGCGAGGATGCCAACACCAAGCACGGCTGCACCGGTGTCAGGTATCTTCTTGTGCTTGCCGGAGTCTGCATCACCCTTGTTCTGGTTGGAATCGTTGCCTTGGTTGGGCTTGTCCGTGCCGGAACCGGGCTTATCGCCACCCTGGCCAGGCTTCGTGGTGCTCTTCTCAACCAGACCCGCGATGGCATCGCTGATTGCCTCAGTCGCAGCCTGTACGTCAGACTGGGCGGCCTGACCATCACTCGTCAGCGCATTCGCCGTAGCGACTGCCGAATCAAGCACGGCCAGCGATTCATCAGTCCACTTTGTGCGATCCACGGCAGCAGCGGCATCGAGCTGAGCGCTCAGCGCGGCACGATCTTGCACCGTAGCTACAAGCACCAGCTTCTTCGCTGCCTGCTTCAGCTGGGTTGCGGCATCCACCACCGCAGCTTCGGTGGCATCCTCAGCCTTATACACCTGCTGCGCCGAATCCAATACCGCCGCGTACTCCGCCCATGAAGTCTCGGTGTACTTGGAGGCATCGTCAGCCTTAGGCGAGTCAGCGAGCGCCTGCTTGAGCTCGGTCTTGTCGATCGGTGTGGGCTCAGGCGGCTCAGGCGTACTGTCGTCAATGGCATGAACCTGCCATTCGGCAACAGCCGGAGAAGCCGAGCCGGACGTGATAACCATACGCAACTTGGTAGTCTTGACCGGAGTGTTCCACGTGCCATCAGACCACCCCTTGGCATCGCCGGTGGCCCAGCCAGCAGACGGTGAATTGGCGGTCACAGTGTAGGTGGCGTCGGAAATATCCACGAAGTTGCCGGCACCGTTGTTCGCCAAGGCGTCCCAGTACTGCAATTCCCACGATGCCGGAATACCCAATCCGCCATCATCCGAGGTGAATTGCACGCGGCTAGAGTCGATAGTCACTTCACGGTCCCACTCGTAGTCGAGGCGCATCTCACCGGTGTTGGGCCAAGTGCCCCAGACATCCTCGTTGGCAATGGTGATATCGGGAATGATCTTGCCGTCGTTCAACGCGGCGGCACCCTTGACCCAGCCGGATGCCTTGCCGTCCACATCGGTGGCGGTGGCATCGCCCTCAATGTAGCCGGTCAGCGGCACGGAAGTGTCGGATGGAATGTCGGTTTTCGCCGAAGCGGACACGTTGCCGGCCTTATCGGTGGCGCGGTAGTACACGGTGGCGCGCGACGCGCTCGGTGCAGCAATCGGCTTGCTGTACGTGGCCCATTGACCGTCTGTGCCAATGCGGTATTCAATTGATGCGACACCGGAACCGGTGCCGTCATCAGCGGTCAAGGTCAGCGTGCGCTCCTCCCTGTCGACAGTGGCCTTCACGGTCGGCGCGGCGGAATCCACCTTGCCACTGGCCTTGGCGATGTCGGAAACGTTACCGGTCTGATCGGTGGCACGAGCCCACACGTCAACATCACCCTGCTGGGAAAGCGCGGCAATAGTTGCGTTGGCATTCGCCGCGATGGTGATCCAGGTTTTACCTTGGTCGGCGGAGATCTCCAGCTTGGCAATCGGCGTGGTATCGTCCGTGGCCTGCACGGTGGCGAACGGAGCGGCAGTGAGCCATTCGCTATTGCCCGCGTTGGCGGTGACGGCAACGGTCACGGTCGGCTTCGTGGTATCGGCGGCGGGCTTGTAGCCATCCTGAACAGTGACGTTCACCGACACATTGCCTTGCTCGCTTGCCTCACCGGGCACGCCGGCGACCACGCCGTAGGCCGTAAACGAACCGACCTTGGCATACGAGGAAGCATCAACTGGACGCCAAATTACTGGGGAGGCAACGGTTGGGTTCCCGTACTTCACATCCACTGTGGCCGGCAGAGTAGGCGCAGTACCGGTGGCGGTGGTCACGCTCTTCGGCGCAGTGATTGCCGGCGATTCGCTGGAGTCGGAGCCGACTTCCCATTCAGCAACGGCCACGGAGGCATAGCCGCCATCCACAGCTTGACCGGTCATGTCGAGCTTTAAGGCAGTAGTGGTCACCGCATCGAAGGTGACGGCGTTGGGGTTGGCCTTGCCTGTGGTCGTTGTATAGGCACTCGGGTTGGTGACATCCTTCCATGTGCCGTCCGCGTCCAAGTACTGAATCTTCCACGAGGCGGGCGCGCGCAGAGCGTTGGAATCCACGTCGAACCAAACCTTAGACGAGTTGACGCGCACAGTGCCATCCCATTGGTAGACCAGAGAATCGCCGGACTGCGATTGCGGGATAGAACGGTAGTTGGTCCAGTGATTCGGCGGGACCACAGCGGTTTGCAACACACGGCCGTCGTTCACCGAACCCTTCCAAGCAGGCGTTTCAGTGAACGTGGCGCTCACCTTTGCGTACGGAGCCACGTTGGTGGAGGGCTGCGTTTTCTCGGCCTTGGTTGGATGGGCGGTGGAAACCATCTGGCCGTCGGCGGTCCAATCGACTTCATCAATGCACACGGCACGGCGGAAATCGGTGCCGCCTTCCTTGTCGCCGGTGTGATAGGTCACATACCATTTGTCGCCGAACTGGAGCACCGAGGGGTGCATCGTGG
>OGQN01003150.1_pt1 | contig 10998 bp, 8 predicted proteins | sample 1553231 | NCBI WGS metagenome assembly OGQN01 (sample SAMEA2579950, study PRJEB22360) | human gut metagenome | biome: human gut; feature: human-associated habitat; material: faeces | place: Denmark | collected 2008/2010 | reverse complement strand
ATGCTTCCTCCAGCATCTGCTGGGATTTCTTTTCTTGTTTCATAACCTCTTTCATTTCAGATTGAATACGAACCATTTCCTTTTCATAATCAATATCTAAATCATGGTCAATAAACTCAATATATTTGCTTGGTGTAAGTGCCCAACCTTTACTTTCAATTTCATTAATGCACACACTACGGTAAAGTTCTGGCATCTCATAGGCTACTCCATCAGTTCCCTCACATTGCCATGTGTGATAAATATCTGCTGCCTTCTCAATTTGTTCTGTATCCAACCGAACTTTCTTTTTGCTCTCACCCTTAACAGCATTTTCTGTCCATTGGCGTAAATCCATAAAGAGTATCTCATGCTCGCGGTTTCGGAGATTTCTTCCATGGTATTTTCCGCCTTTTTTATTCTGATTCAGAATCCACAGAGTAACACTGATATCTGTAGTAATAAACAATTCTCTTGGCAGAACAACGATAGCCTCAATTTTATCATTCTGAATCAGTTCCTTACGTATTTCCAATGTATCGCTATCATTCAATGCACCATTCGCAAGAAGGAATCCCGCTACTCCATCAGTTTTCTTCAAATGTGAAAGTATATGCAAAATCCAGGCATAATTTGCGTTACTTTCAGGTGGTGTTTGATAGTCAGACCAACGACCGTCATTTTTCAAATTGTCATTATACCAGCCTTTCAGATTAAAAGGTGGATTTGCCATAATATAGTTAAAGTGCAATCCCTTGTGTAAATCATGTGTAAATGATGAATCTGCTTCTTCTCCTAGATTATGGCTTATTCCACGCAAAGCCAAATTCATTTTCGCAAGGCGATATGTAGCCGGTTCTTTTTCCTGACCATATACATTGATACCATTTAAGTTTCCCTGCTTTGACTTTACAAGTTCAGCACTCTGAATAAACATTCCTCCTGAACCACAGCAAGGATCATATAAGGTGCCATCATAAGGCTCAATCATCGTTGCAATAAGTTGAACTACGTCATGAGGTGTATAAAATTCTCCTTCCTCCTTTGTAGCATTTACTGCGAACTCCTTAAGAAAGTATTCGTATACACGACCAATAAGGTCTTTTTCCTCTCCAAATGTCTTATGACTGATTTTGTTCACTTCATCAACAATTTTCTTTATATCATTAGCTGCTAAATTGCGTGCTGTAAATGTTCCTTTAACAAAACAGCCTTTCAACTGTGGATCTTCTTCCTCAAGCCTTTGCAAAGCTGTATCTAGTGCAACATTAAGCTGTGGTGCCGGTGTACTGATAATAGTCGACCATCTTGCTTCTGGTGGTAAATTATATGTACCATCTGCAAAAGTAGCATCATCAAAGAATGCTGCTCTAATGTTCTCATCTTCCGGATCTAATCCCTGCTCTTTAAGTGTCTGTTTTAGATTTTCAATTCCATCCTCATACTTTTCGCCGATAAACCTCAAGAACACTAGCGTAAGCATCATATCTCTTTTTTCAAAGAATGAGCCGGAATTACGTGCCGCACGCAAATAATCTCTACAATTAAATAAAATATTATCTATGTTCAATGCCTTTTCGGTTGTTTTCTTCTTAGCCATATTACTTTTCTTCCCTTTCCTCGTCTGGAACAAATTCCATGATATCCTGTATCTCACAATGCAATACTTTACATACTTTTTCCAAAACTTGTGTACTTACATGTTCATTCTTCCCTAGTTTCGCCAGTGCATTTGTTGTAATTCCTGCCTGATCTCTAAGGTCAACTTTCATCATATTTTCATCTATTAATTTTTTCCATAATCTGTTGTATCTGATTGCCATTGCTAATCCCTTTCGTATCATCACAACTATTTATTACTTCTTTAGTATATCATTTAAGTTGTTTTAATCCAATCTTAAATTGATTTTTTCAATCTATAATATATCTGACCATATCCAACCTATATTTATAGAATAAGCAGAGGAATTACCTTCCTCTTCCCCTATTCCGCATTTTATCTTCCGCCTTACCTTTATCAACATCTCTGCTAGCTGCTTCATCATAAATCCTCTGAAACTCCTCATAAAGCCCATCTCCATCCAGCTTTATTCCAAGTTTTTTCATCACATTCGAAAACAACCTTATGCTGCCACTTACATCAGCAATATCGAATCCATATATATCAGACTTAACAGAATCACTGACATTCTCATAACCACCAAACTCTGATATTCTCCTGACAATCCGTCCAACTTTGTCCACAGGTTCAGTTTCTCTAATTTCTACAAATTCACTTTTACCTGTCACATCAGTTATACTTTCATCGATTCTTGTCACATTCACATCAGACGAATTATGAATTTCTGAAATTTCTTTGCCATCTAAATCAATCTGTTGTTTTCTTGCACTATCAGCTTGCTCTTTCTGTCTGCCTATTTCATTCTGATTATTGTCTGGATTCACTACCTCAACATTCGTCCACGGCTCAGCAGCCACATCTTTCTCAAACACAGCTTCATCTTCCATCCCTGGTATCTCAATCTCCCTGTCTGCAACAATCTCTTCTTTCTCAGACACTGCATAATAAGCCGTATACAAATCTTCTTTTATAATGCCATCAGCAAGCTGTATCTGTCTCTTAATATCCTTTTTCTCCTGCTTCAGCTCGTCCAGTTCTTCCTGCACTCCCACATGCCATATCTGATACTCACGATACTGCTCTTCATTCTTTATACTGCGTTTCCGACTAGAACTTTCTCTGTATATCTCCTTCTGCCTGTCCTCAATCTGCTGAATCTTTTCTTCCTGCTCACTTATGAAATCCACAAGATCCACAACACTTTTGATGTCATTATTTACAATCTGCAGATATTCGTCCTGTAACTGATGAAACCGCTTCAAATCCTCTGTATACTTTGCTCCACCAACTGCAAAACGCTTCTGCTCTACAATCCTTAATCTGTATAGCTTTGCATAAAACTTCTTCTGGAATGGTGACAGCTTCGCCCTGTGTAGTCCCCTGATATCCGACGAATAAAAGTAAGGCTTTGCCATCCAGGGCATATCCACATGATGCCTTAACGTCTCCTCTTAAAACATCTCGTCCAGCTTTGCCAGTTTATGATAATACCGAAATCCCGGTGCCTGCACTTCCATCCATGCGTCTTTCTTAAATACATATCCAAGTCTTTTCATCAGATATTTAAAATGCTCCACATTCCCGGCTGCATATGCACACATCTTGGCATCGCGAAGAATTATTTCTTTCGTGGACATTTCCTTTTCCCACTTGTCCCTGCTGATATTCTTTGGATTCCTGCTGCACTCTGCCAGCATTCTCCAAATGAATATTTTGAGTGGAAAATAACATGGCCTCAGGCGTAAATGAAACTATTCCTGCACAGCTCACTTTAGTACCATTTTAGTACCACAAGGCAAAAAACAAGCTCGCAAATGCCCATTTTACTAGGCTTTGCGAGCTTTTGAAAATTATTCAAACTCAATCGTTCCGGGCGGCTTACTGGTAATATCATACATTACCCGGTTCACATGACTTACCTCATTGATGATCCTGCTGGTCACCTTCTGCAATACTTCATAAGGAATCTGTGCGCTCTCTGCGGTCATGAAGTCGATGGTCTTCACGGCTCTCAGTGCGATGGCGTAATCATAGGTTCTCTCATCACCCATAACGCCTACGGATCTCATGTTGGTCAGGGCTGCGAAGTACTGGTTGATCTCGCGGTCCAGACCTGCGTTGGCGATCTCCTCGCGGTAGATGGCATCTGCATCCTGTACGATCTTAACCTTCTCAGCGGTCACTTCGCCGATGATACGGATACCCAGTCCGGGGCCGGGGAACGGCTGACGGAATACCAGGTGCTCCGGGATACCAAGCTCCAGTCCTACCTTACGGACCTCATCCTTGAACAGATTGCGCAGAGGCTCGATGATCTCCTTGAAATCTACATAGTCGGGCAGACCGCCTACGTTGTGGTGGGACTTGATCACTGCGGATTCGCCGCCCAGTCCACTCTCTACCACGTCGGGATAAATGGTTCCCTGTACCAGGAAATCCACGGCACCGATCTTCTTCGCCTCTTCCTCGAAAACGCGGATGAACTCTTCGCCGATGATCTTTCTCTTATGCTCCGGCTCGGATACTCCGGCCAGCTTGCTATAGAAACGCTCCTGCGCATTCACACGGATAAAGTGCAGGTCATAATTACCGTTGGGACCGAAGACTGCTTCTACCTCGTCGCCCTCGTTCTTACGGAGCAGGCCGTGATCTACAAAGACACAGGTCAACTGCTCGCCGACTGCCTTGGATAACAGTACTGCTGCCACGGAGGAATCCACACCACCGGACAATGCGCACAGGACTTTACCATTGCCGACTTTCTCGCGTATCGCCTTGATGGACTCTTCCACGAAGGAATCCATCTTCCAGTCACCGCAGCATCCACAGATGTTGCGTACGAAATTATACAGCATCTTGGAGCCTTCCACCGTGTGGAGTACTTCCGGATGAAACTGGATTGCATACAGTCCGCGCTCTACACACTCTGCTGCTGCCACGGGGCAGTTGGCGGTGGTGGCCACGGCACGGAAGCCGGGAGCCAGCTTGGAGATATAGTCGAAATGGCTCATCCAACAGATCGTATTCTCGGATACATCGGAAAACAGCTTGGAACTGCGGTCTACCTTCACCTCAGTCTTACCGTATTCCCGAACGGCTGCACGCTCTACCTTACCACCCAGCACATGGGTCATCAGCTGTGCGCCGTAGCAGAGTCCCAATACAGGGATTCCTAATTTAAACAGATCCTCGGAGCAGGTAGCTGCACCGGGTTCATAGCAGCTTGCAGGGCCGCCGGTCAGGATGATTCCCTTGGGATTCATCGCTTTTATCTTATTCAAGTCTGTCTTGTAAGAGTAGATCTCGCAATAGACATTGCATTCTCTGACTCTTCTGGCGACCAGCTGATTGTACTGTCCGCCAAAATCAATGACAACTACCAGTTCTTTTTCCATGGTTGTCCTCCAGTATATTTTTCTGTCCTCTATTATAGGGTATGGTGCAGGGGAAGTCAAACCCTACTGCACCAGTTCTTCCAATTTTCCGAAGGTATAACCCATTTCTTCCCATTTTGTGAGAAGTTCATCCAGAATCTCCCCATTGGTCTTCGAGGTATTATGTAACAGCACCACCGCTCCGGGGTGGATCCTGCCTGTCAGCTTGGAAAAAGCTTCCTCGTGGCTGGGCTGGGCATCCACGTTCCAGTCCACATAAGCCAGGCTCCAGAAAAAAGTGGCATACCCCAGATCCTTTGCCATCTGCAGATTCGTCTCACTGTATTTTCCCTGGGGCGGCCGGTAGTACATTGCCATCTCCGTGCCGGTGGTCTCCTGAAAAAGAGTTCTCACGTCATCCATCTCTTTCTGAAAAACTGCCGGATCTGAAATCTTTGACATATCATAATGATGGTAGGTATGATTTCCTACAGTATGCCCCTCCTCCACCATGCGTTTCACCATCTCCGGTGCTGACTCCAGAAAATGTCCCACCACGAAAAAAGTAGCCGGTGCGTCATGTTTTTTCAATGCATCCAATATTTGGCTTGTATTACCATTTTCATATCCGCAATCAAACGTGAGATATATCTTTTTCTCCCCGGCATCTCCTACATAATAGGCATTATATTCCTTTAATTTGTCCGAGGAAGCCGTACCGCTGGGCTGCGTTCCTTCCGAGCCGAATCCCAGTCCCCAGTTCTCCGCGGAGAGCAGTGCCTGAGTATTCTCCAATGCACTCCCCGCCGTCTCCCGGATGCTCATCTCCCGCTGAAGATGCAGTCCGAAAGCAATGGCCCCAATGCTTCTCCCGAGGAAAAACATTGCCAGCAAAAAAACACCCAGCATCAACCCGTTCTTATAATGCTTCTTCACCATTGCCGCTCCATCTTTTCCGAATTCCCATACTTTTGTGAAAATAGACTGTTCCCACATCGTACGATCCCCTGCCGGTATTTCTACCTTCTTTTTCCTGATATTCACAATATTCTATGTGATACAGCTTTTCCCTTATGCCACGGATCAGTTCTGCGGAAATGCACGGAGAGATCACCTGTTGTATATATTATAAAAATGAATTCTTCGGAGCACCGCCCATGGACTGCAAGGAAATGATCCTGTCAGAGGACACTTATGACATTATCACAGACTTTTCCGCATCGGAATTTCTGGGAGATGACAATAATTGTTATGAACGCATCGGAGAAGATTTTTTGATTTTGTATCTGGGCAATCTGGGAATCCGCAATCCGAAGATTGATTTTTTCCCCTATCACAATATGCCGAAGCTTTACGGGCTCATGCAGCTATCTCCCTCCGGTGAGACGCCACCCGGTGCCGCTCCCTTTGATCCGGCAAGTCTGATTGCCAGTGGGATCACTCAGGTACAGCGTCCGCCCCTAAGTCTCACGGGGCGGGGCGTGATCCTGTGTTTTATTGATACCGGTATTGATTATCGAAATCCTGTGTTTCTGGACGAGAACGGCAACAGCCGCATACTGGCGATCTGGGATCAGACGGTTCAGACCGGGATACCACCTGAGGGGTTTAAATATGGTTCTGAATACCGCAGAGAGGATATTAACCTGGCGCTGCGCTCCGAGGATCCTTATTCCATCGTTCCCTCCCGGGACGAAGACGGACACGGCAGTATCCTCGCCGGAGTCGCCGCCGGCAGTGTCGTCCGACAAGGCAATCCTTATATCGGTGCTGCACCGGGTGCCGACATCGTTGTGGTAAAACTCAAGGAATGTAAGCAATATCTACGAAGCTTTTATCTGGTGCCCGAGGGTGTTCCCGCCTATCAGGAAAATGATATTATGCTGGGCATCAAATACGCGGAATCCTTCGTGCAGCTCTTCGAGCGTCCGGTAGTCATCTGTCTGGGGTTGGGCACGAATCAGGGGGATCACGCAGGAAGCTCCGCTCTGTCCCGGTATCTCTCCTCCCTCGCCGTCCGCAGGAGCCGCGCCGCCATCGTCTGTGGTGGAAATGAAGGAAATGCCTCCCACCATTATCATGGCATGTTAAGCAGCCAGACTCCGGAGGGAACCGCCCGGGATGTGGAGATCCGGGTCAGTGAAGGCTGTATCGGTTTCTGGCTGGAGCTTTGGGGCGCTCTGCCGGATGCTTTTAATCTGAGCATCCGCACTCCCGGTGGGGAAAATATTCCCGAACTGCGCCTTGGGTTGCAGCAAAGCGTGACCTATTCCTTTATCTACGAAAAAAGCAGAGTCACTATCGACTCTGCTCTTGTGGAAGAAAATTCCGGTGAAGAACTGATCCTTGTACGCATCCAGGATCCTACCCCCGGTATCTGGACCTTTCATGTCTCTGCTTCCGGTAGTTTATATAACGGCAATTTTCACATGTGGCTGCCTATCACAGAATTTCTGTCTACTCCGGTATATTTTCTCAATCCGGATCCCGACATGACTCTGACGGAGCCCTCGATGGCTCCGGAGGTTCTGAGCGTTTCTACTTACAACGCGGAAAACAACAGTTTTTACGCAGAATCCGGCAGAGGCTTTGGGCGCACCGGGCAGATCCGTCCGGACTTATCCGCTCCCGGAGTCAATATCTCCACCATTGACGGACGCCGTACGGGAAGCCGCATGGCTGCCGCTATCACTGCCGGAGCTGTGGCTCAGTTTTTCCAATGGTCAGTCATTGAAGGCAATAACCGGCTGGCGGAAAGCCGGGAGATCCGCAGTTATTTCATACGCGGTGCCGTGCGTACACAGGGTCTGAACTACCCCAACCGGGAATGGGGCTACGGCAGGCTGAATTTAGAGGAAACCTTCAATGCCCTGCTCCGGGTATGACTATATGATCTCCTGCAGTGCATAGACCGGCTGCACACTGCAGACGCCGTTAATCTTACGCACGCCGCGCTCCAGTTTTTCCAGTTCCTTTTCCGAGGTCACATCCGCTTTTACGAGGAAATCATATTCCCCCTCTACCTGATAGCAGGATGTGACTTCCGGTTGCTGTCGCATTCTTTCCATAAATCCCGCATGATATTTTTTATGCTGTACCGTTACCTCTAAAAATACTTCCATAAGCCACCTCTCTTCTCAAATCTTTTACTTGATCACCGAATAAAAAACGCTTGATGATGTATCTTCGTCAAATACAGCCTCCTGTGCAGGCACAAATCCGTGTTTGACTCATTGTATACACAAAAAGAGGAAAGACACCGTACACACGATATCTTTCCTCTTTGAAAGTGATTGCATCATACCATATTCTTTCTATACTTACAAGTCGTCTGATAAATCTTATCAGAATTTTAATATTTCGGACAATACTTTCTGCCGATTTGTACGCTATAAGCCTATTTTACATCCGCTTTGGAAAAAATTCTGGCATACCCATAGGACAGCGGACGGTCCGTCATGTCCGCAAACCGCAGAGGGAAATTCTCCTTTTCCTCCATGCGGTTCGGGCAGTCTCTCCTGCCGCACCCCAGACAGATTCCGGCACATTTGGTAAAAGGATCCTTCGTCAACTCCGCATAAAATACCACACTTTTTTTCGGGATCATACAATACGCTGCATTACAGGTAACCGGCAATGCAAGCTCCTGCAGAAGCATGGGAAGGTTCGCCAGCCGCAGCAGACTGCTTATTATTTGTTCTGAAGTCTCAGAAATCTCCCCACCTAAAAAATGCAGTCTGGCAACATGCAGATTCCGATGCACAACCACCCACTCTGTATAAGCCCGGTAGCTTTCTAATAATAATTCACTGGACAGTACTTCGATCATATAACTCTCTGTCAGAAATCCGTTCTGCAAATACTTTTCCTGCAGTTCATCGATCCCTTTTCCCAGAGTAATACCTACAGCCAAAAAAGACTGATCCCTCCCGGGAAAAGTCTCTTGGATTTCTCTGTCCTGCCATCCCGCTTCTGTCTCCAGGCAGGGGATCATCTCACCTGCCAGCCTCTTCAGATTGGGGTATTCTTCCGGATCATAATGATATTTTTCCATCACACTGTGCAGAAATTGTTCGTTCCTGCACAGTGCTGTAATTTCTGAAAAAAAATTCTGCATGTCCACCTGTTCTCCCGGAATACCGGTGATCTCATGACGCAGGCATATTTTGCCTGCATCCGGTTAATTGTTTTTAATGCGCAGGCATCTGATGGCATTGAGCACAGCCAGTACCATAACTCCTACGTCTGCGAAGATAGCAACCCACATGTTGGCGATACCCAGCGCACCCAGGATCAGGCAGATGGCCTTAACTGCCAGCGCAAATACGATGTTCTCGTAAACGATGCGCAGACATTTCCGGGAAATCCGCATAGCCAGAGCGATCTTGGCAGGATTGTCATCCATCAGAACCACATCCGCTGCCTCAATGGCCGCATCTGAGCCAAGGGCTCCCATGGCGATACCGATATCCGCACGGGAAAGTACCGGTGCATCGTTGATACCGTCACCCACGAATGCCAGTTTTTCCTTCTCGCTCTTGTCCTGCAACAGCTTCTCCACGCAGCTTACCTTGTCTGCGGGAAGCAGTTCACTGTGTACCTCATCCAATTTTAACTCACCGGCCACATGTTCTGCAACTGTTTTGCTGTCACCGGTCAGCATGACGCATTTCTTCACGCCGGAATTTTTCAGGGAGGCAATTGCTTCCTTCGCGCCATCCTTGATCACATCGGAGATCAGGATGTATCCGGCATATTTTCCATCTACCGCTACATGTACCACTGTACCGACACCGGTATTTTCCGTATAGGACAGATTCAGGCTCTTCATCAGTTTCGCATTACCGGCCGCTACCTGCTTGCCATTTACTTTGGCAGTAACGCCGTGTCCGCTGATTTCTTCCACATCACTGACGTTAGAGGCATCCAATTCTTTTCCATAAGCGTTCTTCAGACTCTTGCTGATGGGATGACTGGAATAGCTCTCCGCATAAGCCGCATACTCCAGCAGTTCTTCCTCTGTAAAGCCCTGACCGGGATAGATACCCGTTACATCGAATACACCTTTAGTCAGGGTACCGGTCTTGTCAAATACCACATATTTGGTCTCAGACATCGCTTCCAGATAGTTGGATCCTTTTACCAGAATACCACAGGCACTTGCCGCACCGATTCCTCCGAAGAAGCTCAAAGGAATGGAGATAACCAGCGCACAGGGACAGCTGATTACCAGGAAGGTCAGAGCCCGGATGATCCAGGTGCTCCAGGCTGCCGGGCTGCCCATGATCAGGTTGATCACAGGAGGCAGGATGGCCAGTGCCAGAGCACTGTAGCAGACTGCCGGGGTATAATATCTTGCGAACTTCGTAATAAAGTTCTCAGACTTGGACTTCTTCATACTGGAATTCTCTACCAGATCCAGAATCTTGGATACGGTGGATTCTCCAAATTCCTTGGTGGTACGGATCTTAAGTAATCCGGTCAGGTTCACACAGCCGCTGATCACATCCTGATCCACTGTGATCTCTCTGGGGACGCTTTCACCGGTCAGGGCACTGGTATTCAGTGTGGATGTACCTTCCACTACCACACCATCGATAGGAACCTTTTCACCGGGACGTACCACAATCACGGTTCCGATCTCTACATCATCGGGATCTACCTGCTCTAAGCTGCCGTCCTCTGCCTCAATGTTGGCATAATCCGGGCGGATATCCATCAGGGCGCTGATGTTCTGACGGCTCTTGCCCACAGCGACCGCCTGGAACAGTTCACCGATCTGGTAGAACAGCATAACGGCCACGCCTTCGGAATACTCTCCCAGTCCCATGGCACCTACGGTAGCTACCGCCATCAGGAAATTCTCATCAAACACTTCACCGTGCATAATGCCCAGAACGGCTTTTCTGAGAATATCATAGCCGATCACCGCATAGGGAATCAGGTACAGCAGTCCCAGCCACATCCCTTCCAGAGGTACAAAATGCAAAATAATTAACAGTACTGCCGCCACAATGATGCGGA
>OGQN01003149.1_pt1 | contig 10999 bp, 6 predicted proteins | sample 1553231 | NCBI WGS metagenome assembly OGQN01 (sample SAMEA2579950, study PRJEB22360) | human gut metagenome | biome: human gut; feature: human-associated habitat; material: faeces | place: Denmark | collected 2008/2010 | reverse complement strand
TGCTGTTCGGGGAGATTTCTTTGTAGATATGGGATTTTCCGGTGCTTCGCGGACCTAACTCACAGAGGTTGAAGTTGTTCTCAACAAGCGGCAGCATACGGGCAAGCAGCAGCCAGCGTTCGCGGTCATTCAGCTTATCCGGCTCATAACCGCAGGAGCGCAGCATGATCTCAAGCCACTCTTCTTCGGTGAAGTTCTTTCTGCCTTCCTTCAATTCCTCAATGTCCACATGGGGCATCTGGATTGGCGTCAGCTTGCGGATGTGGATGGGAGAGGCATTTTTCTCTTCTTCCAGAAACTCATATTCGAGCTGCACAATACACCAGATACCGCCGCAGAGCAACCGGTCAAACTTTGCTGGATAGTCCTCTGAAATTGGGATATTCTTGATACCAAGGTTAGAGAACTCCGCCTCATAGGTATCTTTTTTCATATTCAGATTGACGGTGATCTTGTCAATGACCGTGTGCATCCCGCGCTGACGCAGCATGGAGAGGATCTTCTGCGCCTCGTCCGGACGGACATAGTTGTCCGCCAAGATGCGCTTGACATTCTCCACACCGGTTTCAATGACTTCGGGATCATCCGAACTGCAATACTGACCAAGCAAAAACTCAAGGACGTAGACCGGCACATTTGCGCCTTCCTTGATCTTCTTCGTCAGGTCTTTCCGAACGATCTTTCCGTCAAAGAACTGCCGTAGTTTTTGGTCGATCACTGCGTTTTTATCGCCGGTTTCTCCGGTCATTCTCTGCTCATCCATTCTTGCCACCTCACAGGTCAAAGCCGAAATCGTCCGCGAACGCGATGTCGATGTGGAATTCGATCTCTTCCACGTCAATCTCGTTTGCGATCACCAGACGGTAGACTTTCTTCTTATCATACGTTCCGGCTTTCAGATTGAACCGGACGCGGAACACGCGATCTGCCGCGTTGTCGCTGGTCTTATCCGCAATGACTGTCTGCCGGTCGCTGATCACCACGCCCTCATCGTCCGTCATGTAGATGGAGTAAGTGCAGGGCTGGATTTTATCGCCCACGGGCTGACGCTGATGGAACTCCAACGAGAAAATCAGATTGGAAATCTTGCGGCTTTCGCTCAAAAGTTTCAGCTCCGCGTTTTTAACCTCGACGTAATTCTTGTTGCTCGTGCGGAGGTTCTTGAAGGCAATCACAGGCACGACAAGCTCCTGCAAGCTGATACCGCCGTGGACATAGTTCTCACCGCCGCCCTGAACCTTCATGCGGATGGTGTCCTGCGGGGCATAGCCCTTGATGGGCGTTCCGTCCAGCTCCCGTTCCAGATTGACGGAAAGCAGGAAATCAGCGGTTGTGTCAGGAGCGGTCAGCGCATAACGCCGTCCAAGCTCATACACGTTGCCAGAGAAGGCTTTCCGGTCAATCTTGTCGCTCTCATTCAGAGGCTTATAGGTATAGAGGAAGCCGTGATCCGCCGTGATGAAAATATTTGTTCCGCTCAGTTCGTTCACAATAATACGCAGGATACCGGAAAGCTCCTGAATTGCCGTCTCACAGGCATCAAAGACTTTGGACTCCGTAGGGGCTTTGTCTCCGATGGCGTCGATAGAGTTGTGGTAGATGTAGATTACATCTTTTCCGGCTACCAGCTCCCGCCGCTCATCCTTCTTCATGTTCAGAAGATCGTTGTATTGAATGGCAACGCTGGCTTTCGGCGTCGAGTTCAGGATCGCGTTTCGCTCCACGGTGGAACGGGTGGGATTCCCGTCAACAAGGACATCCATGCTGTCGTTCACGGAAATGCTCTTTCCCGGGAGAAGTGCTGCCATACCAGACTTCGTGATGGACGGGAAGATTGCCTGCATCGACTCTAACTCGGCAGTTCCCTTTGTGGTGCGGACAATGCGTTCGGAAAGCTCGGAGGCGACCTCATAGCGAAGCGCGTCCGAGATGATCACAAACGCACGGGTGTTCTTACTGCTTGCGGGAGCGACATATCTCTTATAGAAATCCCGCTGCTTCTCGATCTCTGAGATGTAGCCAAGCGTAGCAAGGTCATCTGCCGCTGCGTTTGTCCAGCAAGCGGTCAATTCCCGCAGGAACCAGTTCTGATACAGTGCCTCAACGAACTCCGTCGAGTGCTTCAAGCCGTCTTCCAGAATGTCATTTGCATTCTTGAGAGAGTTGCCGAAGGCATAATGGAAGTGGCGATAGTAGGCATCCATGCGGTAAAGGTCGCTTGTATAGAGGTTCCAGATTTTCTTCGGCTCAACGATATGGAATCCGCCGCCGTGTTCCTGATAGAAGGTCTGCATCTTTCCGATGAAGAAGAGGCAGTCAAAATAATTTGAAAACCGCTTGTACCATCCGGCTGTCCGTCTGTTTTCACAGACCTTCCTAATGAGATCGACCTTCACAACATGGTCGCTGATCTCCGCGAAGAGCTGTTTCAGGATGCTTTCGTTGATGCACGGGAAGACGTCTCCTGTAATCAGCGTTTCCGGCTCAAATTTGTCAAAGCGCGTCGGGAGCTGTAATTCATTCTCCACGGTGCGGCACAGTTCGTACAAGTCCTCGTTATCCTCGCGGGAACGCCATTCATGGACGATGCTGTAACAGTACGCCTTGTTGGTCTCGGAAACAAAACGCTCCAAGCCTTTCAGGACGGAGGCGTTCATTGTCTGAGAAAGCGCGGTCAGCAGAACGTGCGCTGCAAAATAGCCCAGGGGCTTGTCTTCTTCCTCAATGTAGCCGGTGTACTTCCGTGCAAGCTGCCAGAAGGCTTCGATGCTGCCAAACTTGCGGATGTTCTGCAAGACGCTGTTTGTCTCCTTATCGAGACCCGCGGCAAGGACGGCGATGATGACATCCTGCGCAGAGCCTTCGCTCAGACCGGCGAGAACCGCCATAATGTCGATGTGGAGTTGGAGGGGCGTCTGATAGTCCCGACCGATCTTACGCAGCTTTTGGATACGCTCCTTGCTGTCGAAGAATCTTGCATAGAGCTTGACCGTCTTCCGCATAGCGGCAGACGGCGCGATGTTCAGCTCATCCATCTGCATGGAGATAAAATCTGCGCGGAAGGTCTCGCTGTAATATTCGATGTCTTGCAGCCAGTTATCTTCATCGCCGGTGTATGTAATCGGGCAATAGATAAGATAGTTGCTGTCCAAGTCATCGTGAAGCAGCAGCTTCTTGACGGCAAAATTGTTCGTGCCGGTCAGCTTGATGATCTTGACGCCTTCCAAGTTCAGCTCGTCAACGTCCTTCTCAAACTCCCGATCCTCGTCCTTCCAGAAGACGATCCTACGACGATAGAACTCCGGCAAGGGGGCTGCAAAACGCTCTCTGAGTGTAAATTGGATGGATTCTGTGGACATAACGGTGTATTCCTTTCTTGGCTAAGAATATTATACATAGCCTATCTCAGAAACGCCTATCACGCCTCTGCGTAAAATGTGTATTTCTAACGTATCCGCTTCAAACTTTCTTCTGTTGAAGTTAAGTGGTGCGAAACCTTCTTTTTGAAATTGCTTTGGAAAGAACTTCTCATACTGGAAAACATCAATGCCTATGTATTCAAGCACGTCTTCGGGCAAAGTGTAATCCTGCTTCACAAGTCCAAACATCGTAAAGCCTGTATCAATACAGAAACTCATGACTGCGCTATAACCACAGTTATAGGCGAATGCCCCAATAGCAGAGCCGATGAAGCTGCCAATCATGAATCCCACAACTGGGATTCCAATGAAAGATTGAGCAAACGTTCCTCCTGCAAGTGCAGCAGAAGAAATCATAAGTTCCTTAACCATCTCTTGTGCCAGATCGGATCGCGTCATCTTGCCCGCAGCAACTTTGAAGGCATTCTTCATAGTGTCCATAGCAAGGACTGTTGCCATACCAACAATAGAGGGTGAAATACCTTTCAATGCATCCCCAAGCATACCGGATTTGCAAGCAATAGTAATTGCAGCAGAAACGTTGCCTCGGACAAACCCTTCACCGCCGCCTTGGAGCGCGGCAAAGCCTATACGTTGAAACTGTTTCGCATCCAACTCTCCGCTCTTAATCAGGTGGTCGATTGCCTTGTAAATCTCCGGCGCAACATTCAGAACAACAGAAATTGTTGCAGCGGTAAGTCCTGACTTGAAGGCTTGCTTGGCAAGATACTCGAAGTGAATCACTTCATCTGCAGAGACACCGAGAAGTTTCAATTTTTCGACGGATACGTTGCCTTCTTCAGCCAGTACAGCCAAAGCCTTTGCGTCCGCCTCGGTCAGAGGAATGGACTCTGTGCCTTGATCATCCCTCAATCGGTCTGACAGCATTCTAAGTGTGTCTTGGTACCGGTCCATTTGCTCAGGACGAATTGTCGATTCAGTTGCAATCTTTTGCCTCAGCCAAGCACAAGCCTCTTTTAGCTGATCTGCTGGGATTACACGCACCTGACCGCTGTAAATTGGGTCATGGAGAACAGAATCATCGGTAAAACCCCGCTTTTCAAGAAACACATTCAATGTGTCTTTGCCTCCGGCTGATTTGTACTCGTTGAAACGCTCGAAAACGCTTTTGGCTTGCTGCTTTGCGCTGTCAGCCCCGGTTTTATAGTATTTCAAGCCGAAGAGTTTTTCAAAGTTGCTGCTTATATCAGCAGAGGCAAAGTCATGGCTTCTATCTACAAAAGCTCTGTTTGCAGTATCACGGGCGGTTGCATTGATATTAAAGGTATTCGCGTGCCAGAACTCAGCAATATCTCCCTTGAGGGCATCCGGCTTTGTCTTGAAGCCTTCAAATGCGTTCAGATCGTGGATGAGTTTGGCAATTTCTACGTCAACCTGATCGACATAGACGCCGCCTTCATATCCGGCATACCGAACACCAGCTTGTTTTTCAAAAAAGGCATAGCCTTCCTCGAAGGCGCTCATAAATTATCCCTCCACAAAGGGCCTCAAGCCATCCTCATAAAAAACCTTGACGAGCGTTTTGTACTGTTGCGCTTTGACTGCATTTACCGTCTTATTATAGTCAATCAACATCTTAGGCGCACCTACAACGACCGGCATGATCATGTTTACGAAGCCACCGCCGAGCTTCTTTGCGTATTCAGCCAGTGCATCAGGATGCGTCATACCGCGCTCCTTACTGAACTGCCGGAACTCGTTGTAGTGCTTTTTACTATCCTTTAGCTTCATCCAATCGCTTGTGGTATCATCTACATACAACACAGCCCGCTTGCCAAGCCAACCATAGTGCATTCCCAGCTTATTGAACATATCTGGAATTGTTTTGCTCTGTTCCTTGGCAGCACTGGTCTGTCCAATAAAAAGGATGTGCTGTGTGGAGGGGATCTGCGGCAGATTGTCTTTGTAGTTTTTTACCGTGTAAATTGCAGCAGAAACACTGTCATCCTCAACGCCGACAATGCTGTCTCCGGCATCATCCTTTTGACCGATAAGCTGAATCAGATAGTTGGCATAGACCATATTCTTATCGTCGCAGACGATAATCAGAGGGAGACCGTTTTTCTGTGTTCCACTCCCAAACATTTTCCCACTACTCCTTTACTTGACTTTGATAATGCGTTCGCTCGATTGAGCAAATCATACAAGCTTTCCTCGTCATGCGGAGACGTAGAAAGTGCGCTGGAAAATTCATCAATGAAGGATTGCAGCATTTCTAATTCGCTCTTGACCATGCTCAACCGTCTTACTTTATCTTCGCCAACACATCAGCAAACAGTTCGTAGTTATGTTTCACGCCGTCATCAAGGTCGATCTCGATGTTCTGGTCGGCAAGGTGGTGAACCTTTTCCTCGTATTTTTGCAGCTCTGTCGCTTGATCTTGGAACTTTTTCTGCTGTTTGGTCAGCTTCACGCGCTCGGATGCGCTGGCATGGTCGATGGCATCACCAAGCTGGGCAAGCTGGGTGCGGTAACGCTCCTGCTGCTCATGCACATAGTCGGTGCGCAGACGGGCGAGAAGATCGCGCTGATAGCGGTGCATATAGCACAGCGCCTTGAAACCGTTCTTTTTGCCGCTGTCAAAGAGCCAGTAGATCGGACGCTTCTGATAGGATTTCAGATGGTCGGCATAGAAGTCATTCAGGAAGTAGGTGCGGATCACCTCGCGGGGCGTACCCTTGCCGCCGAGCGCGTCGGCAACAAACTTGAGGTTTTCTTCCAGCGTATCATCGCCGTAGACCTTGCGGACAAACTCCACGAAGCGTCCGGTAATGTCATCGTCAAAATACTCGTCATCGCAGATGGGGATGATGTTGTCGCTGTCCGGGATGATGGTCTTGTACTTGCTGGCATCCCAGTCTCCGCCCGCATAGGCAAGCCCGTCCACGTCCAGAGAGTAGCGTCCAAACATACATCCCACGGCATAGGAAATGAGGGAGACGATCTCGTCGCGCATGGTGCGGACGTAGTTGCTGCCCTTCATAGACTCCGGCACATCGTCCTTACTGTCAAACACGCGATGTACAGTAATATCCTTCTCCGCCACATCCGGCGTCAATTCGTCCTGCAAACCGTAAATGTCAATGAAAATGCGGTTGAGTTCTTCTTCGTTCTTTTTGAGCTGCTGGAAGCGTTCTTCGCACTCGGCTTGCCAAGCAGCATATTTCTCGGAAATCAGTCTTCCCATATCAATTATCCCTCCAACAGTTCAACACTTAAAATTACCCGCAAGTGAGATGCAAGCTGTAAGCAAGTTGTAAGCAAGTCGTAAGCAAGTTATAAGCAAGATTTCCACGGGACTATTTTGTAATATACCATCGAGCAGCGCTTGTATTTCCAACACTTATTACTTTTCCGGCTGTGCGCAATTCCCGCAACAGTTTTTGTATTTGACTGCGACTCTGGCTTGGCAAAACTTGCTGCAATTCTTTGAACGGAGTACCAACTTCGTTGTTCTGTCGGATGTGCTTTAGCAGCAGCTCCTTGTTGGTATCTCGATCCAAGCCGACGTGCCTTGTATGCACACCGGTTTTGCCTGTTGCCGCATAGAGACTTCTGGCAAGAACATACTTCTTGCGACCGATATGCTCGACAATGCCCATCTCGATCAGCCGGTTCAAGCGAGACTGCATCTTCTCGTTCAGCGGTCTTTCGTGGTACAGAGCATCAATCACAAGGAAATCCTCGGTGGACAGCAGCTCCGCGCCTCTTTCGCTGATCCGATTGAGAACGGAAAGCATCGCTTTGTCGAGAATCAGTCCGTTCAGCGTAACGCTGACGAAGAAGTCATCTGTGCCTGTGAAGTCGGGAAGCGGTTTTGCCTCCTGCACACTCAGCTCAAACATCAGGTTCATGCCCTGACCGGAACGCTCCACCATGCCGCAAAGGGAAAGAATCTCTGCAATACGGCGGTTGCGCGGAAGCTGACGATCCAGTATGTTGTCGAGCGTAATGCCGAAGGGAAGTCCTCCGGGGCTTTCGACAACTAACCTGTCGCGGAACTGGCGGACAAAGATGCTGCCGCCAAACTGATAGTTTCTGTGGCTCACCGCGTTCAGGATCGCTTCTCGGACAACGCGCTCATTGAAGGTCGCAATGTCAAACACGAAAAAGCCTTCCTGATAGTGCTGCTTGTCGTTCCGCAGATTGACAAGCTCCCACACGCGGTCATAGCAAGCGAAGAAGCCGACCTTAAACTCTTCTCTCTGATTTGCCGGACCCGATGCTTCGGAGGAACGGTACTCAAAAATGATCTCAGCCTGCGGCAGATACTTGATGATCGCCGCGTTCTTGCCGAACAGGATCAGGGCTGCATACGTTACGCCTTCATCCGTGATCGCGCCGCAGTCATGGAGAAGCTGCTCTTTTGAAAGCGTTGCAAACTGCTTTTTGCCGCTCTTTTCGATCCACTTGGCACGGAAGTTTTCAATGGCAGTCTCGTCCAAATCATCGACCGTTGCCCCGGCGCAGATCGTCCCAGAGAAGTCGCCGCCGGTTTCTTCATAGATGCTGCGGCGCATATCCTCCGGCATGGGCTTGAGCGTATCGCCCTCGTAAATCCACGCTACACCATCGTATTGTACCGGTAAGCCGATTGGACGGCTCTTCACATCGAAGACCAGAACCCGCTTTCCTTCATAGTTGAAAAGCTGAAAATCAACATTGACCTTCAATTTCTCAATCAACCCCATGCGGGTACGCTCCGGCTGGTCAAAAGCCGCGCTTCCGACCACGCTGCGGGGTCTCTTGTCCGTGATGCCAAATACCAACTTACCGCCGCCATTGTTCGCCAAAGCACAGCAGCACTTCGCCGCCTCTCTGGAATCAAATTGCTTTTTTGCTTCCTTGAATTGGACGTGTTCGCCCTCTTTGGCTTCCAGAAGCTCTCGGACAGTTTCTAAATATGGCATAGCGTTTCTCTCCTGTTATTACTTTCTCCTAATCAACTTGTCAAAACGACTACTTTGCACAGTGCATTCGCAATTTAGCTCTAATTTCTCAATGCTCTCAGAAACCATGCGCTTTGTCTGTTCTTGCATCCAAGGCGAAAATGTAATCGTTATCTTCTCCAACCTTGAAAAGCTTATCGGTATTAATATATACTCGAAGTCTGGCAGTTCAACTATCGGCTGCTTTTCTTCGAATGCTGAAGCGCTATATTGAAAGTCAGCAACTATTCGCACCTCATGTTGGAATGCCCAACTGTCAGCCTTTACTGAAGCAACAGTAGATAGATTATACAAATTGTTTGCAGGCAACTGGTAGCTTGAAATTGCTAAATCATTTTTATACACAATCGGTTTTGTGCTAGTATGAATCCAGACATTTGGATATGGCATTTTAGCATCATTAATGTTCATAAGATAAAAATTAATACAATCTGCACCGTGACGGTAAGCTTTTGCATACCGTGTTGTATCGATTATAATACTATGAAAACTAAAAGAACTACGTGGAATTACAAATTGAATCCTAACGCCATATTTGTCACCTGAATACATATTCCACAATGGGATATTTTCATCTTCACTATAATCAAAACAAGAAACATACGGGAGTGCCTCACCGTTGTCAATCAAGGGCTGTAGATAAGATTGTTCCTTTAAATCATCAACATTCTTTATGCAATTTGCTTTCAATTCTCTGTTCTTGAGTATGCACAACAGTGATTCAATGTCCGTATATTGAGAAAACGAAGTCCACTCTTTTGACCGCTGTTTTAGGAGCCGACTATCATCGTCATGGTCGCCAATTACAGAAATTCGTCTTCCAATGTTCATAATTGCACCTCACACCAGCGGATTCCGCTTGAAATCCCATGAGGTTTCATAGGAATCCCAATCAGTTCTTGAAATCGAAATGTTTATTCTAGCAAGTTTCGAAACTTTTTCCTCGGCATCGCCCGTCTTGATCGGTAAGTTTGATACGGCACCTGTTGAGTAGTGCAGTCCTGTACAGGACACATCTAAAAACTTCTGTATGGGACTTGTGTTCAATAGTCCAAGAATAAACTCAAGACTATCATCCTTTTTAACAAATAATGATGGTCCGGATGTATCAAACAATGCTCCCGATGGAGTATAGCGCGCCGAGAAATTCCCGGATTTGATATCCGACCAGGAAATATTTTTTCTGAAATTAAAGTTTATGTTATAGTTGGATGACTTTATTTTACCGGCAACAGTGTAATTCCGAATTGCAGCACCGTTATCAAACCAATTTACTACATAATCTCTATTTCCATACCATTTTCTAAAAGTGCCGCCTTTGCTATACGGAAACCATTTCATAGACCTATTGTTGCTTTTACCACTAATCGCTAAGTTCTCAGAAGAACACTCAAACCAGAATCGCATAAACAAGTCCCCGTTTCCTGTTACAAGTCCATGCCTCGTCTCAGCAAATGCCTCTAATTTCTTCTGCTGTGCCATGTTATCAATGACAGCACTTGAAATCCAGAATGAAAAAGTCTTTCCATCAAGCTTTTCAAAATCCATTAATTTAGCCGTATATCGATTACAATTCGATACATTGCGTACATTTGCAATGCTTAAGAATGCCTGCTCTTTGCTCAATTCCGATTCTTGTTCTTGCAAATCAATGTAATAACTAATATACTCCGGCAATCTTATGTTCTGTATAACATAAGCACATGTCCTAACTTTTTCTCCACTTATTTCATCAAATGCTTTTGTTCCGAGATAAATCATATTTACAAAAGCACTGGCATTTATAAGGGCTTCTCTCATATTCTCGAATCTTGAATTAAACATAAACGACTGTTGCGTAATCAATGATTGTATGCCATTCTTTTTTAAAAGTTTTCTGCATTTTTCAACAAAAACGCAGTACAGATCTTGCTTAAATGCGTCAAATTGTGCTTGTATATAGTCATAGAGCATGCCACCAAGATTAGCAATTCCCATATACGGTGGATTCGTACAAACAACATCATACTTCTGCGCCAGCACTGCCCCCAATTCAACCAGATTCCAGAGCGCATCTTTTGTATCCTCAAGATTCAGTTCATCCATGCTGATCTGGTCAGAATAATCAACCGTTCCAACGAAGCGATACAGCAGACCCCAATCAAGCATATCAACATTCAAAATAGAGCCATATTCTTTTGCATCGCGGAACGTATCAAGTAGGTATTCTAATTGCGTTAATGCTGTGTTGCGCTCAACCTCACTCATCGACCAACCAAAGAATTTCAGCTGATTTCGGTTAATACCGATGCTCTCGCGGATAGAGTAGACATTCGGCTGAATCCCGCGTGTGAGCAAGCGCCGGTCATACTGCCGCGCCTTCATCATAACCGCAAAATAGGCAAGCTGCGCCGCACGGTCATCAATGTCAAGACCGTAGAGATTATTCTTGAGGATGCTCTGCGCCGCCTCGCGCTGATCCCAACCGGCAGAGGTATAAATCTGCATCAGCACATCGAAAGCGTAGACGAGGATATGACCGCTGCCCATGCAGGGGTCGATGACCTTGATCTCTTCCGGCTTGATGGTCTTGTATTCCTCCCGGAGCTTTGTAAGCTGGGTTTCTACCTC
>OGQN01003146.1_pt1:2500-11002 | contig 11002 bp, 8 predicted proteins | sample 1553231 | NCBI WGS metagenome assembly OGQN01 (sample SAMEA2579950, study PRJEB22360) | human gut metagenome | biome: human gut; feature: human-associated habitat; material: faeces | place: Denmark | collected 2008/2010 | reverse complement strand
ATGAGACAACGTCCCTGAGCAACTGTCTCATCCCGCAAGTGTCAAGGGGTCTGACCCCCTGACACATGCGCCCATCCCTACGCCTTGGGGGCGATGAGCGACATGACGATGACGGTGATGCCCTCGATGAGCAGCGAGGCCCCGATGAACTGCATGACGAACGGCGGCCAGATCAAGGCCAGGATGCCGCAGATCACCACGATCAGGCTACCGAGAATACCCACGAAGCGACCATTGATGTCACGGGTCGTGATGAGGCTGATGATCTGGGCGATGCCAAAGACAATGACCGCAATGGCGACGAACCAGATGACGGCCTCGGCGAAGGCGAGGGGAAACAGCAGGCAGAGCAAGCCGAAGATGATGCTCAGTATGCCCGTAGCCAAGACGCCGGCACCCATGCCGGTACCGCGCAGGGTGCTAAACCAAGTGTATGTCGCGTTGATGCCCACGACGAGGATGCCGAAGCCAACGAGCATGGCAAAGACCATCGTGGACAGCGTTGGAAACGCGAAGAGAATGATGCCGATGATGGCAAGAATGATGCCCGAACCCAGGCCCATACCGCGAAACGAATTCATGGCGAACCTCCTTGGTCGATTACCTCAGGACGGTTCCATTATTCCCTTTCGAACATATTATTGCAAATCGCGACAAATGCCGCTCACGATGCGATCGCGGCCCACAAGATCCTTCGTCACCTTGACGTCAATGCAGCCCGCCTCGCGAAGACGACGTGCCGCCTCGTCCAGACAGGTCTCGTGCAACTCGCAGGCAAACAAGCCGCCGTCCTTCACGAGGGGCAGTGCCTCGGCAACTAGCCGATCGAAGAACACGAGTCCATCGGCTCCGCCGTCAAGTGCGAGCGAGGGCTCGAATCCCGTGACCTCATGCGGAAGCTCGGCAAGCTCGGCTGTGGGGATGTAGGGCGGATTGCTCACGAGGCAATCGAAGCTTCCCCTCACCCCATCGACGCAATCGCACTCGATGACCTCGACGAGCTCCTCGAGTCCGAGCATCTCGACGTTTGCCCGGGCGCAAGCCACGGCCTCGGGCGAGACGTCCGTCGCCACCACCTGCGTGCCTGCCTCCCTGGTAAGCGAACACGCGATGCAACCCGTACCGCATCCCACCTCGAGCACGCGCGGGGCCTCGACATCCGCGAGTCCTTCGAGAACGACGTCTACGAGTACCTCGGTCTCGGGGCGCGGGATGAGCACGCCGCGGCTCGTCTTCACGACGATGTGCCTGAAGGCCGCCTCGCCGGAAATGTACTGGAGTGGCTCGCCCGCGCCGCGCCGCTTGAGGGTTTCGCGCAGGACGTCGCGCTCCTCCATCGAGAGCGGGCGGTCAAAGTGCATGTAGAGCTCGATGCGCGAAAGACCCGTCGCACCAGCAAGCAACCACTCAGCCGAGAGCTTGGGATTCTCGTCATCGTGATGCACGAGGTACTCGCGACACCACGCGAGCGTATCGCCGATGGTCCAGACTTGTTGGGTCATGGGTTACTCGGCCGCCGAAGCCGTCGCCTGCTCGAGACGCTCGGCACGATCGGCCGCGGCGAGGTTCTCGATGAGCGAGGAGAGGCCATCACCTTCTAGAATGCTGGCATAGCTGCCGTTATACCCGATGCGATGGTCGGTCACACGATCCTGCGGACCATTGTAGGTGCGAATCTTCTCGGCACGATCGCCGTGCCCAATCTGGCCGCGACGCTCAGCGCCAAGGGCCTCCTGCTGTTCCTGGAGCATCTTGTCATAGAGACGTGCGCGCAAGACCTGCAGCGCCGCCTCGCGGTTCTGGATCTGCGACTTCTGATCCTGCGACTGCACGACGAGCCCCGTGGGAAGATGCGTGATGCGCACGGCGGAGTCGGTCGTGTTGACGCACTGGCCACCGGGGCCGCCAGCGCGATACACGTCGATGCGCAGGTCCTCGGGCTTGATGTCGACCTCGACCTCGTCTGCCTCAGGCAGCACAGCAACGGTCGCTGTCGAGGTATGGATGCGGCCCTGGCTCTCGGTCTTGGGCACGCGCTGTACGCGATGCACGCCGCTCTCGAACTTCATGGAGCTGTAGACGCGATCGCCCAGCATCTTGAACGAGATCTCCTTGAAACCGCCCATGTCGGACGGCGACGCGTCGATGACCTCGACCTTCCACTTCTTGCCCTCGGCGAAACGCTCGTACATGCGGAAGAGATCACCCGCAAAGATGTTAGCCTCGTCGCCACCGGCACCACCGCGAATCTCGACGATGATGTCCTTCTCGTCGTTGGGGTCGGCCGGCAGGAGCATGAACTTGATGTCCTCCTCGAGCTGAGGCAGCTTGCCTTCAATGTCGGAGATTTCCTCCTGCGCGAGCTCTTTGAGCTCGGGATCGCTCTCGTTCTTGAGCTCCTCTTTTGCCGAGGCGAGCTGGTCGGAAAGCGAGATGTACTCGCGCGCGGCGGTCGCGAGCTCACCCTGACGCGCGTGCTCCTTGGCCAGACGCGTGTACTCCTTCTGGTCGGCGAGCACGGCTGGATCGCCGAGCTTGGTCTCGAGGTCCTCGTAGGCAGCGATTATCTTCGTAAGCTTGTCGTACATCTCTTTATCTCCGCGTCAGTTGAACTTGAATACCTTCTGGGCAATATGATAGGCGCTGAGCAGGACCCTGTCGCCGGCCTTGCCAGGCAGGTGCGTGCCGACGCCCATCACCGAGCGCCTGATCTTGACATAGGTCTCATGGTCATGCTCGCGCAGGTACTTCCAGATGTCGGCCCTCATCTGCTCCTTGTCGGGACGGTCGCTCATCATCGAGAACACCGTGCAGATGACCATCATCATCGTGAGGTAGTTGCGCATGTAGGAGCGCAGGCGCGAGCTCTTGACGTCACGCTCGAGCAGGAACGAGTCGATCATGATGCGCGTGACGCGCAGCTGCTGGTCGATGCGTCCGATCATCACAGTCTCGTTGACGCTCTGGTCCTCGCGCCCGATGAAGTAGCGGTACAGGTCGATGTCCATGTAGTAGATGCGCTTGCACTCGGGAAGCGGCACGTACACGAAGATGTTGTCCACGTAGAAAGTGTGGCGCGGCAAGGTGAGGCCGCAATCGCGCAGCATCTGCGTGCGGTAGATGACCGAGTGCATGAGAATGTACTTGGTCAGACCAAAATGACCGCAATCATCCCAGGTGAAGAGCTGGTCGACCGGCAGCATGCGCGTGTACTTCATGACCTCCTGCGTGTTGTCGACCGTATGCTCGTACACGTAGTTGACGAGCATCAGGTCAATCGGCTCATCAAACGACGCAAGCTTGTCGAGCATCGCGACGTTGGCGTCGTTGTCGAGCCAGTCGTCGCTGTCCACGACCTTGAAGTAGAGGCCGCGCGCATTCTCGAGTCCCGTCATAACCGCAGCGCCATGGCCGCCGTTTTCCTGGTGGATGGCACGCACGACGCCCGGATTGGTGGACTCCCATACCTGGGCTTTTTCGAGCGTGTTGTCCTTGGTCGACCCATCATCGACGATGATGATCTCGATATCGTCCGGACGATTGCACGCGAGAATCGACTCGATGCAGGCATCCATGTACTCTGCCGAGTTGTAGCAGGGAATCGCGTATGTGATGAGCTTCGTATCCATAGCCGCCTATTGTATACCAGCGAACGCCCCTAGGCTTGCGCCTTGCGCGCCTGGGATTGCACGCAGGTTACCGCGACCGTGCCGACGATGTCGTCTGCCGAGCACCCGCGCGACAGGTCATTGACCGGCTTTGCCACACCCTGCAGGATGGGACCGAAGGCATCAGCCTTGGCCAGGCGCTGTACGAGCTTGTAGGCGATGTTGCCCGCATCGATGTTGGGGAAGATGAGCACGTTTGCCTTGCCGGCAACGGGTGAATCGGGAGCCTTGAGCGCCGCGACCGTATCGACGATGGCCGCGTCGACCTGCAGCTCGCCATCGAGCTGGAGCTGCGGCGCGCGCTCCTTGGCGATGCGCGTGGCCTCGGCCATCTTCTCGACGCTCTCGCCCTTGCCCGAACCGTAACTCGAGTACGAGAGCATCGCGACGCGCGGTTCGCCGCCACACAGCTGCTCGAAGCTGTTGGCGGACGCAATAGCGATCTCGGCGAGCTCCTCGGCCGTGGGATAGATGTTGAGGGCGCAGTCGGCGAAGACGAAGAGCCCGTCGTCGCCATAGGGGCAATCGGGTACGTCCTCGACGAAGAACGAGCTCACGAGTTCGGTACCCGGCGCGGTCTTGAGAATCTGGAGGGCGGGGCGCAAGGTGTCGGCCGTGGAGTGGCAGGCACCGGAGACCATGCCGTCGGCGTCGTCCATGTAGACCATCATGACGCCGAAGTAGCTCTCGTCCTTCATCTGCTCGCGCGCCTCGTTGATGGTGACGCCCTTCTTCTTGCGCAGCTCGGCGAATTTCTGGGCATAGGGCTCGAGAAGGTCGCTGGACCTCGGATCGATGATGGTGGCGTCGCTCACGTCGATGCCATGAGCGGAAATCTCGCTTTCAGAGCCGAGGATGATGACGTCGGCAATGCCGGCATCCAGAATGGCGCGAGCGGCCTGTACGGTGCGGATGTCGCTTCCCTCGGGCAAGACAATCTTCTGCTTGTCGGTCTTGGCTCGCTCGATAATCTTGTCCAGAAACTTGCTCATCGCGGAGGTCCTCTCAAACGGTTAGCGCAAAATACGGTTCCCAATAGCTTATCGGATATGGGAGGCATGCACTAGAGCTTGGCAATCGCAAAGCGCGCAAACGCGCATATTCGGTATATGTCGAGATTACTGCCCGACACACGCGAAGATTTATCTTTCATTGATAGCACAAAAGAAGACGCAAGACGGCACGGTTGTTCATCTGCGCGACGATCGCTAGTCACCCATAGAGTAAAGCCTGCATACAAGGATAAGAATCAACAAAACAACCACTACCTGATTAGCTTGCTCCTAATAGCGATACTGAAAAGATGGAGCTTCTGAGCTATTGCATTGCTATTACTGCCATAGACATGCATGTCATCGCAAGGGCGGCATATGAGCCACGTCTCTCGGTCGTTGTGACTGCAGCCTCCTTCGGAATAGAAACGTGCAGCACTAAGATCCCGTACAACAGCAAGTTGATACCATGTATTGATTGATGAGTCAGCTCGATAATTGGCTATGCGCTAGATGACATACTTCCAAGATATCTATCTGTAACTCTCTTCAGCGCTTCTTCCGTGCGTCGCCTTCCCTTCTTTCCTTTGAAGTGATACCAAATTAGCTGGTCGATTTCACCATAACCGATATCGCCCTTTTGGTTATTGTCTCTTCGCCATTTGTTTATGCCGACTTTGAGAGAATCATACAATTCCCTATATCGCCTATATCCTTCTACGCCTTCTTTATATTCTTCGACTTTACTGGTATCCCTCTTAAATTCATAGCATTTATTTAGCTCATTAGGCGCATAGAGACTGACGTAGTAGGGCAGAACACCCCCAACCACATTATCGTAGATGCAAAAATTGTCTTCCATGTCATCGATGTATACACATGCCCAATGACAGAATTTCGTAGCAAAAGAGAAATTGTTCTTCTTAACTTTCCTATATCTCTCTATCCTCGCCCACTTCTCCTCACTGAACGTTTCATGAGTGTCTTTATCCATTTTGGTATATCTTTCTGCCTCATCATTGACGTATCTTTCTGCGGCGTGGGCTATACGATAGACAAGTTCAGGACTTCCTTCTCGTAGTTGACGCTTCAGTTCGCTCGGTTCAATTTTGGATATCTCCTCTGCGGTGAATAACAAGCCACCAGCTATTCCCTTCTTGCCCATTTCTTCTTCTATTTTTTTGCTTTTCAAGAAATTCCCATCAGGAGTGTCTGCCAATCCAAAATCGATCATTAACTTATCAATTTTTAAGTTACCCACGGCGGTCAAATGGGTTGAATTCGCAGCATCAACTTCGCATACTGCACGTCTAATGTCTTCTGAGCGCTCTTCATTTTCGTTATCAAGCATGCCTCTAAAGATGCTTTCCGTTTCTTCTCTATCCGCTTGATCATATTGCGAGTCATTCGCAATCATCCCCATTACAAAGGAGATGTTTTTATCGCTAAAACTGGGAACCCATTCTCGTCCATATCAAAAAGATACGGGTCATTGCTTCTGGCAAGATCAAGTTTCCCGTTTTCGTCATAGCTGTTCTTAAGTTTGCTAATGTCTTCCCATTTAAGCTCTTTCCACATTAGTGCACACGCTCCTAATCCAACTCTTGAGCACTTCAGCAGCCAAAACTTTACTTTGCTCGAAATGCATAGTCTCTCAAAGCTATTCTGATTCTGGCGCATCGATTTACCATACTGGTATATTGCCCGTGTCTTCCACACACGAAGTTTTAATCGATGCAGTAAAAGAACTCAAGAAATGAGCATATAGAGAATGAGCTGCCATCGGCAGGCAAGATGTCGAGAAAGGAGGGATTTGAATAATCTCGTATCTAAAAGAACAAAGAATGCCGTTAAACCCTCACGTAGGGCTTCACGGACAATTGAGCGTTTCCTATTGCCCGGCGGGCATAGAGCTTTCCTCGATGACGTTGCCATCCTCGTCGAGGCGGATGACGTGCACCGAGTTCTCGAGGCTCTGATCCTCGCCGGTCTCGTTGTTGTGAATGACGGTCTTTTGCATGTCGGGAAGAACTTTCTGGACGCCGGGAACATGCTCGACGAGGACGCGCTCGACGCCCTCGGACAATGTGAGGGCCGATAAGGGACAATCCACGCAGGCACCCCTCAAGGCGACGTATACGATGCCCTTCTCGTCATCGATTTCCGTGACGTCAAGATCGCCGCCGTCGGCTTGTATCTGGGGCCGTATGCGGCTTATGACGTAATCGAGCATGCCTCTATCGATCATGAAAGCGACCTTTCACATACAACAAATCATCCGCATTGCAGACTACCACTCGAAGGTATGGATGGAAACAACAGCAAGTTTACGATTGAAGAGCATTCAATGCGTGAGATTAACGTGAAGCGCAACACGTAGCATTATCAGTTGCCCCTGCGTGTTTAGATGCGCGAGATTGGCGTGAAATGCTGGACGAAGCACTATCAGTTGCTACTGCGTGTATAGACGGGTGAGATTGGGGCGAAGCGCGGTGCGTAGCGTACTAAACGCTACGTAAGCACCGCGGTGAACCCCAAGATTGCCCGTCTATACACGCAGGAAGCCCCTGGAGAGCTCAGCATCGTCCTAGTCTCCCACGGCCTTCCGCCGTAGTACATTCGGCGATGGAGGGCTTAACTGCCGGGTTCGGAATGGGACCGGGTGTACCCCCTCCTCCATAAACACTGAGCTCACCAGGGGCTTCCTGATGGAGCACCCTGAAGGTCGCATAGCGAGTAGATCAACATTATCTCTATCGATGCAGCGAATGAATGATTAATAAGAAGAGCTCGGCCAATTAGTACTGCTCGCCTGAAATGCTTGCACACCTTACAGCTGCAGCCTATCAACCTCGTAGTCTACAAGGGGCCTTACCACAAAGAGAACTCATCTTGGAGCCGACTTCCCGCTTAGATGCTTTCAGCGGTTATCCGATCCGAACGTAGCTAACCAGCGGTGCTGTTGGTCAACAACTGGTACACCAGAGGTTCGTCCACCCCGGTCCTCTCGTACTAGGGGCAGATCTCCTCAATTCTCTTACGCCCACGGAGGATAGGGACCGAACTGTCTCACGACGTTCTGAACCCAGCTCGCGTACCGCTTTAATGGGCGAACAGCCCAACCCTTGGGACCTGCTACAGCCCCAGGATGCGATGAGCCGACATCGAGGTGCCAAACCTTGCCGTCGATGTGGACTCTTGGGCAAGATCAGCCTGTTATCCCCGGAGTACCTTTTATCCGTTGAGCGACGGCCATTCCACTCTGAGCCGCCGGATCACTAGAACCGTGTTTCCACTCTGCTCGACTTGTAGGTCTCGCAGTCAAGCCCGCTTATGCTCTTGCACTCAAAAGGTTGATTGCCAACCAACCTGAGCGAACCTTACGTGCGCCTCCGTTACATTTTAGGAGGCGACCGCCCCAGTCAAACTACCCACCTGACACGGTCCCCACGCCGGATAACGGTCGCAGGTTAGATCACCAATACGCCGAGGGTGGTATTCCAAGGGTGACTCCGCCCAGGCTGGCGCCCAGGTTTCACAGTCTCCCACCTATCCTCTACACGACGAACCGGTGAACAATGTCAAGCTGTAGTAAAGGTTCACGGGGTCTTTCCGTCCTTCCGTGGGTAATTCGCATCTTCACGAATAATACAATTTCACCGGGTCTATGGTTGAGACAGCGCCCAAATCGTTACGCCATTCGTGCAGGTCGGAACTTACCCGACAAGGAATTTCGCTACCTTAGGACCGTTATAGTTACGGCCGCCGTTTACTGGGGCTTAGTTTCAAAGCTTCGCCCGAAGGCTAACCTCTCCACGTGACCTTCCAGCACCGGGCAGGCG
>OGQN01003144.1_pt1 | contig 11014 bp, 8 predicted proteins | sample 1553231 | NCBI WGS metagenome assembly OGQN01 (sample SAMEA2579950, study PRJEB22360) | human gut metagenome | biome: human gut; feature: human-associated habitat; material: faeces | place: Denmark | collected 2008/2010 | reverse complement strand
CCCCGCGAGCAGACGGCGGCGCAGATGCGCGACGCGGCGCTCCTGGAATTCCTGTTCTCCTGCGGCGCCCGCGTCTCCGAGGCCTCCGGGCTCCTCCTTTCCTGGGTGAACTTCCCCGAGCGCGAGGTGAAGGTGTTCGGCAAGCGCGCCAAGGAGCGCATCGTGCCCTTGAGCCGCCGGGGCGCCGAGGCCATGGCCCGCTATCTCGAGAAGGCGCGGCCGGAGCTGCTCGGCGACAGGCAGAGCGACTACTTCTTCGTCAGCAACCGGGGCAACCAGATGAAGCCCGACGGCATCCGCAAGATGTTCAAGCGCGCTCTGGCCGCTGCGGGGTTGGACGAGTCGCTCTCGCCCCATGCCCTGCGCCACTCCTTCGCCACCGACCTTCTGGAGGGCGGCGCCGATCTGCGCAGCGTCCAGGACATGCTGGGGCACGCGAGCCTCACCACCACGCAGATCTACACCCATGTGACCCCGGAGCGCCTGAAGGAGATCCACGGCCTCGCCCATCCGCGCGCGTAAGTCGCCTCCTACGGTTGGGCGCACTGCGGCCGATATGCGCGTAATTTACAAATGGCGAACAGAGGCGTTGCGCGGGGTCATCGGGGCGGTTGCGCCATCGTGACCAGTGGCTTTTCCGGGTCTTCCCCTCCTGTATTTTGTGCAAGAATCACCGTGACGATCCAGATGGACCGTCGATCGGACGGATTGCGCGGAAGGGAGGAGCCATGAGTCGCAAGAAGGCGAAGATGCTGTTTTGGGCGGCGCTCGTCGTGCTCGCCTACATTCCCTACCTCATGCAGTCCGCCAGCCACGCTGTCATGTAGGTTCCGGATACGCCACAGCGGAAACCCACTCAGGAGCCCTCGGGGGAGAGGGCTCCTTTTGCGCTCGCTGTCGGTTGCGGGGGGGGGCATGACCAGCTGCTCGCGGCGGCCGCCGTCGGCGGCTTTAAGGCGGCGGCGGGCGGCACGGGACTCCGAACCCTCGCGCGGCTTGCGGGGCCGTTTCATCGCTGAGTGGAAAACTCAGCGCAATCCCTTGAATTCCCCTGAAGCGAGGTTCATACTTCACCCACCCTTTCGGGATATCCGTTCCCAAGAGGCAGGCTGGCACATCTCGTTCATACGGAGGAAAGGATGCACAAAGAGGAGCTCACCGACGGGCAGTCCCTGCGCGGGTTCGCGCTCGCCACCATCGCGTTTCTGGCCATTTTCGCCGCCACGGCGATCCCGATTCCCCTCTATGCCGACTACCAGGCCACCATCGGGCTCACTACGGCGGATATCTCCAATACGATGTTCACCTACCTCACCGGCGTGGCCTTGACGCTCTTGCTCGCCGGACGCATCTCCGACGCCTTCGGGCGTACTCCCGTGACCAGCCTCACCCTCATGCTCGCCATCGTCGGCTGCATCATGTTCATGATGGCCGACAGCGGCGCGGCCGTGCTCGCCGCCCGCTTCGTCCAGGGCCTCTCGGCCGGCTTCGGCATGAGCGCCGTGTCCGCTCTCGTCATCGACTGCGTGGGGGAGAAGCACCTCGGCTGGGGATCCACCGTTGCCAGCTGCGGCGCCATGGTCGGCATCATGATCGGCTCGGTGGCCGTGGGCGTCCTCTACGACATCGTGCCGAGCATCGCCGTGCTCTACGGTATCATGATCGTCATCCTGGCCGTGTGCCTGTTCCTCATGCCCGTGGTGCACGAGCCCCTCGACCAGACGCTCTCGCTGCGCGCCGTGCTGAGGGTGCGCGTCTATATCCCCACCGACAACCGGCGCCTGTTCGCCGTGGTGGCCGTGTGCTACCTGGCTACCTGGCTCGTCTCCTGCTTCTACCAGTCGTTCTCGGCGCCCATCGCCCAGCAGTGCTTCGGCGAGACCTCGCCCCTGGCCGGGTCGGTCATTCTGGCCCTGATCATGGCGCCGTCGCTTCTCGGCGGCCCGCTCGTGCAGCGCTTCGAGCCCAAGCGTACCCTCGTCGTCTCCATGACGGCCGTGACTCTCACCACGGCGCTCATGGCGCTGTTCATCCTCATGGGCGCCGAGCTTCTGTTCATGGCCGACTGCGCCCTGTTCAGCTTCGCCATGGGCGTGGCGGTGTCCGTGTCGCTGCGCCTTCTGCTTCTGCGCGTGAGCGTGCTGCGCGTCTCGGCCATCCTCGCCTCGGTGAACCTCGTGGCCTACGCCGGCTCGGCGGTCACCGGCGTGGTCTGCGGCATCCTTTTGGAAGCGACCTCCTTCGTCTTCGTGTTCGCCGCCATGGCCGCCGTGCTCGTCGCTGCCAGCCTGTTCGTGGCGGTCTGCCTGCGGGCGCCCAGCGAGAAGAAGAAGGACGCCCGCCTCACGCTGTCCCGCTTCCGGAAGATGAAGGGCATGGGGGAGTCGTCGGCTCCCGAGCCCGCGACGGGGGAGGCCGTTCCCGAGGATGCCTCCGTCGCTGCCCCGCGCTCATATAACCTGAGCGCTCATCTATGCAAAATCCGTGAACACGAACAAAAGTTCCCTAAATTGCTAGCCAGCGGCCGCGCGAATCGTTAGAATACGCAGACGAAACAAGAGAATTCGGCAACGGGCGGCCCGCGCGGCGCCCGTTGCTTCACGTCTGCGAAGGAAATCCAGCCCATGGCCAACGAGATCGTCATCAAAGGCGCCCGCGAGCACAACTTGAAGGACGTCGACCTGATTATTCCCCGCGACGAGCTGGTCGTCATCACGGGCCTTTCCGGCTCCGGCAAGTCCAGCCTCGCCTTCGATACCATGTACGCCGAGGGGCAGCGCCGCTATGTGGAGAGCCTCTCCAGCTATGCCCGCATGTTCCTGGGCCAGATGTCCAAGCCCGATGTGGACTCCATCGACGGCCTGTCGCCGGCGGTGTCCATCGATCAGAAGACCACGTCGAAGAATCCCCGCTCCACCGTGGGCACCACCACCGAGATCTACGACTACCTGCGCCTTCTGTTCGCGCGGGTGGGCGTGCCTCACTGCCCGGAGTGCGGCCGCGAAATCAAGAAGCAGACCACCGACCAGGTGACCGACGACATCCTGCGCCTCGGCGACGACGCCCAGGGCGAGTCGACGAAGGCCATCCTCATGGCCCCGGTGGTGGCCGGCCGCAAGGGCGAGTTCACGAAGCTCTTCGCCGATCTGCAGAAGGAGGGCTTCTCCCGCGTGCGCATCGACGGCGAGATCGTGAAGCTAACCGGTGAGCCCGTTACCCTGAACAAGAAGATCAAGCACTTCATCGACGTGGTGGTCGACCGCGTCACGCTGAAGGAATCCGCCCAAAGCCGCATCGCCGAGGCCGTGGAGCTGGCATGCAAGCTGGCGGGCGGCCGCGTTCTTGTGCAGGTGCTCGGGCCCGACGGCAACCCGCTCGGTGCGGCCGGGGGCACCTCCTCCGGCGCCACGGGCGGCCTCGGGGAGGGGGAGCATTTGTTCTCGCTGGCCCTCGCGTGCCCCGAGCACGGCCACTCCATGGACGAGCTGCAGCCCCGCGACTTCTCCTTCAACGCCCCCTACGGCGCCTGCCCCGACTGCCTCGGCATCGGGAGCCGCGACGAGGTGGACCCCTCGCTCGTGGTACCGGATCCGTCCCTCACGCTGAACGAGGGCGTCATCGCGCCGTTCAAGAGCGGCAACTACTACCCCCAGGTGCTGCGCGCCGTGGCCCAGCATGTGGGCACCGACGCCGACACCCCGTGGGAGGACATGCCGAAGAAGGCCCAGAAGGCGCTCTTACACGGCCTCGGCAACGAGAAGGTACGCGTGGACTACCGCACCGTGGACGGCCGCGACACCTACTGGTACATCGAGTGGGAGGGCGTGCTCGCCGCGGTGAAGCGCCGCTATACCGAGGCCCAGTCCGACGCCCAGCGCGAGAAGCTGTCGGCCTATTTCGCCACGGTGCCCTGCGAGACCTGCGGCGGCAAGCGCCTGAAGCCGGAGGTCCTCGCGGTCACGGTGAACGACAAGTCCATCCACGACGTCACGGAGATGTCGGCGGCCGAGTCGCTGGCGTTCTTCGAGGGGCTGCACTTCACGGGCCAGGCGGCGGTTATCGCCCTGCCCATCGTGAAGGAGATCCGCGAGCGGCTGCGCTTCCTCGTGGACGTGGGCCTGGACTACCTCACGCTGGAGCGGGCCACGGCCACGCTCTCCGGCGGCGAGGCCCAGCGCATCCGGCTCGCCACCCAGATCGGCGCCGGGCTCATGGGCGTGCTCTACATTCTGGACGAGCCCTCCATCGGGCTTCACCAGCGCGACAACGAGCGGCTCATCGCCACGCTGGAGCGCCTGCGCGACCTGGGCAACACCGTGGTGGTCGTGGAGCACGACGAGGACACCATCCGGGCGGCCGACTTCGTGGTGGACATGGGCCCGGGCGCCGGCGAGCACGGAGGCCACGTCATCGCGGCGGGGACGCCGGCCGAGGTCATGGCCACCGAGGGCTCCGTCACGGCCGACTACCTGTCGGGGCGCCGCCGCATCGCGGTGCCGGAGACGCGTCGCAAGCCCGGGCGCGGCACGTTGAAGATGACCGGCGCCAAGGAGAACAACCTGAACAACGTCACACTGGAGGTGCCCATCGGCACGCTCACCGTGGTCACGGGCGTCTCCGGGTCCGGAAAAAGCTCCCTTATCACCGACACGCTGGCACCGGCGCTCGCCAACCGGTTGAACCACGCTCATCGCCGCACCGGACCCTACCGCAAGATCACGGGCCTGGAGAAGCTCGACAAGGTCATCAACATCGACCAGAGCCCCATCGGGCGCACCCCGCGCTCGAACCCGGCCACCTACATCGGGCTGTGGGACGATATCCGCGCGCTGTTCGCCAGCACGGCCGAGGCCAAGGCCCGCGGCTACGCGCCGGGGCGCTTCTCCTTCAACGTGAGCGGCGGCCGCTGCGAGGCCTGCAAGGGCGACGGCCAGATCAAGATCGAGATGCACTTTCTGCCCGACGTGTACGTGCCCTGCGAGGTCTGCAACGGTGAGCGCTACAACCGCGAGACGCTGCAGGTGACCTACCGCGGCAAGAACATCTCCGAGGTGCTCGACATGACCGTGGAGGACGCTCTGCACTTCTTCGAGAACATCCCGGGCATCCGCCGCAAGCTGCAGACGCTCTTCGACGTGGGCCTCGGCTACATCCGCCTGGGCCAGCCGGCGACCACGCTTTCCGGCGGCGAGGCCCAGCGCGTGAAGCTCGCCAGCGAGCTGCAGAAGCGCCAGTCCGGCAAGACCTTCTACATCCTGGACGAGCCCACCACGGGCCTGCACTTCGAGGACGTGCGCCAGCTGCTCGAGGTGCTGCAGCGCCTCGTGGACGCCGGCAACACGGTGCTCGTCATCGAGCACAACCTGGATGTCATCAAATGCGCCGACCACATCGTGGACTTGGGCCCCGAGGGCGGCGACCGCGGCGGCACCATCGTCGCCCAGGGCACGCCTGAGGAGGTGGCCGAGGTGGAGGGCTCTTACACCGGCCACTTCGTCAAGCGCATGCTGGAGGCCGACCGCCAACTGGCCTCCCGTTAAGCGTCCGGCCCTATCCCGGAGGGGCAGACCAAGGTCGCCCCCTACGGAGAGGGAATATGGAACCTCGTGCCCCGTCGCGCCCATGCGGCGGCGCTTCGGTATAATTTCCTCCATGAAGAAGCGTACCCGCGAAAAAGTCGCCCTGCTCGTGTTCGCGCTGCTCGTCGTGCTCGGCGGCAGCGTGCTTCTGCGCTACTTCGAGACGGGCCGCTCCTTCAATATGGCCGCCACGGCCGTGGACGACGCCTTCGGGCAGATGTCCGGATATACGGCCATCGTCTTCGACGGCACCTACGACGTCCTGGACGCGCTGCGCCCCACGAAGCTCCCCTCGGTGGATGGGGGCGCCGAGGAGCGTCCCGAGACACTGGGCGAGATGGTGGCCGCCGAGCTGGCGCGGTTGCCGCTGTCCATGCGCGAGCGGCCCGTGTACGCCTCGGACGTGCGCTCGTTCTACGAGGAGAAGGGCGCCGGCGTCCTCACGCTGAACGTGGACGACCTCGCCCGCTACGAGAAGCCGCGCATCCTCATGGCCGGCGACCGCAAGATCGGCGTCGTGGCCGTGGACTACTACGCCTCGGCTCGTCAGCTGAAAAAGCTGCACGACGAGCTCGCGTCCGCCGGCGCCGAGTCCTTCGTCTGCCTCGTGCCGCGCCTGAGCTGCCTGGCGGACACCGACGACTTCAACGTGGTCATCGTCACCGACGACGACCAGGCCGAGCCCGGCCGCGGCGAGGGCGAGGGAAGCGCGCACATCGTCTACGCGCCGGAGCGCGGGCAGGTGGGCGTCGTGCTGCTCACGTCCCTGAACGTCCCCTCCTCGAAGGTGTACGCCTCGCTCTAGCCCGTTTGCCGGCCGCCGGTGCGCAAATTCGCGGGCTTTGTTTCGGCTCAGTTAATTAGTCATCGTTTGGAAATTCTCCGTCCTATAATGCAGCGCGAAGGCGGAGGTGCACCGTGGCACCGCCGCGAGCCCTTTCCGCATAAAGGAGGTTCCTTTGAGCTACGTCGACAACGTCATCGAGCAGGTGAAGGCGAAGAACGCCGAGCAGCCCGAGTTCATCCAGGCCGTCACCGAGGTGCTCCAGTCCCTCGAGCCGGTCATCGAGGCCCATCCCGAGTACGAGCAGGCCGCGCTGCTCGAGCGCATCGTCGAGCCCGAGCGCGTCATCATGTTCCGCGTGCCGTGGGTCGACGATAACGGCAAGATCCAGGTGAACCGCGGCTTCCGCGTGCAGTTCAACAGCGCCATCGGCCCCTACAAGGGCGGCCTGCGCCTGCATCCTTCCGTGAACCTCGGCATCATCAAGTTCCTCGGTTTCGAGCAGATCTTCAAGAACAGCCTCACCACGCTGCCCATGGGCGGCGGCAAGGGCGGCTGCGACTTCGACCCGAAGGGCAAGTCCGACATGGAGGTCATGCGCTTCTGCCAGGCCTTCATGACCGAGCTGTTCCGTCACATCGGCGCCGACACCGACGTGCCGGCTGGCGACATCGGCACGGGCGCCCGCGAGATCGGCTACATGTTCGGCCAGTACAAGAAGATCAAGAACGTCTTCGAGGGCGTGCTCACCGGCAAGGGCCTTAGCTTCGGCGGCTCGCTCGCCCGCACCGAGGCCACCGGCTACGGTCTGGTGTACCTCGTGGAGGAGTACCTGAAGTGCAACGGCGATTCCTTCGACGGCAAGACGGTCTGCATCTCCGGCTCCGGCAATGTGGCCATCTACGCCACGCAGAAGGCCCAGCAGCTCGGCGCCAAGGTGGTCACCGTGTCCGACTCCACCGGCTGGGTGTACGACCCGGCGGGCATCGATGTCGCGCTGCTCAAGCAGGTCAAGGAAGTGGAGCGCGGCCGCCTCACCGAGTACGCCGCCCGTCGCGAGGGCGTCGAGTACCACGAGGGCCGCGGCGTGTGGGTCACCCCCTGCGACATCGCGCTGCCCTGCGCCACCCAGAACGAGGTGCACATGGAGGACGTCGAGAACCTCGTGAAGAACGGCTGCAAGATTCTCGCCGAGGGCGCCAACATGCCCACCACGCTCGAGGCCACCGAGTACGTGCAGGAGCACGGCATCGTGTTCTTCCCGGGCAAGGCGGCCAACGCCGGCGGCGTGGCCACCTCCGGTCTGGAAATGTCCCAGAACTCCGAGCGCCTCTCCTGGACCTTCGAGGAAGTGGACGCGAAGCTCAAGGGCATCATGGTGAGCATCTTCCACGCCATCGACGACGCTGCCAAGCGCTACGGCCACGAGGGCAACTACGTCATGGGCGCCAACATCGCCGGCTTCGAGAAGGTCGCCAACGCCATGATGGCCCAGGGCATCGTGTAATCGATTCCGTTCGCCCTGACGGGTCGAACGGATCTGCCGACGCTGCGAACAGCCTGTGAGTCGCATGAAAAGAACCCCCCGTGATGAACTGGGGGTTCTTTTTACGTGCTAGAATGACGGTGTTCATGCGATGGGGAAGGGGACCGTGGCGATTCACGAAGACATAGCGGCGTTTCTCGCCTCCCATGCGGACGAGGGGTACCGGGCGTTCCAGGCGAAACTCATCCCGAATATCGATGCGGCCACCATCGTGGGCGTGCGCACGCCCGAGCTGCGGAAGTTCGCGAAAGGACTCGCCCGGCGGGAAGATGCAGGGGAGTTTCTGGCGGCGCTGCCGCACGGCGCCTTCGAGGAGAATCAGCTGCACTCGTTCGTCATCGCGCAGGAACGTGACTTCGGTAAGCTCGTCGGCGAGATCGAGCGCTTCCTGCCCTTCGCCGACAACTGGGCCACCTGCGACCAGCTGTCCTGTCGCGGGCTCGCCGCGAATCCCGATGCCGCCCTGGTGAAGGTGCGGCAGTGGCTGGAAAGCGACCACGAGTACACGGTGCGCTTCGCCATCGGCGTGCTGCTGCAGCTGTTCCTCGACGAGCGGTTCCGACCCGAGTTCTTCGAGTGGGTCGTCGCGGTGTCGCGACCGGAGTACTACGTGAACATGGTGCGCGCCTGGTATTTCGCCGAGGCGCTGGCCAAGCAGCCGGCGGCCGCCGAGCGCGTCATCGCCTCCGGCGCCCTCGACGAGTGGACCCACAACAAGGCCATCCAGAAGGCCATCGAGAGCCGCCGCATCCCCTTTGAGCAGAAGGGCCGCCTGCGCGCCCTGAAGCGGCGGTCGTAAGCGGGAAGTAGGCTATTTCGTATAACTCGAACTAACGTTCCATGTTATACTGGGCGGCATGGAACGTGAGCGCACATATGTCTGTATCGATCTGAAGAGCTTCTACGCCTCGGTGGAGTGCGTGCGCCGGGGGCTGGATCCCATGACCACACGGCTGGTGGTGGCCGATCCGACGCGCTCGGAGATGACCATCTGTTTGGCGGTGAGCCCGGCCATGAAGGCGGCGGGGGTGAAAAACCGCTGCCGGCTCTATGAGATTCCCGAGGGGATCGACTACATCACGGCTCAGCCGCGCATGAACAGCTATATGGAAGTGTCGGCGGAGATCTACGGCACCTACCTGCGCTATGTGTCCCAGGAGGACATCCATCCTTATTCCATCGACGAGTGCTTCATCGACGCCACGCCCTACCTGGAGCTGTACGACCTGACGGCCCGCGAGTTCGCCGACACCCTGCGCTCGGCAGTACTCGCGGAGACGGGCATCCCGGCCACCGTGGGCATCGGCCCCAACTTGTTCCTTGCGAAGGTGGCGCTCGACATCTCGGCCAAGCACGCGCTGGACGGGGTGGGCGAGCTCGATGCGCGCTCCTTTCGCGAGAGCATCTGGCGACATCGGCCCATCACCGACATTTGGAACATCGGGCCGGGCATCGCTCGGCGGCTCGCGAAGTACCGGGTGTTCGATTTGAAGGGCGTCGCCGAGATGGATCCGGACGTGCTCTACGGCGAGTTCGGGGTGAACGCCGAGTACCTCATCGATCACGCCTGGGGCGTGGAGCCCTGCACCATCGCCGAGATCAAGGCCTACGAACCGGAGAGCTCCTCCATGATGAACGGGCAGATCCTGCCCTGCGGCTACAACTTCGACGACACCCTCATGGTGCTGCGCGAGATGGTGGACGACTCTGTGCTCGATCTGGTAGAGAAGCACCTGGTGACCGATCATATATCCCTGCATGTGAGCTACGGGAAGAGCGAGGGCGAGATGGCGGAAGATGCTGGGGGCGATGCGTCGGAGGGCTCCGCGAAGGCCGGGGAGCTCTTCGACGGCGGCCACGGCATCCGCCTTGATCTGCCCTTCGGCGGGCGCCCGCGGCACCCGCCGTGTCGGCGGCGCTCGCCCACACGGGGGCGGCTCGCGCAAGATTCCCGAGCGTACGAACTCTTTCGCGAAGCTCTACGGCTATTTGGAGGCGCTCTTTCGGGAGACGGTGGATCCCGCTCGCACTATGCGCAAGATCAGCATCGGTTTTGGCAACCTGGTGGACGCCGATCTGGCCACGGTGGACCTGTTCACCGATGTTGCGGCCGCCGATCGCGAGCGGCGCCGCGCCGAGGCCGTGCTCGCCGTGAAGGAGAAGTTCGGGAAAAACGCCCTCATCAAGGGCACGAGCTTGAAGGAGCACGCGCTCGGTCGCGAGCGGAACACCATGGTGGGAGGGCACCATGGCTAGGGAAGTGGATTTGCTCGCGGGACTCGTATGGGAGGAGGTCGGCGGTGCGGGTGTTCCTGACAAGGGGGTCGCCGTTGGCGGGACGGTCGCCGATGCAGGGGCGGAGGGGCGGCAGGCCGAGGCGTCCTTGGATCCTCCTGTGCCGCCCGACATTGGGCGGCCGCACCCGGATCGTGCCCGCCAGTTCATGCCCTTCGCGGCGCTGCGCGGCTACTACGATCTCGTTCATGCAAAGGAAGTAGTGCCTGAGCCGCGTCGGCCGCTGGCTGACGACGAGGCCCGGGCGCTGGACGGGATTATCGCGAACCTCGTCCGCGGGGACGTGGTGCGCTGCCGCTACTACGAGGACGGCGGCTACCGGGTGGCCGAAGGGGCCGTGAGCCAGATTGACCTTACCTTTCGCGACCTGTGGATCGTGCGCCGTCGCATTCCCTTTTCGGCCATCCAGTCTCTGGAAATGCTGTACCCGGCCGGCTGACCTCCGGGCCGCCGCCTCGGCGGCGGTGTATGATTCCCTCGAGCAACAGGAAGGAACCGTTTCATGAGCAACGAGATCAAGTGCCCCCATTGCGGCGAGGCGTTCACGGTGGACGAGAGCGGCTACGCCGCCATTTTGAACCAAGTGCGCGACCAGGAGTTCCAACGCGAGGTGGACGCTCGCGTGTCTTTGGCCGAGAAGAGCCGCGAGCAGGAGGTGGCGCTGGCGGTGTCGAAGGCCGAAGAGGCCCTGCGCGCGCAAATCGCCGAGCGCGACGGCGAGCTCGTCAACCTGAAAGCCCAGCTGTCTACCAAGGAGAGCGAGGCGGAGGCGGCGCGCAAGCTGGCCGTGAGCGATGCGATGGCCGCCGA
>OGQN01003142.1_pt1 | contig 11023 bp, 9 predicted proteins | sample 1553231 | NCBI WGS metagenome assembly OGQN01 (sample SAMEA2579950, study PRJEB22360) | human gut metagenome | biome: human gut; feature: human-associated habitat; material: faeces | place: Denmark | collected 2008/2010 | reverse complement strand
GAGAGCTTGCGGACGATCATCCACTGAAACAGATTTATGAGAAGCGGCTGAATACCATAAACCGCTATGTGAAGCGTGGCACTCTGGACGCTGATCTTGCAGAGATTATGAAGAAACTGGCGAAAGATAAAATGCTCCGGGCATTGAGCAATATCGCCTATGCCAAGGGTGATTATGAGAAAGAACTGGGACAGACTGCTTTGAAAAAAGAAGCAATGAGAAAACTTTGAAGTTTCATCAGATAAATATTTGGAAAAAGTCTTGACTCCTACGTTGCGTAATAGTTTAAAGTGTACTTATCGATAGGAGGAAATGATATGCATGAATTTATAATAGAAATAGTAAAATCAGATGAGATTTATCGAAAGATAGCAAATGCATCGTTAGAGAAGAACCGTTGCAGCGGTCAGGGTCAGCAAAACCAAACCAAAGGAATGAAATGATTTGGACTATGCAAAAACAATTATAGCATTCATTCCTTATGGTTTCAATGAAAGGAAGTGCTATTTATGCAAGGTGGAGTAAGAAAAAGAGGTACAACATGGTCATATTATTTTGACCTTGGAAAAATTGACGGTAAAAGAAAGAAAAAAGAAAAAGGTGGATTCAGAACCAAGAAAGAAGCTGAACAGGCATTGACTGCTGCTATGAATGAATACAATAATGCCGGAACTGTATTTGAACCGACAGAAATAACGGTTGCTGATTACCTGAATCAGTGGTTTGATCTGTACTGTAAGACCAACCTTAAATATAACACCCAAGTAGGGTATTTAAGAATCATTCAAGGGCATCTAATTCCAAAATTTGGTATGTATAGATTAAAAGCAATCACTCCGGCAGTATTACAGGAATATGCAGTTGAACTTAAAATGAACGGTAATTCAAAAAGTCATTTAGTTGGTATTTTGTCTGTATTCAGTGCAGCACTAAACTATGCGGTTGAGCCAATGCATTATTTACCTTCTAACCCTATGCAGTATGTAAAGTTCCCAAAGGTCGAAAGAAAGCCACGTGAACGAATTATATTGACCTTAGATGAATGGGGTCAGATTCGTGACAGATTCCAAAATACACGGTACTATATACCTTTAATGATTGGATTTTATACAGGCTTACGAATATCAGAAACCTTTGGTCTTACTTGGGATGATATTGATTTTAAAAAAAGAACGATATCTGTAAATAAACAGATTGTAAAACGTAACTTCGGTGCTGATGTAAGGAAGGTTGTTGAAAAGAAAGGCAAGAAAGAGCAACGTTCATCTTGGTATTTCACTACACCGAAAACTGTTACTTCTGTTCGTGAAGTTCCTTTTGGTGAAACACTCTATCAAGCACTGAAACGTGAAAAGGCTGAACAGCTTAAGAACGAAATGAAATACGGTGAATACTATACGATTCATGTTAAAAAGATTGAAACTGATGAAAAAGGTAATGACATGATCAGGGTTGTGCCAATACAAAAATGTGTTGAAAGTCCTTTACAGCGTGTCAGATTGGTTTGTATTGACGAAAACGGTCAATATACTTCTACCGATTCATTTAAGTATTGTAGCCGGATTATACACCATGAAATGCATCTTGCCTTTGATTATCACAGCTTAAGGCACACCCATGCAACACTGTTGATTGAATCCGGTGCTGATGTTAAAAATGTTCAGACACGATTAGGACACACCAACATAGAAACCACATTGCAGACCTACGTGCATGATACTGAAAAGATGGCTGAACGTTCTGTTGATCTCTTTGAAAAAATCACACAAGCAAAAACGTCATAAATAAAAATATTGGGAGTGAATCCGCTGATTGTTCAGCGTGTTCACTCCCTTTTCTTTGCTCAGTGATGATTTTAAAAATTACGGTGGCAAATGGGTGGCAAATAGACTGAACTCCACTCATAAAAGCCTGTAAAACCGCTTATTTACGTGATAATAAACAGACTGTTTCCACGTGAACCGTACTCGGGAATAAATCGACGCACGCGATCCTTTCCACTCTATACCCTCTTCCCTGCAGCATCTCAAGATCTCTTGCAAGACTAGTCGGCTTACATGCAATATACACCAGTCTATCCACGCCAAAATTGCAAATCTTCTCCAGTGCCTTTGGATGTACACCGTCTCTCGGTGGATCGAGCATGATCAGATCTGGTACTTCGCCCAGTTCATCGATTACTTTCAGTACATCACCGGCCCAAAATGAGCAATTATCCAGTCCGTTCAGCGCCGCATTTTCTTTGGCTGCCTCTACTGCTTCTTCTACGATCTCTACGCCAACGACTTTCTTTGCGACTGGAGCAAGGATCTGTGCGATGGTTCCGGTTCCGCTGTACAGATCGAATACGACTTTATCTTTGGTGTCTCCGATATATTCTCTTGCTTTTTCATACAATACTTCTGCTCCCAGTGAATTGGTCTGGAAGAATGAGAACGGTGTGATCTTGAATTTCAATCCCAGCAGTTCTTCATAGAAATAATTCTGTCCGTAGATGATCTCGGTTCCTTCGTCTTTTACCACATCTGCCAGACTGTCATTAGAGGTATGCAGAATGCCTGCGATACTTCCTTTCAGTTCCAGATTCTGCAGTGCCTCTGCCCATTTCTTCATATCAAATGCATCCGACTCTGTTGTCGTTACCAGATCGACAAGAATCTGTCCGGTCTTTACAGCTTTTCGTACCAGCAGATGACGGAAATATCCATCGTGGCGCATTTTATGATAATACGGAAGTCCACTCTCTGACGCACACTCTAATGTACAAGTAAGAATCTTACGGAAATCCTGATCTACAATCTGACATTCCGGCACATTGACAATATCATGAAAGCTTCCGCGCTTGTGCATACCGAGTGCCAACGGTCCGTCTTTATATTCATCACCAAATGAGAATTCCATCTTATTGCGATATTCGCTGATTGCAGGGCTTGGACTGACACCTTCCCATACATAATCACCGTTAACAGCCTCATCCATCATGGCTTTAACCTGTTCTTCCTTCATACGAATCTGACATTCATATGGTAACGACTGATACGTGCAGCCCCCGCATGCTCCAAAATGCGGACATGGTGATGTCACTTCGTCCGCTGACGGCTCCAGCACTTCCAGGAGTCTTCCTTCTGCTTTGCCTTTGCGCATCTTATTAATCGATGCCTTCACCTTCTGTCCCGGTATGGCATTTTTTACGATCAGAGTCTTTTCCTCTCCCTCGACTTTCACAATTCCTTTATTCGGGAAATCTACCTTCGTTACAATTCCTTCTACGATCTGTCCTTTTTTCATCTTCTATCCTATCCATTTCTTCTATCTTAATCATCGTTCAGAGCCACTTCCAAAATGCTTCGCATTTCATCAGTGTGCGTATCCACCACATAGAATCTCAGTTCAGGGATATTCTTCGTGTAAACACGACACATCCCTGAACTGAGATTCTGCGTGGCTCTGAACGATACAAAAAGGCACTTCCATCGAAGTGCCCTTTGCATCTGAACTGTCTAACTATACCTGATCCTCTTCGTTGAAAAAGTCATCATCGAAATCGTCTTCAAAGTCTTCTTCAAAATCTTCCAGATAATCCGGTGTCAGGAAACAGTATACTGCATATGCGATACCTGCTACTGCTGCAACTGCTCCGATAATAGCCAGAATCATAAGAATGAACTTACAATTCTTCTCATCTTCCTCTTTCTTGTGGATCAGTTCATTTAATTTGGAAGTAGCCAGAACTTCCTCAAGCTTGTTCATGTTCATATTCATGCTCCCGCTCCTTTCCGCTTACCATGTATTGATGATGCCGGGATTCAAAGCCCGGCTATGATGTGTTTATTATAACACCTAAGCCTGCCGATTACTACTTTTTTTAACAAAATATACCCGCATTTCTTAACGGATTTCTTAATCAATTTTCTGCAGTCTCGCAAATGTTGCAAACATCTTTTTCTGACCTGCCTGATCAAACTGTACAGTCACTTCATAATCTCTTCCGCCTTCTGTGATTGCGGTCACAAGTCCATCTCCAAACTTCATGTGACGAACTCTGTCGCCCACGTCATAGCCAGGTCCTTTGCCGTCTGCGACCTTGAACTGCTGAATCGGTTTTGCCTGAAATGCTTTCGTATGGAAGCTTTTCTTTGCCTGCTGATATGCTGTCTGTACCGGTGGTTCCGGTTTCTCATTCTTAAATGCATCTCCATCGGATAATAGCTCAACCGGAATCTCTTTTAAGAATCTGGACATCTTATTATACTGCATTTCACCACGGATCATACGTCTTCTTGCGTAGGTCAGCGTCAGTTCCTGTTCTGCTCTTGTGATTCCCACGTAGCAAAGTCTCCGTTCCTCCTCAATCTCGCTCTTATCGTCCGAAGTGATGCACATATAACTTGGAAATACGCCATCTTCCATACCTGCCAGATACACCTGTGGGAATTCCAGTCCTTTTGCACTGTGAAGTGTCATCAATACCACGTAATCGCTGTCCTCTTCCAGACTGTCGATATCAGCTACCAGCGCCACTTCCTCCAGAAATCCGCTCAATGTTGCCGTTTCTCCCTGGTCTTCGCAGACCTCTTCATATGCAATAATCTTATTCTTCAACTCATCGATATTTTCAATACGTGCTTCTGCTTCAATCTCGCCTTCACCCTTCAGTTCTTCCAGATAACCTGTTTCTTCCAGAATCTCATCTACTAATTCAGATATTTTAATCCGTTCTGCATCCATTTTGAAATGCTCAATGAGTGCTACAAAGGATTCCATTTTGGATGCGCCCCTGCCAATATTCGGGATAAATTCTACTCCCATCAATGCTTCATAGAATCCCAGTTCTCGGGCAAGCGCATACTCCTGCACACGATTCACACTGGTTAGTCCGATACCGCGTTTCGGCACATTGATAATACGGCGGACTGCGATATCATCTTTAGCATTATCGATTGTCTTCAGATATGCCAGTACATCCTTGATCTCCTTGCGGGCGTAGAAATTGATACCGCCCACGATCTTATATGGAATATTCGCTGTAACAAATTTCTCCTCGAACAGACGGGACTGGGCGTTGGTTCTATAAAGGATTGCAAAATCATTATAATTTGCCCCATTGCCACGGGTCTTTCTGCAGATATCATCTACAATAAACTCTGCCTCATCATAGGCAGAATCAAACTGGCGGAACTGAATCTTATCGCCCTCGTCATTATCCGTCCACAGCGTTTTATCCTTTCTGCCGCGGTTATTGCGGATCACAGAATTGGCCGCATTCAGGATCGTACCTGTAGAACGGTAATTCTGTTCCAGTTTGATCACTTTTGCATCTGAAAATACCTGCTCAAAATCCAGAATATTACGAATATTAGCACCACGGAATTTGTAAATAGACTGATCATCATCACCAACCACACACAAGTTACGATACTTCGCTGCCAAAATGCTTACAAACTGAAACTGTACCGTATTAGTATCCTGATACTCGTCCACCATGATATAACGGAATCTTTCCTGATAATACTCCAGTACATCCGGCTGTGTCTGAAACAGCTGTACCGCTTTCAATAGCAGATCATCAAAATCCAATGCATTGTTGGCACGCATCTGTTTCTCGTATTCTTCATATACCGTTGCGATTTTCTGCCGTCCGAAGTCACCCTCTGCTTTCAGACGGTACTCCTCCGGCGTGATCATTTCATTCTTTGCCGAAGATATGGCTGATAAAAGATTACGTTCTTTAAAAACCTTCGTATCAATCTGCAGATATTTGCAGATATCCTTCATCAGTGTCTTCTGATCATCAGTATCGTATATAGTAAAACTGTTGTCATAGCCAAGCCTGTCTATGTATCTTCTCAGAATCCGCACGCAGGTTGAATGAAATGTACTTACCCAGATACTTTCTGCGCCAAATCCTACAATCTTATCCACACGTTCCCGCATTTCACCCGCAGCTTTGTTAGTAAATGTGATTGCCAGTATATTCCATGGGTTTACGCCCTTTTCCTCGATCAGATATGCGATCCTGTGGGTAAGCACTCTGGTTTTTCCCGATCCTGCACCTGCCAGAATCAGGAGCGGTCCTTCTGTATGCTGTACCGCCTCGCGCTGAGGCGGATTCAGTGTCTCCAAATCTATCATATTATTCCTCACAATTTCTCTTTATTCTACAATCCAGCAATGAATACCGGATGCACCGGCATATTGTTCCAGATATTTTGTACCATATTCCATTGCTTTTTCCAAATCCTGACTATCAGAAAATGAATAGATCAGTGTCAATACTTCCGTTGCATCTTCTGTAATCATCGCACGCTCTGAATCACTGGTGGAGCTTCCAATTGCTCCCTCTGCATCTGCAAGAACCGGCAGACAGTCAATCTTAATCTCTTCTTTTCCGATTCCTTTATATGTCTCTCCATCTCTTCCAATACGGAATATCAGCTGATCTGCAATCTTGCTGCAATCATAGGAGCCAACAGAGAAGCCAGATTCTATAGAGAGCAGATTATTCACATCCACAACTGTATTCACCTCATACAGACCTTTGCCCTGCCCAATTCGCCGGATCAGCGCCTCAGAGGATACTCTGTAACGGCTCGGATCTTTGCCAAATGCCTTGTATGCAAGACGTGATTCCTTAATATTCGGTATATCATTCACACCATAATCAAAGATAGCGTCTCTGGTCTTTTTAAAAACATCTTTCTTCAGATATGACCACATATCTTCATTTTTCTTTTCCACTTTCACCTGGTACTGTAAACATCCAACCCTGGTCTGCGGCCATTTTTCTTTCATGTCAGGATCTATCCTAAGACTCTTCATTATATCTTCCTCCAACCGAATACTCACTGACTCATTCTCATTGAATGCATCGTTGCTGTGCTTTAACAGTATACCTCAGTTTAACTTTCCATTCAACCGGAAAAGCACCCGGAGCCTGAGCCCCGAGTGCCATTCATAAATGTCCTTATTCTTTTAATTCCGTCTGATTTTATGCGGAAATGCTGTTTCCGGTATACAACTGGTAATATCTTCCTTTTTCCTCGATCAGTTGGTCATGCGTACCACGTTCAATGATCCGTCCCTGCTCCAGTACCATGATACAGTCGGAATTGCGTACAGTAGACAGTCTGTGTGCAATGACAAATGTTGTCCGTCCATGCATCAGGCGATCCATACCTTCCTGTACGATCCGCTCTGTTCTGGTATCAATGGAACTTGTCGCCTCATCCAGAATCAGTACCGGCGGATCTGCGACTGCTGCCCTCGCGATTGCAAGAAGCTGTCTCTGTCCCTGGCTTAAGTTCGCTCCGTCTCCGGTCAGAACTGTGTTATAACCTTCCGGCAGTCTGCGGATAAATCCGTCTGCATTGGCTAGTTTTGCTGCTGCGACAACCTCATCGTCCGTTGCATCCAGGCGGCCAAACCGTATGTTGTCCATAACCGTTCCGGTAAATAAATGGGTATCCTGCAGTACAATACCAAGTGATTTTCTCAGATCAGATTTCTTAATCTTATTGATATTGATGCCATCGTAACGGATCTTACCATCCTGAATATCATAAAAACGGTTAATCAGATTGGTGATCGTCGTCTTACCGGCTCCTGTTGATCCTACAAACGCAATCTTCTGTCCCGGTTCCGCAAACAACTTGATATTATGAAGTACGATCTTATCATCTGTATAACCAAAATCCACATCGTTAAATACCACATTGCCATGAACCTCTACATAATTGGTTGTTCCATCTGCCTGATGAGTGTGTTTCCATGCCCAATGTCCGGTACGTTCGTCTGTCGGTACCAATTTCCCATTCTCTTCTTTTGCATTTACCAATGTCACATAGCCGTTATCTACCTCTGGCTCTTCATCTAGCAGCTTGAAGATACGCTCTGCTCCCGCAAGCGCCATAACGATCGCATTTAACTGCATACTGATCTGGTTGATCGGCATACTGAAACTCTTGTTGAATGTCAGGAAACTTGCCAAACCGCCAAGTGTCAAACCACCGATTCCATTTAACGCCAGCACACCTCCTACGATAGCACACACCACGTAGCTGACATTGCCAAGCTGTGCATTAATTGGCCCCAGAATATTAGAAAATGTATTCGCACGGTCTGCACTGACATACAGTTCATTGTTCAGTTCCCGGAACTTTTCTTTGCTTTCTTCCTCATGGCAGAATACTTTTACCACCTTCTGGCCGTTCATCATTTCCTCGATATAACCATTTACTGCACCAAGATTCTTCTGCTGTCTGGCAAAATATTTACCACTCTGTCCAGTCGCTTTCTTGGTAAAGAACAGCATAATGCCGACCATAATAAGTGTAACTGCTGACAGCGGAATGCTCAGGATCAGCATACTGATAAAGGTACTGATAATGGTAATTCCGCTGTTCAGAAACTGTGGAATACTCTGACTGATCATCTGACGCAGTGTATCAATATCGTTCGTATAAACGGACATGATATCGCCATGTGCATGCGTGTCAAAATACTTGATCGGCAGTTTTTCCATATGGCTGAACAGATCTTTTCTCATATTATGAAGAGTTCCCTGTGTAATGTATACCATGATCAGATTGTAAATATATACAGACACTACACCCACTGCATAAAACACTGCCACCTGACCAATTGCTTTTGCAAGCGGTGCAAAGTTCGGATGGTCAGTCAGCAGAAATGGCGTAATGTAATCGTCGATCAGCTTCTGCATAAATAAAGTTCCCTGTACATTTGCGAGCACGCTCACAAAAATAAGGATCACAACCAGAAAGAACTGGTACTTATAGTTCTGAAATACATAAGACATGATCCGCTTAAAAATCTTGCCCGGATTCTTAACATTGGACTTCATGCCCCGCATCTGTCTTGCATTCTGTGCCATCTTACTCACCTGCCTTTTCATCAAAATCTCCGCCGCCCTGTGTCTGCGACTCGTAAATTTCGCGATAGATCTCATTCGTCTCCACCAGTTCCTCATGAGAAGCAAATCCATCTATACATCCTTCATTTAACACGATGATACGGTCTGCATCCTGAAGACTGGAAATGCGCTGGGAAATGATGATCTTCGTCGTATTCGGGATCTCTTCACGGAATGCCCGGCGGATGTTTGCATCTGTTGCCGTATCTACTGCACTGGTACTGTCATCCAGGATCAGAATCTTCGGTTTCTTAAGCAGTGCTCTCGCAATGCACAGGCGCTGTTTCTGACCACCGGATACGTTACTTCCGCCCTGCTCTATGTAGGTGTTATATCCATCTGGAAAGCGCTGGATAAATTCATCGGCGCAGGCTAACTTACATGCACGGATACATTCTTCCTCACTGGCGTCCTTATCACCCCACCGCAGATTCTCAAGGATCGTTCCGGAAAACAATACATTATTCTGAAGTACCACGGATACCTGATTACGCAGGACTTCCATATCATAATCCTTTACGTTGTGACCGCCTACGATCAATTCACCGTTCGTCACATCGTAGAGACGGCTGATCAGATTGACCAGACTGGTCTTGGCACTTCCGGTCGCTCCCAGAATACCGATAGTCTCACCGGACTTGATCGACAGATTAATGTCTTTCAATACCGGAGTCTCACTGTCTTTGAAATATGCAAAATCCACATGTTTAAATTCAATTGCACCATTCGGCACTTCCATGACCGGCTGCTCCGGATTCTTTAATGTACTGGTCTCATTTAATACTTCTGCCACTCGGCGTACACTTGCCGCACTCATGGAAAGCATGACAAATACCATCGACAGCATCATCAGACTCATCAGAATGTTCATACAGTATGCAAGAAGACTCATCAACTCTCCTGTTGTCAACGATTTCACTACGATCATCTTTGCACCAAACCAGCTGATCAGGATGATGCAGGTATAAACAGTGAACATCATGATCGGTGAGTTCCATATAACATTTTTCTCTGCTCTTACAAAAATATCGTAAATATTCTTACTTGCATACTGAAATTTACTTGTTTCCTGTTCTTCTCTTACATATGCTTTTACTACACGGATCGCAGATACATTTTCCTGAACGGATGCATTTAAAGCATCATATTTTGGAAATGCCTGCTGGAAATAAGCCGTTGCATGACGAATGATAAAGAAGAGGATCACTCCCAGGATCACAACTGCCACAAGGTAAATACTTGCCAGTCTGGCATTGATCGTAAATGCCATCACCATTGCACAGATCATACTTGCCGGTGCTCTCATCATCATACGCAGCATCATCTGGTACGCATTCTGCACATTGGTCACATCTGTTGTCAGACGTGTAACCAGACCTGCTGTACTGAAATGATCAATATTTGCAAACGAATAGGTCTGGATCTGATCGAACATCTTATTTCTCAAATTCTTCGCAAACCCGGTCGAAGCCTTTGCTCCGTATCGTCCTCCTGCCATTCCGGCAAGCAGGCCACAAAATGCAGCCACAATCATAATTCCACCAACTTTGTAAATATGGTGAATATCTCCGGTATTGACACCCTTATCGATAATAGATGCCATCAGAAATGGAATCAATGTCTCAAACAATACTTCCAGAATCATAAAAAACGGTGTTGCGATCGATGCCGCTTTATATTCTTTTACTTCTTTTAATAAAGTCCGAATCATGAATTCTCTCCTTTCATTTTTCCCATATTGTAATAAACTTTATCGATCACATGCATAAATGCATGTAATTCTTCTTCTGTAATGCCTTCTTCCAACTGCGCATCCATTTTCTGAAAAATTTCTCCCAGTTTTTCATGGTTTTCCCGTCCTTTTTCTGTCAGCATTACTTTTTTCAGACGCGCATCATTTGCAACCGATGCACGGCAGATGTACCCTTTTTTCTCCAGAGTCTGGATAATATTTGTTACCGCTGAACGGCAGATACCAAAATACTTTTCTATATCTTTCTGATAAATTTCCTTATCCTGATGTTCATATAGATAACGTAAGATCCAGCCATGCATCAGGGCAATCTCATCCAGTCCTTCTTCTTTTACACGCAT
>OGQN01003138.1_pt1 | contig 11030 bp, 6 predicted proteins | sample 1553231 | NCBI WGS metagenome assembly OGQN01 (sample SAMEA2579950, study PRJEB22360) | human gut metagenome | biome: human gut; feature: human-associated habitat; material: faeces | place: Denmark | collected 2008/2010 | reverse complement strand
GTAATTATAGTAGGTACCCAGATTCTGGAGCAGAAAGCAGTTATGTCTGGCGAACAGCCATATCTTCCTGTAGATGTGGTGGATAGTTATCTGAACCAGAGATATTACTGGGATGAAGAAGGTCAGCAGATTCTGTACGCTACTCCGTCGGAGCTGATTTATACACCGGCTTCCGCTGAGGCAGGCGGTGATGTATGGCTGAAGGACGGAACCGCTTATCTGAACCTTGATTTTATAAAGAGATATACAGATCTGGATACTTATGTGTACCAGCAGCCAAACCGTATAGCGATTCAGAAGGATTTTTCAGACGTATCAGTTGTCACAGCAACTAAGGATACATATGTGCGCTACCGTGGAGGAATCAAATCAGAAGTACTATCCAAGGTAAACAAAGGAGATAATCTGATCCTTATGGAAGAACTGGAGAACTGGGATCAGGTAGCCACATGGGACGGTTATATCGGATATATAGAGAAGAGCAGTGTAAGTGATGTTCAGAATCTGAATATGGACAGAGAAGCAGTTGGGGAATCTTATACTTATCTTACCATGGACCAACCAGTGAATCTGGTATGGCATCAGGTAATGTCCACAGATGCCAATGCAGGACTTTCAGAGGCTATTCAGAATATGACCGGAGTGAATGTAATTTCACCAACCTGGTTCTATGTAACTGACAACAATGGTAATATTATCAACAATGCTACAGCTGATTATGTATCTCTTGCCCATGAAAAAGGGCTGAAGGTATGGGGACTTGTGGACAATTTTACGCAGGACATCAGTACTTATGAGGTATTGTCCAGAACAAGTTCCAGACAGAATCTGATTTCACAGCTAGTGAATGCAGCTGTTGGAGCTGGAATTGATGGAATTAATGTGGATTTCGAGCAGCTTAGTGAGGACGTGGGCGTTCATTTCCTGGAGTTCCTCCGGGAGCTTTCTATAGAATGCCATAAGAACAATCTTGTTCTTTCCGTAGACAATCCGGTTCCAGAGGATTTCACCAGTCATTATGACAGGGCTGAACAGGGCAAGGTAGTAGATTATGTCATTATTATGGGATATGACGAGCACTACGTTGGATCCGAGGAAGCGGGCTCAGTAGCGTCTCTTCCATGGGTAGAGAAGGGAATTCAGGATACTATCGCTGAAGTTCCGGCGCAGCGTGTGATCAATGCAGTTCCATTTTACACAAGATTATGGAAAACAGAAGCTGGCAGCTTATCCAGTGAGGCAATTGGTATGGATACTGCCCAGGAAGTAGTAAATACAAATAATGCCCAGGTATACTGGGACAGCGATGTAAGTCAGAATTATGGAAGCTTTGAGAAGGATGGATGCACTTACCAGATCTGGATTGAGGATTCTCAGTCTATTGCAGCGAAGGTACAGCTGGTACAGAAATATAATCTTGCCGGTGTGGCAGCATGGAAACTGGGATTTGAGAACAGCAGTATCTGGCAGGTGATCACAGATAATCTGTCTGCGTCTAATTAAAACAGGTACTATTTTGCGAAGCATATTGCTGTGAGGGTACTGAACAGTTACGCCTTTTTCAAACATGCTCTAATACACGAATGATAAAAACACTCTCTGAGACATATAAATAATGTGAAGGTCGTGAACAGCGACAAAAGACGAAAGTTTAACGATAACATTATATATTATATGCCAGGGGGTGTTTTATATTGAAAAAGCATATAGTGGAGCTGATTATGGGATGTCTTTTGCTGATATGCTTTTATTATCTTTCCCGCGAGGCGGCAGCAGTATCGGTAGAGATGAATCAGAAGCAGGTAATTGTGGTGGATTGTGGTCATGGAGGAATGGATCCAGGTATGATCGGGATAGACGGTCTGAAGGAGAAGGATGTAAATCTTGCCATTGGCCTGAAAGTGAAAAGTGCACTGGAAAAGAAAGATTTTCAGGTGGTTATGACCAGGGAAACAGACGTGGGATTATACGATGAAGACTCTAATAATAAGAAAGTACAGGATATGCAAAAAAGGATTTTTCTTATTCAGGAAGTAAAGCCTGTACTTACAGTAAGTATCCATCAGAATAGTTACGAAGATCCTGGGGTGAAAGGCCCTCAGGTTTTCTATTATCGGGACTCTGTTAAGGGAGAAGAACTGGCGGAAATAATTCAGGAGAAACTGAATGATTATCTTGAGGTGGAGCGGCCAAGGCAGGCGAAAGGAAATACTACTTATTATCTTTTGAAACGAAGCCCGGGGATATTGAATATTGTGGAGTGTGGATTCCTTACGAACCCGGAAGAAGCCGGAAAACTGTTACAGGATGATTATCAGGAAAAAGTAGCGGCAGCAGTGGCTGGGGGGGGGGGAGGGGGAAAATCACCCACAACGGTGTGGAAGAGTACATAAAAAATAATAAACAATGAGAATTCTCTGTTAATGAAAAAACATTTCAGTTTATCAAAAACTATACACTTTTCAGAAGCTGTGGATTCTGCTATACTGGACTGGAAAAAATAAGCGAGGGAAAATACCATGTTAGGATGTGTTTATCTGATTCTGGCAGCATTATTGGGAAGGGAAATTATCCGTAATTTTTTGCCGGAACAAAGAATGAGAGAAAAAGGAATCACGCCCTTGTGGGTGACTTTTGCAGCGTCATTTGGAAGTGGTGTGCTACTTATGACCTGGGCTGTCTATATAGCAGCATGGCTGCTGAGCGTGTACTCTGAAGCAGGGAAACCCCTCTTTGGAGCAAATCTGATGGTGATGGCAGCTGTGGGGATATTTTTGCTCTTGTGCTGTTATAGAAGCAAAGGTTCTTTTGGGAAATTTATTAAAAGACTTTCCGGCGAGGTTCCTCCAGCGAAAGAAATCGTGTTCTTATTGATTTTACTGGCGGGAATTACCTGGATCATGGTATTTGTCTTTCATGTTAGTGACGGATATTTGTATTCTGGATTTACTGTATTTGGAGATTATGCCCCTCACACAGCGATGATGAGATCATTTTCGCTGGGAAATAATTTCCCCACGCAGTATCCTCATTTTGGTGGTGAAGATGTAAAATACCATTTTATGTTTCAGTTTCTGACAGGAAACCTGGAATATCTTGGAATGAGAATTGATATAGCGTACAATGCCGTAAGCAGTCTGTCACTCTGGTGCTTCTTTATCATGCTGTATTCTATGGCGAAAAGGTTCTTTGGCAGTATGAGTGCCGGAGTGCTTTCTGTTTTGTTTGTTGTATTTCGAAGTGGAACTGCTTTTTTCAGATTTGCATATGAACATTTACAGGCTGGTGATTTGTGGGAGACTCTGGCCGGGAATACTGCTTTTATTGGATATACCCCCAATGAGAACTGGGGACTTTGGAATTTTAATGTATATTTGAATCAGCGGCACTTGGGATTTGGTCTTTTGATGGCTGCGCTGGTATTATGGATTTTCCTGGACTGGGTGGAAGAAAGCTGTGCAGAGAAAGATAAGGGAATATTGTGGCTGAAGAACAGATTTCTTACAAAAAAAGCATGGATGTTTAAGAAACCTGATACAGCTCTTTTTGCCGGAATGCTATTGGGTCTGTGTTCATTTTGGAATGGAGCTGCTGTAATTGCATGTCTTCTGATTCTTATGGGATTTGCCTTTTTTTCTGATGGAAAACTTGACTATCTGATTCTGGCAATCGTGACAGTTGTGTTCTCGGAAATTCAATCTAAAATGTTTGTATGGGGAAGTGTTGTATCACCTTCTGTATATTTTGGATTTCTGGCAGAAAAGAAATCACTTCCGGGCATAGCTGTATATTTATTTGAAATAAGCGGCATTGTTTTCCTTGGCGTTTTAGTACTGCTGTTTTTTTTGAAAAGAATGGAAAGAGCAGTTGCAGTGAGTATACTTTTCCCAACAATCTTTGCATTTGTGGCGTCTCTTACACCAGATATAAACGTGAATCATAAATATATTATAATATCTTATGCATTCCTTGCTGTTTTCTGGGGTGGAGCTGTAAGCAGATTGTTCCATTGGAAAGGTGCTGTTGGGAAAATTTTGAGTTTGATTCTGGCACTTAGTCTGACCATAACAGGAATTTATGATTTTGCAGTAATCCTAAAAGATAATGATTCGGGACATCGGGTTTCTGTGAACCTGAACAGTGGACTGACCAGCTGGCTTGCAGAAAATCTGAAAAAAGACGATCTGATTTTGACACCGGAATACAGTATAAATGAAGTCACTATGTCAGGGGTTATGATGTATCTGGGATGGCCTTATTATGCATGGTCCGCAGGCTATGATACTTATTACAGGGCTGCCAGGGCAGTAGAGATCTATACAACAGCCAGCGCACAGGTACTAAAGGAAACAGTTGAGGAAGAACAAATTACATATATCCTTTTTGAGGAAGGTATGAAATTTGAGGAGAAAGAATGCCGCGAAGATGTGATTGCGGATACATATCCTCTGGTGTATCAGTCAGATGACGGGAGAATAAGAATTTATGGAACAAAAGAATAAGAAAAAAATCAGTACACAAACAATAATTAAACTTCTGCTGGCGGTGGTGCTGCTTGGCCTATCTGCATTTTTACTGAAAGGTGATGTGTGGACTTTCTGGACTTGGTGGCTTCTGGCGGGAGTGATGGGATTTGCTGCGATGCCTGTTACAGGAAGACTGTTCTGGCGTTTTGAGGACAAAGGATGGATTTTTTCTAAGGTACTGGCGATTGCTGCAACAGGTTTTCTTACCTGGTTTCTGACAGCTATCAGACTAATCCCTTTTAATGCCCTGACTTGTGCTGCTGTAACAATCCTATGCGCAGTTATCTGTTTTTTCCTTCTTCGAAAGGAATCAAAAGAAAAGACAGAATGTTTTCCAGTTGACAGGATTTCTCTGATTTACTGGGAAGAATTATTGTTTTTCCTTGCATTTCTTATGTGGACATATCTGGCAGGATTCCGCCCTGCTGCATATGGAACCGAGAAGTTCATGGATTATGGTTTTATGGAAGCTATGATGAGAAGCACCACACTTCCGGCAAGAGATCTGTGGTATTCAGAAGGACATATTAATTATTATTATGGCGGTCAGTATTTTGCTGTTTTTCTTACCAAGCTTTCCCATACAAAGGTGGAACTGACTTACAATCTTATGCGTACCTTTGTAGCCGGACTGGCTTTTGCAATGCCATTTTCCCTTGTTTACCAGATGATGTCAGACCGTATGAAGGGACTGCAAAAAAGCGAAAAAGTAATAAAAGGACTTCCTTTTGCAGCTGGATTTACAGCTGGTACAGCTGTTTCCATTGCAGGAAATATGCATTACGTAATTTATGCGCAGATCATTCCCCTGATTGAGAAGCTGACAGGTAAGGAAGTGAGCAGTTACTGGTTTCCGGATGCTACCCGCTATATAGGATATAATCCATATCGTGAGGAAGACCGGACGATACATGAATTTCCCTGCTATTCTTTTGTACTGGGAGATCTTCATGCTCATGTGGTAAATATTATGTTTGTACTTCTTGTAATAGCACTTCTTTATGTATGGCTAAGGGGTGTGCGCAAGAAAACAGTACCGGTTGAGACTTCCATGAAAGATGGAAAATTCTGGAAAGAGCAGCTTCTTATGCCTCATCTTCTGGTAATCAGTGCGCTTCTCGGAATGTTTCAGTGGACAAATTTCTGGGATTTTGTAATTTATTATGTAGTAACTCTTGGAACGGTGCTTTTTGCCAATATTATCCGTTTCCAGGGAAAAATAAAGAAAATCATTGTTGTAACTTTTGCACAAATGGCAGAAATCTATCTGCTTGCCTATCTTGTGATCCTGCCATTTACCTTACAGTTTGACACTATGGTGGATGGAATAGGAATTGCCAAGTACCATTCCTATTTCTACCAGCTGCTGGTTCTCTGGGGACTTCCGGCAGTTCTTACCATTACATTTGTAATTTCTATTCTCTGGGAAAAGCTGCGGGGGATGGAGCACAAGAGCCTGTACCGTCTTATGAAAGCTATCCGCACGGCAGATCTTTTTGCCATTATTATGGGACTTTGCGCTATTGGTCTGGTGGTAATCCCGGAATTTGTTTACGTGCGTGATATTTATGAAAATGGAAATGCCAGGGCAAACACTATGTTCAAGCTTACTTATCAGACATATATTATGTTTGCACTGACTATGGGATATGGAATTTACAGACTTCTGGCTGTTAGCAGACAGAAAGTATTTAAGATCATTTCCGGAATCTGTCTGTTTTTCCTGATCTGGACGGTAGGATATTTTGGAAAAAGTGTGGATTCCTGGTTTGGAAAGGTTTTGAATCCGTCAGGCTATCAGGGGCTTTATGCTCTGGGCTATCTGGATACGGATTTTTCAGAGGATGTGTCTGCAATCCAATGGCTAAAGGAGAATATTAAAGGGGCTCCGGTAGTGCTGGAGGCAAACGGTGACAGCTACAGCGGTTATGAGCGTGTTTCTGCAGCTACAGGTCTTCCAACAATTCTTGGCTGGTATGTACACGAATGGCTCTGGAGGAATGATACAGATGATCTGAACCGGAAACAGGCAGATATTATGAGTATTTATACTTCACAGGATGAGACCCAGGTAAGAGCTCTTCTTACGGAATATGGTGTTTCCTATATCTTTGTGGGCTCTAAAGAAAGAGAGAAATATGAGGACAGCCTGAATAATGCACTTCTTCAGTCACTTGGAGAAATTGTATTTATGGATGAAGATTCCGGCACTTATATTGTTAAGGTGGATTGACAAGGTTTTTAAACAGGTGTTATATTAAAGAATGCTGAAAAAATAATAGAAAGCTGGACTAAAATGAAAGCAGAAATTGTAGCCATGACGGCAGATGCTATCGATCATGCGGCACTTGCCAGAGGCGGAGAGATATTGAAACAGGGAGGACTGGTGGCATTCCCTACAGAAACTGTTTACGGTCTTGGAGGAAATGCACTGGATCCTATGGCTTCGAAGAAGATATATGCAGCCAAGGGACGTCCTTCGGATAACCCGTTGATCGTTCATATTGCAGATTTAAATGCGCTGGTTCCAATTGTAAAGGAAGTACCGGAGAAGGCGAAGATACTGGCAGAGAAATTCTGGCCTGGTCCCCTGACTATGATTTTTGAGAAATCAGACCTGGTTCCATTGGAGACAACTGGTGGTCTCAACAGTGTAGCTGTGCGTTTTCCAAGTGATCCCATTGCAGCGGAGCTTATTTTGCAGGCTGGGGGATACGTGGCAGCGCCAAGTGCAAATACTTCCGGACGGCCAAGCCCGACTACAGCACAGCATGTTGAGGAGGACTTAGGGGATGCCATTGAGATGATCATTGATGGAGGTCCTGTGGGAATTGGCCTGGAGTCAACGATTGTAGATTTTACCGAGGACGTGCCGGTGGTTTTAAGACCCGGTTATATTTCACTGGAAATGCTCCAGGAGGTTCTTGGTGATGTGAGAATGGACAAAGGTCTTATAAAGCCTGATAGTAAAGTTCATCCCAAGGCGCCGGGAATGAAATATCGGCATTATGCACCGAAAGCAGATCTTGCAATTGTGGAGGGCCCCACAGAAGAAGTAATAAATGCCATTAATCAGTTTGTAAAGGAAGATCAGGCAAATGGACTTCAGGCGGGGATTATTGCCACAGAGGAGACTATTTCCAGATATCCCTGTGGAACTGTGAAGTGTATTGGAAGCAGAGAGGCAGAGGAAACCATTGCTCATAACCTTTATGAGGTGCTGCGTGAATTCGATCAGTGCCAGGTAAGCAAAATTTATTCCGAAGCTTTTTATACCCCAAAAATGGGACAGGCAATTATGAACCGGCTTCTAAAAGCAGCCGGTCACAAAATAATCAATATAAGGAGAGAAGAACAATGAGAGTAGCATTAGGTAGTGATCATGGCGGATTTGAACTGAAACAGGAGATTATCAAATATCTGGAGGAAAAGAAGATTGAGTATAAGGATTACGGCTGCCACAGCACAGAATCCCCAGACTATCCGATGGTCCAACTATCCGATCTATGCAAAGAAAGTTGCACATGGGATTCTGGACGGAGAGTGTGAGCTTGGAATCCTTGTATGCGGAACAGGTATTGGTATTTCTATCACTGCAAACAAAATTAAGGGAATTCGTGCAGCAGTATGTACAGACTGCTTTACTGCTGAAGCAACCAGACTTCACAATGACGCAAACATCCTTGCGCTTGGAGGACGTGTAGTTGGACCTGGACTTGCAGTTAAGATTGTGGATACTTTCCTGAATACACCATTTTCAGGAGATGAGAGACATATCCGCCGAATTGCTCAGATCGAGACGGAATAGGAAGGAGAGCTCTTCTATGGAGAACACAAATCAGAAAAACACCGGGAATATACAGATCGCGCCTGTAAGTGCTGCATCAGATCTGAACCACAAAAGAGAAGGTTACCTTACCTGGGACGAATATTTCATGGGAGTTGCCATGCTTTCCGGCATGCGCTCCAAGGATCCCAATTCACAGGTAGGAGCGTGTATTGTCAGCGATGATAATAAAATTCTTTCCATGGGATATAATGGTTTCCCAAAAGGCTGTTCCGATGATGAATTTCCCTGGGCAAGAGAGGGAGAGCCTCTGGATACCAAATATCTGTATGTGACCCATAGCGAGCTCAATGCAATTTTAAACTACCGTGGAGGAAGCCTTGAGGGAGCGAAAATGTATGTAACTCTTTTTCCATGCAATGAGTGTGCCAAGGCAATCATCCAGGCAGGAATCAAGACTCTGGTCTATGATTGTGACAAATATGCAAGCACTCCGTCAGTCCTTGCTTCCAAGAGAATGCTGGACTCCGCCGGTGTACGCTATTATCAATATAAGAGAACCGGACGCGAGATTTCGCTGACGGTGTAAGTTAAAGAGGTTTGTTGTGGAAAATACGAAAGAAAATACAGATTTGAATATGGGCAGAGCGAAGAATGACAGATGGAAAAAGATACTGGGAATCATTCTGAACATTGCTTTGCTTCTGCTTATAGATGGATTGTTGGTATATACTTTTATTAACGAAGGAAATCGTATATATAAAGGAACAATCATTAAAATATTACTAATTGTTACAGGAAATATCTTGTTTCTTGTTCTTCTGTTCTGGGGAGAGAAAATCTGCAGTGCAATAAAAAATACCACTTTTTTGAGAATAGCAGATGTCATATTGCTGCTGGCAACTCCTGGAATTGTATTTATGCTTGTCCAGATGGTCACCTGGGTGTCAGGATATAAGAATAAAGCAGTGTCAACATTTAAAGGCCTGGTCAAGATGTCGCTACTGATGGAGCAGCCTTATTTGAGACTGAATCTTATTATTTATGCAATATTTTTTATAATACTTATTATTTTATTCAGGAAAATCAATATTGCTTCTTCTGCGTTGTGTTACCTTTTTATAATCCTTGCAATGGTAAACTATTATGTAATGGAATTTCGTGGAGAACCATTCCAGCTTCTTGACATTGTAGGAATGGGAACGGCAGCAGAAGTTGTTGGAGAATATAGCTTCAAAATCAAACTGATGCTTGGAATTCCACTGATCTATGCCCTGGTATTTGATGAGTTTGTACTGAAATTCCAGAAACTGGAGCTTGGAAAAAAGAGCAGAAAGAATACAGCTGCCCGGTTTGGTGTACTGGCTGTGATCGTGATTACATTATGTTTTACCATAAGACCTATCCTCCAGAAGCTTGACGCTGTTACTTTATGGCAGATTAACCGTATTTATAAAGAACAGGGCTACATTTCCTCTCTTGTTAAGGAAATCAAGTATTTTTATATCGAGCAGCCAGAAGGCTATTCTGTTGGAAAAACCGTAGAACTGGCACAGGAAATTGAAGATGGGGAAAATATTGTTTCAGAGACAGACAAGAGTGAGTCTGAAGAAAGTGTTGATAATACAGCTGCAGATACTTCTGAAACAGTAACACCGAAAAATATTATCCTGATTATGAATGAAAGTCTTACAGATTTTGAAAGTGTAGGGAAAATAAAGTCAAATGTAGAAATTTTGCCATACATAAGAAGCCTTAACAAAAATGTAAAACATGGACAGCTTCATGTACCTACATTCGGAGCCGGAACTGCACGCTCTGAATATGAGGCTCTTACAGGAAACAGTATGAGCTTTTTGCCATCCGGAAGTGTTCCTTATCAGCTTTATGTGCGGGATCCGGAGTATGGTCTGGCAGATATCCTGAAATCCCAGGGATATTACACAATTGCCATGCATCCCAACAAGGCTCATAACTGGAACCGGGCCTCTGTTTATCCATGCATGGGATTTGATGAATTTATCAGCCTGGAGAACTGGGGAGAGGAACACAGAGAGCTTCTTCGAAATTATGTAAGTGACAAAGCAACATTTGAAAAGATCATCAGCCTTTATGAAGAGAAGGATGCGGATGAAAAATTATTTACATTCTGTGTAACCATGCAGAATCATGGCGGTTATACAGTAGAAGACAGAGCTGGATTTGAACCTACTGTAAAGCTTGGATATGATACAGAGTATCCTCTGGCTGAAACTTATTTATCGTTGGCAAGAGAGTCTGATTCAGCATTTAAGGAATTGCTGGAGTACTTTGAAAAAGTAGATGAGCCTACCATGATTGTTATGTTTGGGGATCACTGGCCTAAGATTGAAGAAGAATTTATGGCGAAACTTTTAGGCGGCAACAGGCAGAGCCTGGGACTTGTTGAAAGCCAGCAGTCCTATACAACTCCCTATGTGATCTGGACAAATTATCCATCTGAGACAGTAGAGGAAGATTTCAGTGCTAATTATCTGGGAAGCTATATGCTTCAGCTGGCTGGTCTTGAAATGCCAGGCTACAACCAGTTCCTTATGAATCTGAAAGAGCAGCTTCCAATCATCGGAGTTGGTGCTGTTTGCGACAAAGATGGAAACTGGTATGCAAATGATGCACTTCCGGATGATTACAAAAAACTGATGACGGATTACAATATTCTGGAATATAACAACCAGTTT
>OGQN01003130.1_pt1 | contig 11045 bp, 10 predicted proteins | sample 1553231 | NCBI WGS metagenome assembly OGQN01 (sample SAMEA2579950, study PRJEB22360) | human gut metagenome | biome: human gut; feature: human-associated habitat; material: faeces | place: Denmark | collected 2008/2010 | reverse complement strand
ACACAACGGTCGAGCCGCGCGTTTCGAAGCAGTGGTTTGTCAAAATGGAGCCGCTTGCAAAGCCCGCGATCGATATCGTGCGCGATGGCACTGTGAAATTTATTCCGGAGCGGATGAGCAAGGTTTATTTCAATTGGATGGATAACATCAAGGATTGGTGCATTTCCCGCCAGCTCTGGTGGGGCCATCGGATTCCTGCTTGGTATTGCCCGGATTGCGGCGAGCTGATTGTCAGCCGGGAGGAGCCAACCGCCTGCCCGAAGTGCGGCTCTCAAAAAATTGTGCAGGATCCGGATACGCTTGACACCTGGTTTTCCTCTGCGCTTTGGCCGTTTTCTACCCTCGGTTGGCCGGATGAAACGCCGGAGCTTAAGCACTATTATCCTACCAACACGCTGGTAACTGGCTACGACATCATTTTCTTCTGGGTGGCGCGCATGATTTTTTCCGCATGCGAATACACCGGGGAGAAACCGTTTGATACCGTGCTGATCCATGGCCTCGTGCGGGATGCGCAGGGGCGCAAGATGTCTAAATCCCTTGGCAACGGGATTGACCCGTTGGAAGTGATTGAGCAGTATGGCGCGGATGCGCTGCGCTTTGCTTTGGCCACAGGCAACAGCCCGGGCAACGATATGCGTTTTTCTGATGAAAAGGTTGAGGCAAGCCGCAACTTTGCCAATAAGATCTGGAACGCGGCACGGTTTATCCTCATGAATCTCGACGAGAATGAGCCGGCGCCGCATCTGCCGAAGGAACTGGCACTGGAGGATAAATGGATTCTGAGCCAGTTTAACGCCGTCGTCAAAGAGGTGACGGATAACCTTGAGAAATTCGAGCTCGGTATGGCGGTGCAGAAGCTATATGATTTCATTTGGGACGTGTTCTGCGACTGGTATATCGAGCTTGCCAAAATCCGCCTGCAGCAGGGCGGGGAAGCTGCGGAGCCGGCCAAGGCTGTGCTCGTCTATGTGATGAGCAATACGCTCAAGCTCCTGCATCCGTTCATGCCCTTCATCACGGAGGAGATTTGGCAGACCCTTCCGCATGAAGGCGAGGCAATCCTCGTTTCCCCGTGGCCGGTTTATAATCCTTCGCTTGCTTTCTCTGCGGAGGAGGCGCAGATGGAGCGTATTATGCGGGCAATTCGCGCAGTGCGCAATCGCCGCAGCGAAATGAATGTTCCGCCTTCCAAAAAGGCGCATGTCTATATTGAAACGGCGGATGAGGCTACCTTCCGCGGCGCGGCTGAGTTTTTCCAGCGGCTTGCCTATGCTTCTGAGGTGACGGTTGGTTCCACCTTCGAAATTCCCGGCGCTGTGTTGATTGTGGCGGATAGCGCACGGCTCTATATCCCGATGGGCGAGCTGGTGGATTTGGAGGCGGAAAAGGCGCGCCTGACAAAAGAGCTGGAGAATACACAAAAGCAGCTTGCGGGCGTGCAGGCAAAGCTTCATAATGAACAGTTCACATCGAAAGCCCCGGCGCATATCGTGCAGAATCAGCGCGATGCAGCGGCTAAGCTGGAAGAAAAAATACAGATGCTGGAGCAAAGCCTTGCGGAAATGGCAGGCTAAGCTCGATACGTGCTGTAAATTTGAGAAATTTTAATTCTATTACAAAAATTCCCGCAATGAATTTTCATTACGGGAATTTTTTCTTCCTTGCTACATATTTTATTTTTGCACCTGCTGGTGTTTCGGAATGTAAGCTTCCCGTTCCCATATAAAATTCGGATTGATCCATTTTTTTACGGCGCTTTTTTCCTGGCATTTCCCATGCAGCGCTTCACATACTATAGTCGGCAGGGAGGAAGCAGGGTCTGCTTGAAAAACAGCAGCATGCGAAAGCAATGTGTTTCTGATCCCTGTTAGGACGCTCCCCAGGAGCGTCCGGTCTTTTTTTATCGAATGGGGAATGTAACCTCAAATGCATTTTTGCCGCATGAAAATAAATTTTGAACTGAATTTGAGGGCAGGATACACGCTAATGGGGCCGAATATCCGCCCGAAACCACGCCTTTTTACAATTTTTGTGAAGAGGCGTTTTATAACAGCTCCGCTTTATCCGATAGGGATTGGTTGACAAGTAAATCCGCTTGCTCTGGGTGTGCGTCAAACCATTTTTGTGCAAAGGAGCAAACGGGCACGGCTTTCCTGCCCGATCGCCGGAGTTCTTCGATTGTCATTTTCATAAGCGTCGCCGCCACGCCCTGGCCGCGCAGCGATGGATCTACAAACGTATGGTCAATCGAAACCGTATTTTCGTCCAATGCGGGGAAATCCACTTCGGCAAGCCGTTCCCCGGCCTCATTTTGGGCATAAATTTTATGATTCTCTATAATGAATTGCATTGCAGCCACTCCTTAACCAATTTTATGCTGCCCGGTTTTCGTATGTCGCTCCACCATCGATAGAATTTCTTCAATCTCTGGATACCAAAATAGTTTGCCCGTTTCCAACAAGAAACGAAACGTACGGGGAGACACCCATTTTGCTTGTGCCACTTCCGCTGCCTGTAACTGTAGGCGTTCGCTGGGCGTATCATCCTGCACCAAATAAATATCCCACAATAGTTCTCCGCGTGGGATCCTTTTTAAAAATTGAATTTGAGAGGGGGTAACGCATAGGCCAAGCTCTTCCCTGATCTCCCGGATACAGCCTTGCTGTGTGCTTTCTCCGGCAATCATCCGCCCGGTTGTTAATCCCCAGGCACCCGGCAAGATCTCACATTCTACGCTGCGCTGCTGGATCAGAATTTCGCCCCGGCTATTTTTAATCCATGCTTCCATCGCCGGGTGATATTCACCGGGCCCGAAAAAGGCGCCTTTGGGCCGGATTTGGCCGGTTCGGTCGCCGCAGGCATTACATACTTCCCAGTATTCCATGGATTCCTCCTTTTTGCGCGTCTGTATTTGTTGCGCTCTTTTTATAGTACAATCTGTATTTTGATGCTTGCATATTCGTTTTGTTACAGGTATAATAGCAGTATTATAAAAATCACGGAGGTAGCAATTGAATGACAGCATTCCATTTATTAACTTCAGGCAACAGTACGGCATCCTCATCTCCCTTTACCATGATCCTTTTAATGGTTGCCATGTTCGCAATTATGTATTTCGTCATGATTCGCCCGCAGAAGAAGCAGCAGAAAAAAGAGCAGGAGATGCGCGATAGCCTTCAGGTTGGCGATGAAATCACAACAATCGGCGGGATTATGGGCCGTGTTGTTACGGTCAAAGAGGATTCCCTGATTATTGAAACCGGCGCAGACCGCAATAAGATGCGTATCGCGCGCTGGGCCGTGCAGACCAATAACACCGCGAATGAGAAGCTTGCCGCTGAGCGCGAGGCCGCACAGGCTAAGGCGCAGGAGGAGCGTGCAAAGCGTTCCGCCGAGGAAGGCGGCAAAAAACGCCGCGGCAGAAAGAAAGATCTGGACGAGGTTTCTACCGCAAAAGCGGAAGAGACTGCACAGGCGAAGAAAGACGAAGAATAAATTCGGCATATCCTTGAATTTCCCCTCATATTCTTTATCAGAGAATGTGAGGGGGATTTTTTATGAGCAAAGGGAAAAAGAAAAATGCATCTGAGCAAAACGAAGCGCGCGCGCTGATCCTGCGCATTTTGGTGGGCTTTGTAGCAGGCATGATTGTTATGCTCTTAATGATGGCAATTTTTTCTTCTATTATCGTAAAATCTGACCTTACGGGAGCGGTCGTTTATATTTTGGGCCTGTTAGCATGCTGCTTTGCCACTTTTTTATCCGGCTTTGTTGTAACGAGGCCGTTTCATAAAAAGGGTCTTCCCTTCGGCATTCTGGCCGCGCTTCCGCTGACAGCAGTTGCCTGCATCATGGCGTTGGCGGCAAATCATGGTTCGGTCGGCGCCCATTTTTACATCATGGCCGCCGTCATGCTGCTGTGCGGCGCGCTGGGAGGAATTTTTGCGGCAAACCTGCGTAAATTTAAATAGCGACGTTTCTGATAGCGCTATTCCGCATATTCGCGTACGCGAAGGGGAAGGCCGGCTTCCCGCGCTATCCCTTGGCATGCTTTCAGCTCTTGTTCTGAGATGCAGTCTACCACGGAGAGAATGGCCTCCGGCAGCAGGTGTTTGCATTCCTTAGCAAAGGTTAACATTGCATCAAAGGCGGCTTCCCCAAATCTTGGGCGGCACAATCGGTTATAAGAGGCGGCGTCCGGCGCGTTTAAGCTGATCGAAACAGAATCCACCAGGCCCTTAAGCAAGCGCACTGTGGGAAAGCCATGTATGAGGTCGCTCAAACCATTGGTATTGACCCGGATCACACTGTCCGGGTCTTTTTCTTTGAGGTATTTACACACCGCAATCAGCAAGTCTATACGCTCCAGCGGTTCGCCGTATCCGCAGAATACGACCGCTTGATAACGGGAGAGCTCCTTCTGCTCAAACGCTTGGATCACCTCGTCAAAATCTGGCTCATGCTCCAGCCAGAGATTCGCCCCGGAGCCTACACCATCTGATTTTTGGCGGATGCAGAAGGTGCAGCGGCAGGGACACCGGTTGGTGATATTTACATACAGGTTTGCTCCCAGTTCATATAGGATTGTCAAAGAAAACCCTCCCTTTGCTTTCGCGTATCCTATAAGTCTTTTATTATAGCAGGTAATGCTGTGTATCTCAACCAATGTGTGGATTTTTGGTGTTTGTTTAGGCTTTATTTATCCAGTTTATATATTTTTAATACGTTTCCAGGATTAATGTTGTGCAGAATATTGACCTTCTCCCTAAAATCAGATATGATGGTAATGGAATTCGTTGAATTCAAAATCAACAAAAGAAGGGTAGAGGGCAAATGACAAATGTGAAAAAGATACTCGCCATCCTTTTGGCACTATGTATCGTATGCGGTGGTACATCTGTATTGGCGGCCGGTCAAACGGTAACCTATACCTCCCCGACCAGCAGATATCAAGCGCAGAAATTCTCTCATCCAGATGCCGGTGTGGGGGAAATTGACGGGATCATTGAATATGACAGCGGAGAAAACGACCGCGGGCAGAATTATTCCTGGTCGGCGCAGGGGTATGGGGATTATATGTATGTGGGCACCTGCTATGCGGCCATCTACGCAACGATCAATATTATGGCCAAGCAGAGCGGCGTTGATGTGGAAGTGTTTAAAGCGGGCCTCAATGCGCTTTACAATGGTACGCTTTATATGGGGGATTTAGAACAATCCGAGCGACGCACGGCGCAGTATTCTGGTGCGCGTCAATGTGCGCACAGGCGAGGTAAAGCTCGTGGCAGAACCCAAAAATATGGGCGGTTATCGTGCATCGATCACCTATAACGGCAAGCTCTATTTCGTGGCGGCGGATGCAAGCCCCTATCTTCTGGAGATTGATCCGGAAAATAACGATGCAACGCAGGTTGTATATACCTGTGCGCGCCCAAGCGATCCGTTCATTTCGGTTGGCATCCGTGGGCTGGCTGTGGTAAACGGTATGCTGATTGCAAGCATGATCGGCGATAATGGAACCTATATTGTGGCCTCTGAAAATCCGTCCGCAGGGCAAGCGTCCTTTGAAACGATCGGCACGCAGGAGGATTTGCTGGACTACCCGGCTTATATGTATAACGACAGCATTTTCGGCGGCGCGATTTGGGATATGATCGGCTTCCAGGATAAACTGTATTTCACGGTTGTCACCGGAAAAGCGGGCAATAAACAGGCGTTTGCCATGTTCTGCGGGGAACAAGATGAGGCGACGGGCGAATGGTCTTACCGCCTGATCATTGGCGATGAAGCGGACGGGGCCCGTTATCCCTTTGGCCTGGGAGCCGACCGATCCGGTGCGGCTAACCTGATCGTGCATGACGGCTATCTCTACATCGGTGGTTATAATGATCCAATGATCGCGCTGCCCGGCGTGCTTCAGATGGATTTTGAGGAGCTTTATAAAGATTTGGATTCTCCCGTCTGCCTATGGCGGATGGATGCAAACGAAAACATCGATCTGGTGGCAGGCGAAGCAAACCAGCTGTTCCCGGAGGTGAAAGGGAATTTGGGCGCCGGCCTCGGCAGCAACCTCAATCAGTATGTCTGGCGGATGGAGAGCTATAACGGTAAGCTGTATGTCGGCACCTTTGATATTGGCAGCCTTGCATATCCGCTCATGCAGGTGACCAACGGCGATATTCTGAAACGTTCGCCGGAGGAGTGGAAAACGCAGTTTGAATATATCATAAAGCTATTGGAACTGCTAAAAAGCAGCGGTTCCTTGGCGGCCCGGAGCGCAACCGGCATTTCCTCCATGTCCGCCACGCTCACCAGTATGACAAGCCTGCTCAATCAGGGCGGCATAGAGGATCTCGCATCCACCGAGGCGTTTTATTCCCTGCTGAAAAAGGTCGTATCACTCTATGAAAACCTGAGGAAATATCTACCCGATTCCATTACGGAAAAGCTCGATGGCATTTTCAACCAGGATACGGTGGATAATTTCTATTACTTTATCGGCGTATGCAAGTATCTCAGCAAAGGAGAACGTGGCTTTGACCTTTTGGTTTCCGGTGATGGAATCAATTTTGACGCAATCACGCGCAACGGTTTTGGCGATCCATACAATCACGGCTGCCGCGTATTTGCGATTACGGATGCCGGGCTGTGCCTTGGCACGGCAAACCCCTTCTATGGGACGCAGCTTTGGCGGCTGGAGGATTTAGCAGAGGATTCGCAGAACCCTGCCGGAGATGAAACGGAGCAGGCGCCGTCACAGCCGGAGGCCGCCAACCCGAATGCGCCTGATTCGTCTGACCAAACACAGGCTGATACAGAGCAAGCGGATGCTACGCAGAAGCCAGATTTAGCCGGCCAGCAGGATGAAACGGAGCAGGGGACCCAGCCGGAACAGAATGAGGGGACGGGCGCTTCTGCCGATGAGCCGGATATCCCTGCCACGAGCGAGAGCACGGCGGGCATTGCCCTTGCCTTAACGGCGGTTATGGCCGGAGGGGTGCTTGTGCTTTTGCACCGCAGGAAAGCGAAATAATGAAATGATAAAAAAACGAACTCAATAAAAAACGCGCTGCAAACCGGATTTGTCAACGGTTTGTTTTAGCCGCCCTTTTGGCAGTGGGCGCCATCAGCTTGCGGCTGTTTTTTCAGTCAAGATTTTTCCCCTGCTTTTTCTGATACTGCTTTGGCGTTGTGCCGTAAATTGCCTTAAAGGTGCGGATGAATTGCGTGGTATCCCGATACCCCACACTTTCACAAATATCGTCAATTTTCATATTGGTGCGAAGCAGCAGGTCGCGGGCATGCTGCATACGGATTTGCCTGAGCATGTCCGAAAAGGATTGCCCAGTCTGTTGTTTGATCAACGAGCTCAGATAGGGCTCGCTGAGGTAAAAGTGCTCGGCGGTTTGTTTCAGTGAAGTGGTAGCGTAATTTAAATGAATGTAGGATTTAATTTCCACCATTCGCTGATTTAGCCCTGTGTTGGCGGATGAAATTTTAACGCTTTCCTCGTAATTCTGAATCAGATAGGAAAAAAAGGTGGTAATCAGCCCGTCGATCACATGGTTTGCGTAGGGTTTGTTTTCCTCTTGCTGTGCGTACATATAAAGTAGTAGCTCCAGCAGGAAGGCGTCATCCCCGCAGTGAAAGGTTAAGGAGTTTTGATAATTTTGGGAGTAAAGTGTTTGGGCAAAGTAGTCGGACAAGACCGTTTTATTTTGCAGGAGATTGATAAACACGCGGTCGAAGGTGCTTTTACGGATTTTGATGTTAACCGAGCGGCTCTTTGGCAGGGAAAAAACAAAATGTTCGATGTGGGGCGGAATGATAACAATATCACCGGTTTGCATTTCAATTGTCTGTGTTTCGATCCGGTGCCCGCATTTGCCACGCAGAGTGTAAACAATTTCAAAAAAATCGTGCTGATGGGGGGGAATATCCAAATATTGCGGCACATAGTTGAGCTCTACATTGCAATTCTTCGCAATATGGTTCTGCTCGTGGAGCAAGTCGGCTCCGGTTCGGTTGATGTAAGCCTCCATCTCAGCCCGGGAATGGACGGCCTCCTCCGATTCCAAATAGCTAAAATCAAAATCCTTCGCACCGGAAGGCGCGTGGAGCTTGATGCGGTTCATATCAAAAAAGTCCAAATTTTTACCAGTTTGCCGATAATAAGCATACCCGATCTCTTCATCCGCATCCAGTTTGGAAAGCATCTGGTAAATGCGCTTTAAATCCATATGGAATCCTCCCGGCAATCGTTTTGATTATGATAGCATAATGGGCGGCATAGCCGCAGGGCAGCCCGAATCAATGGTTCAATGTTTTCCGAAACACTAAAAATTTTCGCTTTCGTGTGTTACGTGAGGTTATTATAGCATATGTTGTGTCTGTTTGTGAAGAAATACCGATATTTTTTCATAAATCAGGGTATTGTTTAGATTCTCTATTTCGAATATAGTAGGAATTAATAAAAACGAACCATAAGAAAGCGCTTTCTTGTGAAAATCTGAATGGAGGAAATATGATGAAATTGTTTACAAAAATTTTGGCGGGATGCTGCGCGCTGGCGATGGTATTCTCTCTTGCCGCATGCAAGGATACGCCGGCCGATGAGCCTGATAGCACAGGCGATGCTGCGGTGAATCTCTCCGAGGCTACTCCGGGCGAAACCGTTGCACAGGCTGACGATATGTCTGAAACGGCGCCGGAGGAGGACTCCGCGCAAACGCCTGCCGACACGGAGGAGGCGCAGAGCCAAAATGGCCAGACGCCTCCCTCCACTGAAAAGAATACGGCCGCTTCACCGAATTCTGGGAAGGATCTGAGCAAAACGGAGGTGCTGGCTCTTTACCAAGCAGGCACGAAAAAGAGCAGCCTCAAACGCACGAAATACAACCGCCAGCTGACCTATGGCAAGCTCTGGTCGCCGGGTAATTTTGACAATGCACAGTTTGACTTGGTGGAAGACAAAGAAAAGGCCGCCCCGATTTTCAACGGCACAGATACGGCCTCAAAAGCAGTCACACTGCCTACCCTACAGGAGAGTTTGGTGGAATCTGCGACCTGCAAGGAAGCCGGCGGCAAGCGTGTGCTGACGATCCGCCTGAAAGCGAAATCCGGCGATCAGGGCATCGCCGATGGAGCGGGCGGATACCTCGACCTCGTCAATTTCGAGCAGGTTGGCAGCATGGCGAAAGCCTATGGAAAGGCGATGTTCCCACTGGCAAATATCAAAACGAAGTCGATTCAAACCACGCTGAGTGCCGGCACATACACCGTGACGCTTGCCACAGACGGCAAAATTGAAAAAGCCTCTCTTACTTATCAGCAAACGGTAAAGGGCGATATGAAGCTGAGTATCCCATCCTATGAAATTAAATGTGACGTCCGCTTCCAGATGACGATGGATTATACTGCCTAAGGAGCGCTTTTGAATGGGCATTTTAGAATACGGCGCGAAATTCTGTGCCAAAAAGCTCGATGAGATGGACCGCACGCAGCGCTACCCGATCGCGGTTCCGTCTCCGGAGATCGTATTACATACCGACCTTCCCTATTGTTCAGGCGGAGATCCGGCACACCGGCTGGATCTCTGCTATCCCGCAAAGGGCGGAGATTTTCCGCTGGTAATCGATATCCACGGGGGCGGCCTGATCTATGGGACGAAGGCGCTCAACCGCGATTTTACGCTTCACTTGGCAGAGCAGGGCTTTGCGGTGGCCAGCCTTGATTACCGGCTGGTGCCGCAAACTCGTTTCGATGGACAAATTCGGGATCTATTTGCTGGCTTTCGTTGGCTGAGTGAGCACCTGAATGATCATCCGATCCAGAAAGACGCTGTTTTTTTGACGGGGGATTCTGCAGGCGCGCTTCTGGCAGTCTATGCCGCGCTGATCGAGCAAAGCTCCCGGCTGCAACGTCAGTTTCAGGTGGAGCCGTCTGGCCTTCCGCTGCTTGGCCTTGGCCTGAGTTTTGGCATGTATTTTACCCGGCATAGGGATTTTGCAGGGAAGCTCCAGCCCTTGTTTTTTGGAAAAGACTACCGCAGCCGTGACTTTTATCCGTCTATGGAGCCAGAGCGGCTCCCTGAGCTGGAAATTTTGCCGCCCTGCTATCTGGTCACCAGCGATGATTGCGCATTAAAACCGCACAGCACCGCTTTTGAGCAATTGCTGAGGCAACACGGTGTGCAGCACACGTTTTGCTGTTGGCCCAAAAATGCGGAAAAAGAGCTTCCACATATTTTTAATGTTGCCCATCCGGATTGGCCGGAGAGCCGGGAGACCATGCAGGCAATGGCCAACTTTTTCCGGGTATTGTGTTCCCAAAGCATCCTAGTTTAAAATGTAAGTCGCATGGAGGTCTTTATGAAATCTTTTACGCTAAATGAAAGGGCTGATACCAGGCCCAACGACCGCTATTGGCAGTTCTGTGTCGGGAGCTGTCACGCTGCACTGGCGCTGCGAGCAGATTATCAGCGGCAGCTCAAACGGGCGCATGACGAATTGGGATTCCAACGGGTACGCTTCCACGGCATTTTTGATGACGATATGCAGGTTGTCACCTCTTTCCACGATTATCTACCTTTGCCGGGCAGTAAAAAAGTAAAAACGCGGTCGTTCTATCAGGTTGCTGTCGTTTATGACGCGCTGCTGGAGATTGGGATTAAGCCCTTTGTGGAGCTCGGTTTCATGCCCTCTGTGATGGGGCGGGGGAAACGGACGGTATTTCACTATAAAGGAAACGTCACGCCGCCCAAGGAATACGAGGCTTGGCGGCGGCTGATCCAGGATTTTATCCGGTTTTTGATTGGCCGTTATGGAAAATCGGAAATTGAGAGTTGGTTTTTCGAGGTCTGGAATGAGCCGGATTTACGCGGTTTTTTTTGGACAGGTTCGCAGGCGGAATATTTTCTTCTCTATAAAACTACCGTCAACGCCATTAAGGATATTGACCCCAATATCCGCGTGGGCGGCCCCGCCACCTCGCAGAACCGCTGGCTGCCCGAAATGCGCGCCTATTGTGAGAAGGAGCGGCTG
>OGQN01003124.1_pt1 | contig 11073 bp, 10 predicted proteins | sample 1553231 | NCBI WGS metagenome assembly OGQN01 (sample SAMEA2579950, study PRJEB22360) | human gut metagenome | biome: human gut; feature: human-associated habitat; material: faeces | place: Denmark | collected 2008/2010 | reverse complement strand
CCGCTACAGCAATTATCGCTGCCGTAAGTCCACTACCCGCAAGCACCATAAACGGCTTTGTCTTCGGATGGACTACAAACAAAAGACACACCGTAATCCCTGCTACGATTATCGCAGAACTCAAATTACTGGTCAGAAAATACACACCCGCTGCTGCTCCAAAGCCCCAGATAATCACTTTTACAATTCCGTCCTTTTTATGTGCCCGGTTTCCAAGCTGGCACAGAATAATCGGGATTAAAAGAATCACTGCCAGCTTCACAATCTCTGCCGGCTGAAGCTGCTGGTTCATCGGCAGACGAATCCAACGCTTCGCACCATTTACCTCTTTTCCAAGAGGTGTTAATCTCACAAGAAATAACAGGGCAATCGAAAACCAGTAAAGCTTTTCTGCATATTTCGCATAAATATGATAATCAATCTGCGAGATCCAATACATCGCGAAAAATCCCATGCCACAGAAAAGCACCTGTCTTTTCAAAAAATACATACTGTCATTATATTTTACCAGAGCACTATATGAACTGCTGCTGTACAGCATGATCAGTCCAAAGCACACCAGAAACACCAAAACTGCCAACATACTGTAATCAAAATACCTCACCGCAGGTCTTCTCTTTTTTGCAGGTGCAGGTCTGGCAGACGTCCGTTTCTTTCTTCTCCTGGCTTCGGACATATGTCTGATTTCTCCCATAAATATCTACACTCTCCTATCCATACGTGTCCTGCAAGCACAGACTCACGCTATACTAACTCCATATTATAACGATATCAAACCTCAAATACAACCGTTTCATTCACGTTTTAATTGTTATCAAGCAATATTTTAGGGGAAGATTGTTTCATAAATAATTATCTGATAATAAAAGAAGCGGTTCTGGTAAGTGCATATAACACTACCAGTAAACCGCTTTTATTATGATATTTTAAATTTCTGTTTAATCACAGCATTTTCCTGAACGTCTGTTATCGAATTCCGGGTTGAATGCGTAGAAGTTCTTGCTGTCCAGACGATCCTGTACGATCCGCAGACTTTCGCCAAATCTCTGGTAATGCACAATTTCACGTTCCCGAAGGAATCGGATCGGATCAGCAACTTCCGGATCCTTTACCAAACGGAGGATATTGTCATAGGTCGTGCGAGCTTTCTGTTCGGCTGCCATATCCTCGTGCAAATCGGTAATTGGATCACCTTTGGACTGGAAGGTTGTGGCACTCCATGGCACACCACCGGCCGACTGTGGCCACAGAGCAAGCGTGTGATCCACATAGTATTTGTCGAAACCGGATTCCTTCAACTGTTCGACTGTAAGGTTACGGGTGAGCTGATAGACGATGGCGCAGATCATTTCCATATGGGCAAGTTCTTCCGTTCCAATATCTGTGAGTATTCCTGTCACTTCTTTATATGGCATGGTATATCTCTGTGACAGATAACGCATAGATGCACTAAGCTCGCCGTCAGGTCCACCAAACTGACTGATAATCACTTGTGCCATCTGTGGATTAGTCTGGCTGATTTTTACCGGATATTGCAGTCGTTTCTCATAATTCCACATATACTAGCATCCCCCTTCCTGCCACGGCCATGGCTCATCGATCCAGTTCCAGTTTTCACAGGAGTCTGTGCGCACAGTGTCGATGGTGAGCGGACTGTAGTATTTGGCATATTCGCGCAGAGCATATTTGCGCATTTCCTGATATTTTTCAAAATATTCCATGGCATCCTTGTCGCAGGGATGGGTATCCAGAAATAACTTTACATCGTCTACAGCGAAACTGGCGGCATTGATTCGATTCATCAACTCCTGTCTGCAAGGCTTATTGTCATTCATCTACGGACACCTCCTGTTCCACAGAATGGTTTGTTTAAGTCTTCGAAAATAGTTCCACAGCAGAGACCTTTCTCTACATCCAAGACATTTCGCCACATCTGCCAAGGGACATAAGCCATGGCAACTGCCATATCGCCCAGAGTATCGTAGCGACCCTTTACTGCACAGGACATTTCTCCGGCAGTATCGCAATCGCAGTAAGGGACTTCGCAGGATTCCCGCCGGGGGCGGACATTTGACTGCTGTTGATTACATCCGTTCATGCTGGATGAACATCCACAGTAACCACGCCTGTTTGATTCCGGTGTATGATAACGGTAATTCGGCATTTTCATTTACTCCTTTCAGAATATTTACAGTATCATACTATGGAAAATTCGAATGAAAGGTGAATGAAAGTCTCTGTTATATCTAAAACAACAGGTCTGGCACACGCCAGACCTGTTGTCAGTATCATCATTATACTAATGGATATTTTTCTGTAAGTTCTTTTACGATGGATCTTGCCATTCCAATCTTCTCCGGCTCTTTCACAACCAGAGCAATCGCCTCTGCAATCTTATCCATATCTTTTTCTACCATTCCTCTGGATGTTACTGCCGGTGTTCCCAGACGCACACCGCTGGTTACAAATGGTGATCTTGGATCATTTGGAACGGTGTTCTTGTTACATGTAATATGCGCCTCGTCCAAAAGCTTCTCCAGTTCTTTACCGGTAAGCTCCAGACCTCTCAGATCTACCAACATCAGATGGTTATCTGTACCACCGGATACGATCTTCACACCTCTGTCCATCAGACCTTTGCTGAGTGCTTTTGCATTCTTCAAAATCTGCTCCTGATAAGTCTTGAATTCCGGCTGAAGTGCTTCTTTAAAGCATACCGCTTTTGCAGCAATCACATGTTCCAGAGGACCTCCCTGAATACCTGGAAATACTGCTTTATTGAAGTTGAACTTCTTAGCAGCTTCTTCATTGCACAGGATCATACCGCCTCTTGGACCACGCAGTGTCTTGTGTGTTGTAGTTGTTACTACATCAGCGTACGGGATCGGACTTGGATGCAGTCCTGTAGCTACCAGACCTGCAATGTGTGCAATATCTGCCATCAGATATGCTCCCACCTCATCAGCAATCTCACGGAATTTCTTGAAATCAATTGTTCTCGCATAAGCACTTGCTCCTGCAATGATCATCTTCGGCTTCTCAGCCAGCGCGATCTCCCGCACCTTATCATAATCGATAAAGCCTTCATCATTGACTCCGTAAGATACGATGTCAAAATATTTACCAGAAATATTCACCGGTGAACCGTGGCTCAAATGTCCACCCTGATCCAGATTCATACTCAGGACTTTGTCTCCCGACTCCAGCATTGCAAAAAATACCGCCAGATTAGCCTGTGCTCCGGAATGTGGCTGTACATTGGCATAATCACAGCCAAACAGCTCCTTTGCACGTTCGATTGCCAGATTTTCTACTACATCGACGCACTGGCATCCACCGTAATAGCGCTTTCCCGGATACCCTTCTGCATACTTGTTGGTCAACGGGCTTCCCATTGCTGCCATAACAGCCTTGCTCACCCAGTTCTCAGAAGCAATCAGTTCAATATGTGAATTCTGTCTGCTCATCTCGCTCTCGATTGCTTCTGCAATCTCATTGTCAACCTCTCTTACCTCGTCAAATGAATACATGCTTTCTCTCCTTTGTTTAGTTTTATTTATTTGGAACGTTCACCAAGAGTGACCGTTACCGTCTTCTCTTCGTATTTTGTACCGCTCTTGTTCGGGACTTCAATGACTACTTCCACTTTGTCACCAGCTTTGAAATACTGCATCTGTGACTGCAATGTGGACATGCTGTCAATAGTAATTCCGTCAAATTTGGTAATAATACACTCTGCTGTAATACCAGCTTTATCTGCTGCGCTTCCATCCTCTACGGATCTTACAAATACACCGGTCGGGATTGAATACATCTCCGCTTTCTCAGAAGTAACGTCATATCCTTCGATACCAAGGAATCCCTGCTCGCTTTCGTCCACTTTCATACGCGTCTCGCGGTTCATCAGATTCTCAATCACAGATGTAGCATCCGAAATAGGAATTGCATAACCCATTCCCTCGACTGCATTGGCATTTACCTTTGCTGTATTGATGCCAATCAGCTCACCGTTGGCATTCAGAAGTGCACCACCACTGTTACCAGGGTTGATTGCTGCATCTGTCTGGATCAGTTTGCTGTCAAAACCTTCCATGTCCAGATTTCTGTCCAGTGCAGATACGATACCAGTTGTAACTGACTGTCCATAACCAAGAGCATTACCGATTGCGATTACCGGCTCACCCACCTGCAGCTTATCAGAATCACCTAATGTGATGATTGAAATTGCATTCATGGTATCATCATCGATGGAATCCAACGGAACTGCAACAACTGCCAGATCCTTGCTGGAATCTGTACCCTTAATGCTTGCTTCTACCGAAGTTTCATTTGCAAAGGATACGGTCAACGTCTCAGCGCCTTCCACCACATGATTATTGGTAACGATCAGCAGTTCACTGTCATTCTTACCGATGATAATACCGGAACCACAGCTTGTACTCTCCTGCTGCTGCGTACCGCCGAAGTAGCTCTGTACTTCCTGTACACTCATATTCGTGATAGCTACTACTGATGGCATTGCATTATTTACAATATCAGACACATCTGAAGTTACCGTACTGGATGACTGGCTCAGCTTCAATGTGGATGAACTGTCAGAGTTTTTTGAAGTTGTAGCCTTACTGCTGGATGTCTGCTGCGTGGTATTCGTACCGAAATACTTACCTGCCACCGCATTCACTCCCATAAAGGTGCAACTTGCGATCACACCAAAGGCAACTGCCGATCCTGCCAGCTTCGCCCATCTTGGACACTTGTGATGCTTCTTTGGCAGCTGACCATTCATTCCCGTCTGCCCGCCATTCATTCCCTGCGGCTGTTCATCAAATATGTTGTTCTTATCCTCTTTATTCGGATCATAATAATTATACTGGTTATCCATATCTAAGTCTCCTTCCTCAACCGTAATCCACTGTCAGACCACGGATACCTTATCTTTTCTATATCTGTTAGTCTAGTCGTAAATTGTGTTGAAAGTGTGACCAAATCATCAAAAAATGTTGAAAACCAGTTCTAACGCAGCCTCTATCACCTTATCCATATCATAATACCGATATGCGCCCAGTCGTCCACCGAAGATTACCTTGTCTTCCTGCGCTGCCAGTTCCTGATAACGGGCATATAATGCTCCGTTTTTCTCATCATTTACCGGATAATACGGTTCATCTCCCACTTTCCACTCGGAAGAATACTCTCTGGAAATAACTGTTTTCTCCTGCTTACCAAATTCAAAGTGCTTATGCTCGATAATTCTGGTATACGGTACCTCGCGCTCTGTATAATTCACAACTGCATTGCCCTGATAGTTCTCACAGTCCAGTGTCTCTGTTTCAAAACGCACACTGCGGTATTCCAACGCGCCCAGTTTATAATCATAATACTCGTCAATCATACCTGTGTAAATGATTTTATCAGCCAGTGCTTCGTATTCATCCCGATTTTTCAGGAAGTCCACACCTGTCCGCACATCTGAACCTTCCAGAAGCTTCTCCACGATCGCAGTATAGCCTCCGATCGGGATTCCCTGATAACGATCATTAAAATAATTATTATCATAAGTAAATCGAAGCGGAAGTCTGCGGATGATAAATGCCGGCAGTTCCTTGCAGTCTCTGCCCCACTGTTTCTCGGTATATCCCTTTACGAGCTTCTCATAAACATCTTTTCCTACCAGTGAAAGTGCCTGTTCTTCCAGATTGGACGGATCTGTAATATTCAGATCCGCAATCTGTGCAGCAATAATATCCTTCGCCTCCTGCGGTGTACGGATGTTCCACATCTTACTGAACGTGTTCATATTGAACGGAAGATTATACAGTTCATTCTTATACACTGCCACCGGTGAATTAATATAGTTATTAAATTCAGCAAACTGATTCACATAGTCCCAGATCTGCTTATTGGAAGTGTGGAAAATATGTGCGCCATAGCGGTGTACCTGAATTTCTTCCACTTCCTCTGTATAAATATTTCCTCCGATATGATCTCGTCTGTCAATGACCAGACATTTTTTGCCACGTTCAGCAGCCTCGTGGGCAAACACTGCACCAAACAGTCCTGCGCCCACGATCAGATAATCATAATGCATAGTAACTCCTACTCTACTGTAACAGACTTCGCCAGATTTCTCGGCTTATCCACGTCACAACCTTTTCCAACTGCTACATAGTAACCGAAGAGCTGCAGCGGAATGATCGCAAGCGTATTGGTAAAGTACTTATTCGTCTTCGGAATGTACATTACATAATCCGCATTTCTCTCAACCTCTGTATTATCCACATTAGTCACTGCCATAACAAAGGCTCCACGGGTCTTAACCTCTTCCATGTTACTGATCATTTTCTTGTACAGATTCTCCTGTGTCAGGATGGCTGTTACCAATGTACCGTCCTCAACCAGAGAAATCGTACCATGCTTCAGCTCTCCTGCTGCATAAGCATCCGAATGTACATAAGAAATCTCTTTCATCTTCAGAGAACCTTCCATTGCGATCGCATAATCGATTCCACGACCAATATAGAAGATGTCCTTTGCAGCCAGATAGCGGTTAGCAAATTTCTGGATATTTTTCTTATTATTCAGCAACATTTCCACCTGTGCAGGCAGTTCTTTCATATCCTCAATCATATCAGCAAGTTCTGCGTCACTGATCTTTCCTCTTACATGAGCAAACTTCATTGCAAGCAGATATTCTGCGATCAACTGACAGCTGTATGCCTTGGTAGTTGCCACTGCAATCTCCGGACCTGCCCATGTATACATAACATTATCTGCCTCTCTGGCGATAGAGCTTCCTACTACATTGACAATACCAAGCACTTTACCACCCTTAGCATGCGCCTCGCGGATTGCAGCCAGTGAATCTGCAGTCTCACCGGACTGGCTGATCACGATCAGCAACGTTCCGTCTTCAATGATCGGATCACGGTAACGGAATTCAGAAGCAGTATCCACTTCCACCGGAATTCTGGTCAGTCCTTCAAAAATATACTTACCAGTCACACCTGCATGATAAGCAGAACCGCAGGCAACGATCATAATCTTCTTAACTGCACGAATCTCATCATCACTCATACCAAGTTCATCAATAACGACTTCATTGCCTTTGATTCTTGGTGAAAATGTGTCCAGAATAGCTTTCGGCTGTTCATACATCTCCTTCAGCATGAAGTGCTCGTATCCACCCTTCTCAGCTGCATTCACGTCCCAGTCAATGTGAGTAGTCTCTTTTTCAATCACTTCTTCATCAATATTGTAGAACTCCAGCTTATCCTCTGTCAGCTTTACAATCTCTTCATTCTGAATAAATACAACATCTCTGGTATATTTCAACACTGCCGGTACATCCGATGCAATGATACTTCCATCTTTGGTATGTCCAACGATCAACGGACTGTCCTTACGTACTGCATACATCTCTTCCGGGTGATCTGCGAAGATAATTCCAAGTGCATAAGAGCCTTCCATACGGTGCATAACCTTCGTGATTGCCTCCAGCGGATCTCTGTCGTAATAATAATCCAGAAGATGTGCAATGACCTCTGTATCTGTCTCTGATACAAACTCATATCCTTTGCTTTCCAGACGATGTTTTAATTTCAGATAGTTCTCAATGATACCATTGTGTACCACTACGATACTCTGATCTTTATTAAAATGCGGATGAGCATTGATATCAGACGGTGCGCCATGCGTTGCCCAACGGGTATGACCGATTCCAAGCTTACCCGGAAGCAGCTCGCCGCCATGAGTCAGTTCATTCAGCACTTTCAGCCGTCCCATTGCTTTTTTCATATTGATTTTCTTTCCGTCATAAACTGCAATACCGGCAGAGTCATATCCTCTGTACTCCAGCTTCTCCAGTCCCTCAAGCAGGATTGGCGCTGCCTGACTCTCTCCTACATAACCTACAATTCCACACATAATGAATGTTCTCCTTTCAAGTTTTATACTCCCTGTTGGTTCATTATATACACAAAAGGAGGATACAATATTCCGCATCCTCCTTTGATGTTTTAATCAAGATCGATCAGATCCATTTTGAATGTATCATCTGCTTCTGAGTGACCTACTCTTCTCTGGTTACTTTTCGGTCTTGCTGAAGTCTGTGCAGTTCTTCGTGGCGCACTCTTCTTTACACGCACACGTGCATTCAGAATTTCATCCAGATCATCGATATCACTGTCATCCTCATAGTCGGAAGGATTGTATTCTTTGAATGGCTCTTCATCGTACTCGTCATAGTCATCCTCGTCCTCATACATCTCATCTTCATATTCGTCATCCAGATCATATTCATCATCTTCGTCATCAAAATCGTAAAAATCATCTTCTGACTTCTTTTTAGATTTCTTGGACTTCTTCGCTTCTTTTTCTGCTTTCTTTCTTGCCTTTTTCTCTTTCTTGCTCTCTTTTACCGGTTCCGGCTCATCATCAATATCATATTCTTCGTACAGATCATCAAGTTCCAGATTGCGATGACGCAACTTGATTGCAAGAATGATCAGGATAATCAGCATCACAAGGAAGATTCCCCATGCGACCAGAATTACCTTATCCAGATTTGTGCGCAGTTTATTCAGAAGACCACCAAGCTTTGTTGTGTCTTCTTCTTTATCTTTCGTCTCCGGTGTGTATCTTTGATAGGTTTCATCTACCGTATCATACTGGTAGAAACCTTCTTCTCCATCACTGTTCACTGCATATACCACATAATAAGAACTGGCGTCCGTATTCTGCCATGCCGGGAACTCTTTTCCTTCTACCGTCATCGTCGTCTTCTGCAATGTATCCGGCAGGTCTTTAGTCTTATCCTCAGATAACAGAACGATGTAACGATTGCTGGAAATACTTACCTGCTCAAACGGAGAAAACTTATCTTTATCCGGATCATACAACCAGAAATCTTCTTCCTCATTGGCATCCTTCAGATAAATGGCATACATCTTACCACTTTCCTGCTTGGTAGCTGCATAAGTATTACCATTATAAGGCATATCAGCCGTTACAAATCCATCTGGGATCAATACCTCCGGAATATCTGTAACAACAGAATAGGTCTGTCCGTCAATCTCAATATCCCCACCATTACCAGATGACTCTGTAGTCTCTTCATCATCTGTGATCAGAGACGGATCCCCTTCTCCGATCGTAACGGTCGAGCTACCCTCTACAACTGTCACATCGTCTCCTGAAGACGCACTGGCTGTTACTTTGGAAATATTTACTGTCGTAGTCCCCTCAGATAATGCCTGAAACTTCAATGTCCAGCTCATCTCTGTATTACCGCTTCCAGATCCTTCCAGTTCAATCTGTCCATTAGATGCTGTCGCATTCTCTCCACTGATAAACTTTAATGCTGTTGTATCATATGTCAGTGTTGCACTGGCTTTGCTCAGACTTTCATCCGCACTCAGCTTTGCAGTAATCTCAACCGTTGCACCTACTGTTGTAGACGGATCAGAAAATCTCAGCTGACCACTGGCTGCCGATGATACTATACCACACATCATAAATGTCATAGCTGTACAAAGCATCAGTGCAGCTAATTTTTTCAGTTTCTTCATAACTTACTTTATCCTTTCCCGTATCTCACACGACTTATTAATCATAGTCTTCCCCAGAATAATCTCCGTCAGAGCCTCCGCCATAATCTCCATAATCACTTCCGCCGCCTGAATCGCCTGTTCCTGATCCGCTGCCTGTACCACTTGAACTGTTCGAATTATTATAACTATTATTATAGCTGTTGTTATAATTGCTATTCGAGCTGCCAGAATTACTATAATCATTGGATGTTCCAGAACCAGATCCGTAATCATCATCACTCTCAATCACAGAATCACTGGTTGCCTTATGTGTGCATTTCTCACGAATGCCAGCTTCTATATCTGTAACATTCGAAGAAATGGTATAACCATCATCCCCGAACAGGAACTTATGTACATCCTCCACATTCGAAGTCAGCGTCTCAGGAATTACCACACTACCTACAACATCCAGCATATCGAATGAGTTATTATCCGGGAATCCCATGCTGTCCCCCAGTTTATACTTTGCAATATCCTTAGCATATGCGATCATCTCTGTAATTGTGAAATTCGTAGATACCTGAGGAAACACCTTGTCAATAATCTTATTCAAGGTACTGAAGCTTGCACTCTGCGCTTTCTCAGCGATCAATTCCAGTACATGACGTTGTCTGGAGGTACGTTCAAAATCGCCTCCTTCTGTATATCGAATACGACTGTAAGACACTGCCTGCACTCCATTCAAATGATAAGTACCTGCAACTTCCGGTTCAATCTTTGTGTAATCCGCACCCGTGACTTTAGATGTCTCTACACAATAGTTATTCATATGCACTACTTCCGCATCTGTCAGTGTAATATCAAGACCACCTAATACATCGATCACATCAACAAGCGCATTAAAATTCACTGCAACATACTTGGAAATATCCATATCCATACTGCGGTTGATCATTGAAATGGCGCCTTCCGGTCCGCCAAATGCATAGGCTGCATTTGCCTTATTATAGCTGCCATCATCCAGTTCCAGTAACGTATCTCTGTATACCGAAACCAATTTTACCTCTCCGGTCGCCTTATTCAGGCTGGCAATCATCATTGTATCACTTCGATTGCCCTTTCCAAGATCCCCTTCTCTGGAATCCAAACCAAACAATGCAACGTTCAGATAGCCTGTCTCCTGTTCTTCACTGGTCTCCGCTATATTCAACTTATCTGTATCAAGTTCCGTTGTCTCTATCTTCGTCATCTTACTGGCTACAAGTACAACACCCGTCGCTGCAACTGCTGCAAATGTACCACCAAGAATCACACCCAGCTTCTTCCCGATTGACCAGGAAGCAAAGCCATGTTTTCTCCGTCTGTGTGATCTTCTCGCCATCGTAACATCCTTTCTTTTGTAACAATTTGTTAACAAACGTAACAACTCGCCTTACATATTACCCCATTTACAGTAAAATTTCAATGATTTTCCGGTAGTTTTTGAGATTCCTCGCCTGATAACAGCCGTTTCATCCAGCTGTTCATGCTGTATTTTCTGTAC
>OGQN01003122.1_pt1 | contig 11081 bp, 8 predicted proteins | sample 1553231 | NCBI WGS metagenome assembly OGQN01 (sample SAMEA2579950, study PRJEB22360) | human gut metagenome | biome: human gut; feature: human-associated habitat; material: faeces | place: Denmark | collected 2008/2010 | reverse complement strand
TGTGTTGTCGTAATATCTTTATGGCCTGCAAACATTCTAATTTCTTCATCACTCAAGAGATTCGATGCATTCATATTTGAAAGACATGTCTTTCTCAAGTTGTGATTAGATTTTTGAACAGTTCCAAGTTCTTTGTTGAGCTGTCGTAATAACCGATTAATCGTATCATTGTTGATGCGAACCCCATCGTTATTTAACAGCAGATATTCAGAAAAGAATTGATTTTCCATGTTGTGTTTAACAATCATCTTGTATGCCTGTTGTGCAACACTTGTTAAAATCAATACTCTGTCAGAATTTAAAGATTTTGTGTAAGGAACAACTTCAAAACCGCTGCGTTTTAACGTTTCCGGGTCATAAAGTTTTCTTTCTTGCCGCTGAATATGTACAGTGTTAGTATTAAAGTTGAAGTCGCTGCGTTTTAATGCGACAAGTTCGCCAACACGTAAGCCAAGAGAACAGTTCAGAATGATGGCTAAATAAGCAGTGTTGTGTGTTTCTTCGAACTTTTTATAAGCCAATTCAACTAAACGTGTTTCCTCATCATCAATATAAATTTGCTCGGTTACGCTTTTTTTACGTTCAGGGGTGAATTTTTTATACGAAATATTTTTGATATTTCGTGAAACATTGTAAGTGACCAATCCCAAACTGATCGCATAATCGTACAACATATTCATGAGCGCTTTCATATCACGATATTTACGAGTGGTAAGTTGATAATCAGCAATCTTGTTAAGAAACCACTCTTTCAATTCAGGTACAGTTAATTCACCTAAACGGCGATTAACCAGTTTGTCACCTTTGTAATATGTTTCCCAAGCCCAGTTAATTTTATTTGCATTGGCGGGGGATGTCTCTTTAGTCTTATATGCCAGAAATGCAGGATATAAGAGTGCGATTGTATCCGCAGGCACAGCAATCGCTTTTGCGCAGTCCTCATAATATTTAACTATTTTATTTTCAAGGTTCTCGCGCTTGGTGCTTGTGATAGCTTTCCGGCCATTTTTTTTGGTAGAATCGGGCAGGTATGTTCTCCAACGTTTATCACTTTCTGAATAATAAATCTGGTAAGAGTGTTTCTTCAAATAATATTCTCTATTCATATCCTCAATATCATCCAGAACATCTTGCATTGATTTTAGATTAGCAAGCTTTTCTAATTCTGTCAACGCCTGATAATCGCTTAGCCCTTTGATGGTGCTTAATATCTGCAACGCATCATGAATGTTTATATTACTCAAAGAAACACCTCCTTTCCAAGTGAGTTGCAGGCCGTACCCCGTCAGGCTCCGCCTGCCACCCCTAGACGCTAGGGGGATGGGCGAACAAGGAAAGGGCAAAATTGGCGATTTCAAGTGTATCGAATTAATCAAAAGGTAAATCAATGTTGTCAGGAATTTTCATAAATCCATCGTGCGGCGTATCTGTTCGTTTGAGAAATGGGATCAATGAAGAAACATTTTCTTCAATTTCTTGTGTCGTTTTAGCGTGGTCGGCGCGGTATATATTAATGACATCATTTTCATATTCCAGAGGTTCACTGTAATCATTCTTGTAGGAATCCCAAAGGGAAATATAAATGTGTTCGCTGTCCATTTTGATATATGTACCGCAACGGCGTTTCAACTGCATAATGGGTTCATCACTGTTTTTGAAAACTGTGCTGTAGAAAGAGTCAATGTCTAAAACAGTGGTTATAATTATCAGGTCACAATAAAGTGCTTTATTTTTGTAACGGCTTTTGACGGTTGAGGCCGTGTTGTTGTCTAAAAGTTTCAGTAAATCAGATAGTCCTAACGTTGATGGACGGATGTCATCCAAAATCAGAACAGGCTGTTGCATGTATCCGTCAAGAATATCATTTGAACCTGATGAGACATAATAGGCCAGCTTTTTGTCATCAGCAATTCGTTTGGCAAGTGTGGTCTTTCCGGAACCGGATGTGCCTGAAATAAAAATACATTCAGTGTTTCTGTCTTTTTTTGTGGCTAATAGATGTTCGGCTCTTACTTTAAAGGCCATTTCTATTTTTTTGTTCTGCTGAACGAGCATTACGGGGTCAATTTCGGTGGTCTTGTTGTATTCGCAGATGGTTCCGTTGAGTATTTTATCAATGACATCATTTAGAGAACGTTTGGTTTGAACTTTTTGAATGGCTTGTGCAACGTCAAAGTTGGATATGACCTCATTTAATTCATATTGATGTTTTTCAGGTGCATTTGCATGAATCAAATAGGCTGTTGCGGCGGCTTCGCTTTTTACTTTTTGAACATTGTTCGGTGGAACATTGAACCACTTTGCAACATTTCCAATCTGCTGAGGGCAACGGAACTTGAGCAATAGATGAATGTGAGGGGATTTTAATGTTCCGGCTTTATGCTGCTGATTTTTGCTTTCATCTTCTAATGTGTAAGTATCTTTATCATGAATAATGTAAGCGTATTTCATGATACACTCTCTATTGACAAGAAGTTCTTTCATGTTATCAAGATTAATCAAATCTTCACCTTTATCATTTTTAAGGTTAGTCACAATTTCGCAAATTCGAATACTCATAAAAATACCTTCTTTCTATAGTTTTTTCTACATTTCTACAACCAGGGGACATGCGACTGACAAGCCCGGTCGCATGTAAAAGCAATAAATTCTACATTTCTACATAAAATAAAAGTTTTTTGATAGACGGATATAGCCGTCAGGATAAAGTAAAAGCAGTTCATTTTTCAGGTGGGCTAGTTGGGCAGGCTCAACAGCATATTCTTTGGTATCTGTATAGGTGCGAGTGACAGATTTTGCATTCCGTGAAATGCTATGATTTTGAATGATTTTATTGCCAATGAGTTTGGCAAAATACTCCTGTGTATCAGTATCAGATGCACCTAAAACTACTTTGAACTGAAAATTGTTCATCATTGCCATACGCTCGGCATGGCCATAAATGAGGTCGATATCCGCCATACTTTGAGTCAATATCATGATGCGAACATGCTTTTTTCTTAGTTTGCGTAGGGCAGCTGTGATATCAAGCTTTCCGAAAACGTGCTTATAGCATCTATCCATAAAAAGTTTTGCACCATTTTTGCGCAGCCTTTCATATGTTGCGAATTCATCCAATGCGAACAGAATAGCATGAGTGTGTTCGGCAGAACGGGAGCTGAAATAATCCAAGCATTGAGCTGTAATGACATGCACTAATGGAGCATATAATTCAAGCTGAACGTCATCAATGATGACGAATACATTAGAATTTTCTGCGGATGCAGCGGAAAAAGATAGTTCTTGTTTAGCAGGTCTGCGGACAACTTCCTTAATCTTATTGTTAGTTGCAAATAGTTTGACTGCATTATCGGCAGCTTGCTTGCATCCGGCTGTATTTCGTTCGTTGGCACCCTCAAAAGAGTTGATATATTGAATCGCCATTTCGCAGCGACTGGCATCTATCGCACTGAACACCTTCTGAAAGCTATGTCCCATGATAAATTCGCAAATTTGAATGAAGTCTTTGCCTTGATGATAAAAGGCAATTAAGGCTGCTGCGAGAATTTTACGTCCCTCTGTAAGGAAAAATTTTGCGTTATCATCCATTCTTTCGGAATCAGGCATTAGCATATAAGCAAGATGTTCAAGTTTTTCATTTTTTTCGTTGATATCAGTAGTCCGGTCTATTGCATCGAATATGTTAAATGGAATACTATGAGGGTTTGCAGGTTCAAAAATGAGTTTGTTATGTATATTACAGTTGCTTGATATATCCCCAGATATGTCAATGACCAAACTGGTGCCTGTCCAACTCCTGAGTGTTGGAATGAGTAGTCCTGATGTTTTGCCTGTACCGCTGCCACCGAACACAGCTATGTGGCCCTCGTTATTGACAGGGGAGAAAAATACTGCACCTTTTTCCTTGCCAAAGATGACACCGTGTGCATTATCAGGTGATGCAGATTGTAATATAGAGGATGTTGTTGCATGGTCCGAAGGTTTCCCTTTTAAAGGGAATGTAATTGTTATATAGACAATGAATGTAATTAATGTAATGAATACTAATGGTTTCATCAATGGAATCAAATACAATAGTGTATTGAACATATTTACCACCTTGACCTTTCATATTCATGTTCTAATTCACGCTGTTTTTCGTAGTTGGCTTTAAGTTCTTTGACGGTGTAATTTCTGCCATTGGCTTTGGTGATGCCAGTTAATACAGAGCAGTTGATGCCATCAGCAATTAAATGTTGTTGCAAGTCTGCATGGAAACGTTGAAGTTCTTGACGATTTAAAACATCATTGGCACAGATTTTTTCGGATTGATGATGTTTTGGATTGCTGTCAGCAACAACGGGAATAAAATCAAAATGGAGATGAGGTCTGCCAACAGCAATTTTATAAATTGGTTTTCCTTCGTCATCTGTCAGAACTTTGCCCCATCTGTCAACAGATTTTACTTTTTTGCCCTCATCATAATGTACGGTGGCTTGAATGACATTTTCTTTGCCATAGCGGTTTTCAAGAAAGTTATAGACACTCTGAAAAAAGGTTTGTTCTTCCTGTTTGCTTGACAGTTCTTTTGGTGCGGTAATAATCCAACCGGCCATTGTTTTGACATCTTTTCGACCGTATACATAGAGTTCTTTTTTGCGGGCTGCGTAATATGCTCGTGGAGATAATGAACGTTCAGGTGTGAGAGAATAGTTCAAATGTGTACGTGCTTTGTCAATGTCTTTATTGGAATTAGTGATAATTTCACGTGCATTATGCCGTAATTGATTTGTCACTGCTGCATCGGTGAATTTTTCCCACATTAGCCATGATTCGTTCCTCCTCTCTATTTCTGCCATACAAGATATGGCAGTTTAAAAAACTCCCACCGCCTGTAAACGGCTTATCTTGCCACCTTGCACGTGGACGGCTACACGCTAACGCGTGTAGGGGGATGAATCCCCCATCACGTCGCTAGCGCTTTGTGCCCCCTTAATTGGCATTAATAGGCCAGTAATACCATCTATGATGACTGCCAGTCTCATATTTATCTGTAGGCATCAATCCAAGGTCAGTGATTTTATAATAAGGAGCATCAATGTCTAACTGTACTGCGTTGCCTTGTGTACGGGGACATACATATATCCCTTTTGCAAGTGGATCAATACGGTGAATATCACGCGCAGCCCATTTTATCAATGACTTAATAGTATCAGATGAAAACAACGCATAATTATCACAAAACATTTGAGACAAAATGCATGAGTGGTTTTGGGCGCCATATGTAATCAATAAAGACAAATGACTCATGCGGTCAACAGGTGAGACTGCATTATAAATTTGACTAAAAGCTAAAGAATTATCTGATTTAAAAAGTTTCATCTTTTTTCACCTCCATTTTTGTTATTTGCCTGTATTATATCCGATTTTTTTAGATTTTTCTTGTGCGGCAGCGCAGACGCAAGAGGGTGAACTGTACATAGTGCACATAAAATTAAACATAAAAAGGTGTCATCTTTAGGTGACACAGTAGTGAAAAGAAATGAGGGGGGAAAATTGTAGAATTCAGGGAAATTTTGGTAAAAACGTAGAAAATGTAGAAAATAAAAAAGACCAGAAATTCTGGCCTTAAGAGTCATCAAAACTAATTTTTTCGGTATTCGGCTATATCGGAGAGTTCACAATCAAGAATGGAACATAGCATATCCAATGTATGTGTACTGACATTGGCATTGGTGCGCAAACGTGACAACTGACCTGCACTGACATGATATTTGTTAATCAGTGTATATTGTGAGATATTCTTTTCTTTTAATGTTGTCCAAAGCTTATCATATACAATCATATTTGCCTACTCCTATGATTGTATAGTACCCAATAATGGGCTATAATAATATTAGCCATAATTGGACAATATAGAGAGGGGATGACATATGAGGGAAGATGTAATTAACAGGTGCTTGACATATGTGTTTGTTATTATCATGGCTGCTTTTCTGACAAAAAGTCAGTGGGGTGATAGTATGGCTGACATAGTTGCGGAGAATAGCACTGAGCAGTTTGTGATTGTGGATGCTGACGAATTGCAATATGTGCCATTGACATTTGCAAATGTAACTGATGGCAATATGGAGATGAACATAGCTTCAGTGGGGTATTCAATAGCTACTAATGATTCGGTTACATTCAATATTAGAACAGATATAGCTGAAACTGCATTATATTTGTATGATAGAGAAAAGGGGCAGGTTTTCTGCTTAGATGAGTCGAATAAATTTGCATTTGATAGTGGGGAATATGAGATAAAATATTTTTTTCCAAAATGTAAAATTGGCATAAAAAAGATATAGACGTTGAACACGTCATTGAACACGTAATAATGCAAGATGTCCTGAAAGCCTTTCTTTTACTGGATTTTTTTAAAGAGGGGAGTGTTCAACTCCCATCTTCTGCATGATTTATAAAAACCTGAACAAGATGGGAATCCTTGGAAATCAAGGGTTCCTATTTTGTTTTTACGATTGATTCGAAAGACAATGATTGAACACGTTTTGAACACGTCCGAACATCAACCGGATATACACCAGAATTCCACCAAAAAAGAAAGGAACGGCTTATTGCAGAACCTTTCTTTTTTTGTGTGGGCAAAGCCAATAAGTTATGATAAAATAAATGGGAAAATCATTAAATTTTTAAAGGGTTTTCTTTAAAAAAGTACAGTTAGGCATGCTAAGCTAAAGTGACGATTAATAGACACATATGCATATGATTGATGGTTGTAAATTATATTGTCCATTAATATAATACTTTTTGTGAGAAAATCAACGTGATATCTATTAATAGAATATATTTATGAAAAAGGAGCAGTTTACATGAGAAACGCATTTCGGATTTTCCGCCGTGACATGGGGCGGCTGTTGCGTAATCCTGCAGCACTGTTGGTTATTATTGGTGTGTCGATTATTCCTTCGCTTTATGCCTGGTTTAATATCGCTGCCAATATTGATCCCTACGCCAACACGAGCGGTATCAAGGTAGCAGTAGCCAACAATGACAAGGACGCTTCCAGTAATGATCTGGAGATTAATGCCGGTGATGAGATCATATCGAATTTGAAGGAGAATGATCAGCTTGGGTGGACCTTTGTTGATGAAGAACAGGCCATTGAAGGGGTGAAATCAGGTGAGTACTATGCAGCCATTGTTATTCCTGAGGATTTCAGCAGTTCCCTTCTCAGTATTTTGTCAGGAGAGCTGAAGACACCGGAATTAGAGTACTATATCAACGAGAAGGCCAATGCTATTGCACCAAAGATTACAAGCAGCGGTGCCAGTGCGATCCAGTCTCAGATTAATAGTACGTTTTCATCTATCGCAGCGGAATCAGTATCGGATATTTTGAAGGATGCTGTATCGGATGTGGCAGATTCTGTGGGGCGTGTGAACTCCGATATTAATGAGATGTTGGAAAAAGCCAATGACAATATCAAGGAATATGAAGATCTGTTAGGTAATTTTGGTTCCCATTCAATTGATACCCATGATCTTATAGAGAATGCGGGACATGCAGCCAATTCTTTGAATAAAGCGGCAAAATCCGGATCATCAGCTCTTGAGGACGCAGACCAGGTGATGAAGAAGACAAGAGATGCGGCGGGAGATTTTTCCTCTGCTTTATCTAAATCTTTATCAGATGGTGAACAGCTGCTGAACAAGGCGCATAGTACAGCAGCTGAGGGCCTTACGGATCTTGAAACAAAAGCAGGCAAGATTAATACAACAGTCGGTGATGCACTGGATGCGGTGAATACAGTTGTTGATCTGAATGCGGAGATTCTCAATAATCTTCAGGATCTGTCGGACAAGATTGGTGACGAGGTCGATGGTGAGATTGCCGCCGGAATTATTGACCGTCTGAATGAGAACCTTGCCAGATTAAGAGACCAGAATGACAGAAACAAGGAACTGGTTGTGAACCTGACAGAAGGGAATGAAGGTATCGGAGATGCCATTACGACAACTTCTGATACACGAAAGCAGATTGCTTCTGTTACTTCAGACAGCATCGATGGACTGCATTCTTTCAGAACAGCGCTTGATACGAACGTATTGCCGCAGCTGAATCAGACACTGGATACATTCTCAAGTCTGACCGGTGAGCTGACAGGACTGCTCAATGGCGTGCCTTCAACATCAGAACAGCTCAAAGCTGTTCTGAATCAGCTGGATACAAGTCTCAGTGATGTCAAATCGGCCTTAACAGGTACAAAGTCAGCACTGGCTTCTGTCAGTGATCGTCTGGATGATATTCAGAGCGATGTCAATGCGATTATCAGTTCCGAAGCTTATCAGAAGCTGCTTTCACTGGAAGGTATTGATGCGGATACGATTGCATCATTTATGGAATCTCCGGTTGAGCTTGAGACAGAGACTTATTTTGAAGTAGCGAATTACGGTTCTTCTATGATTCCGTTTTATACAAACCTGGCAATCTGGGTCGGCGGTATCGTATTGATCGCGATTCTCAAAATGGAAGTAGATCGTGATGAATCTATGAAATATTATAAACCGTCGGAAATGTACATGGGACGCTGGCTGCTGTTTGTTGTTGTCGGCATGGTACAGGGCTTTATCGTGTGTCTGGGAGATATTTTCCTGCCGGGAGCACAGGTGGTAGAGCCGGTCAGAATGGTTATTCTCGGTGTAGTTTGCTCCTTTGTATATGTGAATATTATTTATGCCTTATCTCTGACATTTAAGCATATTGGTAAAGCATTGTGCGTTATTCTTGTTATTTTGCAGATCCCGGGTTCTTCAGGTACTTATCCTGTAGAAATGGCACCGGTATTTTTCCAGAATGTGCATCCGTTCCTGCCTTTTGCCTATGGTGTCGGGGCCATGCGTGAATGTGTTGCAGGATTATATGGCAATACTTATATAAAGGATATTTTAATTCTGTTGTTGTGCTACGTGCCGCTTTCACTGCTGATCGGCCTTGGGCTCAGACCGGCCCTCAGAGGACTGAATGCATTGTTTGACAAGAAACTGGCAGAGACAGAATTCATGATCTGTGAAGAGCCGGATGAGGAACTGAGCAGACATGAACAGTTGACAATGCTTTTGAAAGCCTCTTTATCGATTGAGAATCTTCGTGAAGAAACGGCTGCGAAGGCTCAGGCCTTTGAAAAGAATTACGGTAAGATGGTGAAAGCCGGATTTGCCGCTATTATCATCATTCCGCTGATCTTTCTGATATTGATGTTCAGTCTGGAATCCAAGATCGTTTTCCTGACACTTTGGATCATATCCATCATTGCGATTTCTGTATGGCTGATCGTTGTAGAATTTATACATAACAAGCTTGAAGAGCAGCAAAAGATTGCAGGTATGTCCTTTGATGAAATGCTTGAAAAATTCCGTGGAAAGGAGGAAGAATAATGAAAAATATTTTTCGGATTTTCAAAAATGATGTATCCAGAATTCGTTCAAATGTTATCGCCATGATCGTTATCATGGGTATTACTGTTATTCCGACTCTTTATGCATGGTTTAATATTGCTGCAAGCTGGGATCCTTACGGCAATACAGGCAATCTGAAGATTGCAGTTGCCAGTCTGGATGAAGGCTATGACAGTGAGCTGATCAATGTGAACCTGAATCTGGGCGATCAGATTTTGGACACCCTCAAAGAAAATGATAATTTTAACTGGGTCTTCACAGAAGCGGATGATGCATCTTCCGGTGTCAAATCCGGCAAGTATTTTGCAGCGTTGGTTATTCCGGAAGATTTCAGTCGAAATCTCATGAGTATTTTCTCGAAGGATGTTGTTCATCCGACGATTACCTACTATGAGAATGAGAAATCCAATGCGATTGCTCCGATTGTCACTACGAAAGGCGCCAATGCTGTTCAGCAGCAGGTGAATGAGACTTTCCTGGATACAATTTCCAAGACAGCTCTTGAAGCCCTGCAGCTGGTGAATACAGCTTCCAAGGAAGCGGGAGATGAATCTATTATCGATAATCTGGCATCTTCCCTTTCGCAGATTTCCACGAATCTGGGCAATGCTGCGGATACCGTACAATCTTTTTCTGATATGACACAGGCCGGTGCACTGATGCTGGATACAACAACGGAGTTCCTGCAGCAGTCCGGTTCTGGTACAAAGAACAGTATTGCGGCGATTGACAAAGCCGGTGACGGTATTGATTCGCTGAACAGTGCCTTGTCAGGAACCACATCTACAATCAGTGATGCACTGGCACAGAATGCGGAATTTTATACAGCTGTTTCTGATGCCGTGGGAAAAGCACTGAATTCCTATACAGATGATGCAGCAGCATCTGCAAAAGCTTTGTATACAGTCAGTGACAGGGTACAGAGGATTATTGACAAGTATACAGAGATTGAGAATTCGCTGACAGCCATTGGCGATGAATTCCCGGATCTGACAATATTGAATTCTGCCATCAAAGATATCAACAACCTGATTGATACAGCCATTGATCGTCAGACAGCCATCAAGAATAAGATTGAAGATGCTGCATCTAAGGTGACGGATGCCACTGCAGATGCTGCTACATTGAAGAAAGAAATTGATGATCTTATCTCACAGACAACAAGTTCTGTATCTGCTGTCAAGAATACCTATGAGAAGAATGTTAAGAGTAATCTGGATGATCTGGCAGACAGCCTGACCAATACAGGTGATTCGGTATCAAGCCTTCTGACACAGCTTAACAGCAGTGTGAAGGATATCTCAAAGGTGACAGATTCTGCTTCCGCTGATCTGACGGATGTACAGAATGTACTGGATGACTCTGTTAGGTTATTGAATGAAGCATCTGATAAGCTGTCCACAGTATCAAAGAGAATTACGGAGGAAGGCAGTCTGGATGCACTGACAGACCTGCTTCAGGAGAGTCCTGAAGATATGGCGGCATTTATTGCGTCGCCGGTTAAACTTCATGAGAATCAGATTTATCCGATTGAGAATTATGGTTCAGCGATGGCACCTTTCTACTCAACATTGGCTATCTGGGTTGGTGCGGTTGTTATGGCGGGGGGGGGGTGGGGGAAAGTATTTTAATAAACCTGCATAA
>OGQN01003114.1_pt1 | contig 11099 bp, 6 predicted proteins | sample 1553231 | NCBI WGS metagenome assembly OGQN01 (sample SAMEA2579950, study PRJEB22360) | human gut metagenome | biome: human gut; feature: human-associated habitat; material: faeces | place: Denmark | collected 2008/2010 | reverse complement strand
GGCAGGTCGGTGCCCATGCGAACCCAAGCCGCCGCCGCGAAGCTGCCAGTGCCGGACAAAGAAACGCTCGTGTCGCCGTAGCCGGAGAACCCTGTAGGATCGTCAATTTTGCTGGAGATAGAATAGACGCTGCCATTGAGGGTGGAGAAATGTGCCCGGCTGTCGTAAATACTGCTGCTGTTGCCGTCGTTGATGTAGACCAATACCTTCCCGTCATCGCTGAGCTGTGGATAGGATGTGGGGTTGGCATTGGTCTGGATGTTTTCCAGCCCACTGGGGGAGTTCAGAGAGAACAGCATCATCCGCTGCTGGGGCTGGCCCCAGGTACGGGCATATTGCTCCAGATAGTCCCGGCTTTGGAGCGTTGCACTGCCAGAAGCCACCTGCATTCCGCTCTGGGCCGCCGCCATCCGCAGCGAAGCAAGGCTCAGCCCACTGGTGGCGCTATTCCAGTAGTCGTCGATTGTTTTCCAGTCATTAAAAGTCCTGGTGGCTCCAAGGGTTCCGGAGGCGATCACCGCCTCGTAGGAGATAAACAGGAAGGTTGCCACAAATTTGATTCCCACTTCGCTTTGGATTCCCAGGGCCTGACCGTTGATCTGGCGCTTTGTCTCGTCGGCAAGATAGGTGCGGGAAAGGAACTTATTCTGACTGTCCACATCCAAATTGCCGAATAGGCCGATCTTCAGCGCCACGACCGAATAGTCAAAGCCAATGCCGCCAAACGCGTGGACATAGGCGTTGATACGCAGCGTGGTCAAAAAGTCATTCACTGCCGTGGCCGTGGGATCGCTCCAGGCAAGCTCTGTGCCCTGTCCCTGCTGGCCGTAGCGCACTGCGGTACGGAAATCCAGCTGAATGGCACCACCCAGCTCAAAGGTTGCTGTCAACGGCACAGGACCAGCCATGGCGTTCACGCTGAAGGAGAAGCCCACACCAACGCCGGTGGTAAATCCGCCGCCTACGGTGAAAACCTCCCACTCCTTTTTTTCGGCGTTATAGCGGATCTCCGCTTCGTAAAAGCCCTCCAACTGCAAGTTGAGATCCGTGCTGGTGACATTGTCGGCTATGGAGTTGGTTTTGTAGTCCCCCTTGGGATCATAGGTGCCCTGGGCCATCTGGCTCAGGTCCCCGGTCCCGGGCACACCCACTTCCAGGTTCTGCGTCAGCACATTCGCACCCAACGCCACACCGTCCTCGGAATAGTCCATGTCCTCCATCTCCAGCGTATTGTACCCGGCCCAAATCATGGCACGGAACACGGAGGGATCTTCGCTGGGGGTGATAATCATTTTGAACACGGAAGTGTCCACCGGACCGCTCAGATCATCCAGCCGTCCGGTCAGCACCTTGAGAATGTTACTATCGCCCACTCCGCCAAAGTCGACTTGATTCACTCCACTGGAGGATCCCATCGTCGCCAGAATACCGGTGACGCGGTCATCCTCTGTCACCTTGGGCACTCGGGTCAGATCAACGACCCGGAAGGGCATTATTTTCTCTTGTAGCAGGCTGCCGTTCAGGCTCAGCTGCGTTTTCATACCCACATCCTTGCCGTCAGCGATCCATCCAGAGGTAGTCATGGTGGTCTCGGTGAGAGTCAGATCGTTTTCCGCTACGGGGATGGATGAGAAGGGATACTGCTTGGTACTGCTGCTCTGGGCGGCAGGAATAACGCCGTATTCGTCCGCCAGCTTGAGACTGTAATTCCGCGCGTTGGCAATCTTCTCGCCCCAGAGGAACATGGTGGTGTGCAGTCTTGCTGTTTTAAAGCTGCTGTTAGGTCCAATCTTCCCAGTCGAGCTGCGGACATCCACCTTCTGACCGTTGGCAAGACCGTAATCAACGCTTTGCGCCACAATGAAGGGTTTGTTTTCCTCCCCCGCCGGCACGCGCTCCAGAGAGACAACGCCCTCTGCGGTGCGCATTACATCGTCCACGCCCAGCTTGCCGTTGACGGTTAGCAGCAGCGGATAGTACTTGTCGCCGTCAATTGCGCTGATCTCCAGAATGTACTCCAGCTGATCCAGAGCAGAAAGCGCCGTGGTGTTGCTCTCGCCCTTTTCGGCCGACCAGAACTGGGTGGAATCCAGATAGACGGTTATATTTCCCGCCGCATCCGTGGTATAGGTGTCGCCGGTGATGCCGCTGACAAGTGCTCCTGCCCTGGAGCCCAGCAGAGCTGTCTGGCAGTAGCCTCCGTTTTTATAAACGCCGCCGCGAACGGTCACCGTCTTGTTCGCCAGCGGATCGCCGCCCGGCGTGATGAGCGTCACAGATGCCCGGGCGACTCGCCGAAGGCTGAAGGTATTCAAGGGATAAAGCTGCAGTTTTGTGGCATCCCGCTCGCCGGAACGCAGATTTTCTTTATAGATGGTGCCCAGATAAATATCCGCGCCGGAGCCGGACCGCAGAGACACCTCACTGGCGATTCCGTTGGGTTCGTAAAGCGCCAGCACGCCTTCACTGTTGGTCGTGACCGTTTTGGGCACACCTTTGCCGTCGGTGTATTGCAGCGTAGTTTCCGCTGCAGGCGTCAGCTGGAAGAGATAGAACTTATTTTGCAGCGTTTTCGCTGTCACCTGTACGGCGGCATTCATGCCCGTGGCGGCATGGGTAGCCGTGACGGTTGCGGTGCCGTTGGCCAAGCCGGACAGCGCCATTTTGGTTTCGGGAAGGTAGGAATCAAAGGAGAAGTTTCTGATGTCCTCATACAGTCCGCCCTGCTTGTAGTTGACGGAAATGGCATTGTTGTTGCTGGAGAGCCACCGGATGCCGTCTTTAAAGGAGTTCCATCCGTACTCGTCATAGTTGATGCCGATGTACTCGATCAGCCCCAACTCCTGGCGCAGCTGCAAAATTTCAGCTGTATCGGTGGGCAGGGTGCCGCTGACCTTGGAGGTATTGTCCATGGTCAGCTTAGAAATCGTTTCTCCTTTGTCGTTCTGCACCTTCAGTGCGTCGGCATCGTAGACATACAGGGGGAAGGAGTCGGTGCTGGGAGATTCCTCACCAGGATTCTCCACGCTCAAAACCACTTGATAGGTGTCCTTCAGATTGCCGGCTTTCACACTCTGTAATGACAGGGGGAAGCTCCCGGAGGTGCCGGATAGGCGCTCACTGTCCACCACTTTGGTGGTGGTGTTGTCCTCTGTGACCCGGGTGATGGTCAGCGTGGGCTGCAAAGGGGCGCCCTCAGTGGTGTTTTCCACCGACCAGTCGATATTGACGGCACCGTCGGTATCCTTGAGGTAAATGCTCTGGGGCGGTGTCAGCTTGGCTGTGGCAGGCGGTGCCTGCACGATGATCCAGGCAAGTGCCGACAGGCGGACGTCCTCACCGCCGGCGTTGGGGTGCGGCATGGAGACCAATACCGTGTAGGCAGGGGTATTGCCGTTGGAGAGCTTGGAGAGCACATTCTCCCCGATCCGCACGCTGTTTTTATCCTTGCCGACGGTATAAGTCGCAACGGGCTTGCGGCCGCTCAGCGCCGCCTCATTCGCGTAGTTGCCCTCATACAGGTCGATCCTGTAATTGAACTCTTTGTTCGGCGCCATCAGCGCGGCGTTGGAGCTCCACAGCACGGTGGCGGGCTGATTTACCCGCGTCACGATGGACGCGCCGCCGGGAATCACCAGTGCCAGGGAATCGCCTGCCGTCACGGTATAGGGCTTTGACTCGCCCGTCACATCATCGGCAGTGTCCTCAGTCCCGTTGTCCGCCGTAAAGGTAAAGGTGACGGTTCCCACCTTGGTTCCTGTGGTGGCAACAACGCCGGTATCCTCGTTGATGGTGGCAATGAGCGTGTCACTGCTGCTCCATTTGCCGGTGGTGTAGCTGGCCGTCTCACCGCCTGCCCCCAAAACCTCTGCCTTAAGCGTGGGGCGGGTGGTTTTGCCGAGGGAAATCGTATAGTCGGCGTCATTCGCTTCCGGGAAGACCTTCACCGTGTGCGCGGAAACTTTCTTTGCCACCGTAAACTGCCGGGTCAGGGGAAGAACATTCACCCAGTCAGGAGCGTCTTTCGTGCCCTCGTTGGCCTGCAGCGTCACCGTATAGGTGCGGTCGAAAGCAGAGGGTGCGATTGCATAGTCGCTAATGGTGAAGGCTTCCTTCTCTGTGTCCAGATAGACCTGCAGATAGATTGGTTCAACCGCGGAGTCGTACCTCAGCTCGAGGCGGAACGGGGCTTCCCTCGGCTCTGTGCCTGCCGGGGTGTGATAATTGCTGTATACGGTCTTGTAGGCCTGCTCCATGTTGGCGTTCATCGTGAACGATGCCTTGCCGCTGGCGTAGGTGGCCGTCAGCTCGGTGGGAGCGTTGCGCATCAAGACGCTCTTCAGCGTAACGTCGCTGATCGAGTCGCTTGGATAGAGTGTGGTATCCAGCGTATGGCCGAAAACATCTTCCACACCGGTCATATCATTGACGGTGACCGTGGTGGCATCCGTATCCTGCACCGGATACCAGAGCATTGCCGTGACGCCGTAGTCGTTCATGGAAAGCTCAGCGGTGCTATACACTTTGCCATTGATGGTCACGCTGGCTTTTCTAAGATCCACGAACTCGTTAAAGGTAACTGTGATAGGCACGTGCTGTCCGCTGGCATAGGTTCCCTCCGGGGCCGTGACGCTTTGAATGATGGGATTGTCCGTGTCCAACAGCGTGGCGGAGACGTTGCTGTTCTTGGTGGTGGCCCAGGAATTTTGGATTTCGCCCTGTACACTTTTCATATACAGTCGGAAGGGCAGCCAGTACTGCTGTTTCCCTCTGTTTTGCGTGGTAGACTGCAGGGAGATGTTGACCGTTTCGCCCTTGTTAATCGTACAGTTCAGCGCTCTCGTTTTGTCGCCGCTGAGCTCCAGAGATGTTCCATTGAACATGTACTCCGTCAGATAGAACGGGGCATGGGGTTGTGTGTCACTATTATAGCCATACGGCGCAAAGCCATTATAGGTCTCTACATCGGTACTCCAGTCAAACTCGATGCTGGCATCGATTTTGTATGGCTGATAAAATGGGTCGGAGTCGACGGGAAGCACCGAGTTGCGGGCTCCCTCCAAAATTCTGATGGTATCGCTTAGCGCAACGAAGTCCTGATTGTTGGCACCTTCGCCGATATTGTATTCATTTGCCAGCAAAGGAATATACATATCCCCCTGTATTGTTTCTGTACTTTCGTATCTTTCCTCATAGTTCGGCGCGCTCACTGATGTTTGTATTGTGGGGGCGTCAACCGTCTTTTTTAGCTTGAGCTGACAGTGGTCGGCATAAGCGGCACCGTCATAGAACACCAGATTTTCCGCATCGTAAAATTCAATCATCCCCAGCAGGTCGCCATAGGAATAAGAACCCTCGAGCCAGTCTGGGTTCCCTCCTTTGGTTGTAACCTTGACAGTGATTTTACAACCATCTAAACTGAAAGTCGAGCCTACGTCATAGGTCAGCTTGTAGGACCCGTCGCTTTGCTCGACGACCTCACTCGTCTCGCCTATCGAGACCTCCACACTGGTGATATAATCGCTGAGCTGGCCTTTTTGAATGCGGTAGGAAAAGCCGACCGGTTTTCCGCCATATACAGTAAAAGTCCCGGAGCTCCAGCTGTTGGTTGCGAGTTCCCCCAGCGTTTGGCTCATCATGCCGCTCATATCCACCGTCTCAACGCCCTCAGGCTTTGTGGCAGAGGCGGAATACCGCAAGCTGATGCCCTGCAGCTCCAGCTGCTCCATCAGACTATTGAGATTCTCCAGTGCTTCCCCGGTAAACTCCCTGCCGGAGAAATAGGTGTCCTTGATCCGCTGCAACTCCTGTTCGATTTGGATCATGGTCTTCAAATCGCCCAGCGCCACCGGAGTCCCATCCACGTCGGCTATACGGGTGAGATCCGTGGCGGGATTTTCCAGCAGCTCCATGACAGCCGCCAGTGTCAACACCTGGCCGTCCAGCGTGATGGTTTGATCCACCTTGAAATTGCCGTCTTCATCCAGCAGCCCCAAAGCGTTCAGCATGGAAAGCACCTGGTCGCTGCTATCGCCGGTCAGGGCAGAGACCTGCTCCAAAATCGCCTGATTTTCCTCGGGTGTGTTGCCCAGCGAATCGCTCACCGCTGCAAACGCCGTAGTTGGCAGCAGCGTGAGCGTCATGCACAGGCTCAGCAGCGCCGCTAAAAATCTTTTCTTCATGTTTCCTCATCCTCCTTGGTTTGTTCCTGCTGTTTATTGTTTTTTCTCAATCGTGTGCAAAACACGGTAACGACCACCGCCGCTGCAAAGGAGACGACGGCCACCAGCACATAGCCGCCCACGTCCTCCCGCAGCAGCATCGCGCCGAACACGCCCCATGCGGCTGTCTGCTCCTGCACTGCAAACACATCCGCCGCCTGCATCATCACCGCGAACAGCAGCATACACGCTGCGCTCAGCCCATATATGCCGCGCCACTGCCTCCGGCGGGTGTTTTCCCGCACCCGCTGCTTGACGAGTGCGACTCGTTTTGCGGTATCGTACATTTCGTTTGAACCTTCTCTCTGGATTTATTGAAATGCGGCTTAAAAACCCCTTCACTTATATAGGTACAAAAAATCGAAAAAACTCTCACCCAAAACGCAAATTTTTTCAAAAAAGTTTTCAAAAAAGTTTTTTCACAAGAAACGAAAAAAACGATACTGCATAGATTTCTTACTCCACACAATATCGTTCTTCTATATTTATACTTTCATTGTCTTCGCCAGAGAAGTAAGCAAAGCCGCCATCTCCGGATTGCCAAGTACTTTCATCAGCAGTTCGGGACCTACTCCCTCCGGTATGGTAATCTTATTTTCTTCCTCTTTCTGCTCATTCAGTTTGTATGTGACACTTGTATGGCGCAGACTATGAAAAACCACATCCGGAAGACCTTCTCTATCAATTACTTTCTGCAGCTGATCCCGAATATAGCTGCTATTGATCGGCATTCCAAAAGTAGTCGCCATTATCAGGTTGTAATCGGTATACTCACTGCCAAGTGCCTCCTTTACCTCATCCTGTTCCTTCTTTATATCAATAAGGCACTGTGCCACAAATCCCGGTATATAAACTTTGCGCTCGCTGGTATCGGTCTTTGGTGTTTTCAGCACCCTGACCGTCTTATTATTCTTCCTTTGTGAGGGGAAGATCAGAATGACTTCTTTTGAATCCAGCTCCTCAACAGCTTCCTTTGATACACGCTCCACCTGTTTGTTAATAAAGACATATGCCCTGTTCTCTGAAATAGCTTCTTCTGATATATCCACACAGTCCCATGTCAGCCCAAGCAGCTCTCCTATTCGGACCATTGCTGCGAATGCCAGATGAAATGCTACTTTGAGCCATTTATTCTCACACGCATCGATTGCCTGCTTTCAGGCTTGCCGCTCTTCTTACATCTGTTACTTTCTGAATCTCATATACATGGCCATCCTTCCAGATAAAGCTCCTTGGTAGAAGCCTTCCGTCATTTGTAAATTCAGCCATGACATTTACATATACCTTGCTGCTTTCCATAATAGTTCAATCCCTCCTGTCTATCCAAAGTACCCATGCGGATGTACCGTATGATCAGACTTGGTATCACATGCTGACAGTATTTTGTCGCGGTACATAAGCCCTCCCTGGACACTGTAAAATCCAAATCTTTTGCGGATAATATCAACCGTCTCATCCATTTTCATCTGTTTTTCTCTTGCCTGAGGATCCATGAACATGTCCAGCTGCTCCCAGAAATAATCTGTCACAAGATCCGTTCCACGTATTCCTATGCTCCGCAGTGGCTTTTGAAAGAACTCTGGCCGGCTGCTTTTCAGTTCCTTATCATCCGCCGGTAGTCTGTAGTTGTCTTTGTATAGCATGTATCAGCAACCGGCATCAGCCTGAAAACTATTGCCAATATCGAGTCAAAACAGCATATTCCTTCTCTGCTATACGCCATGAGGATTGCAGACTTTTTCCTTAAGCCGGTAACAAGCCTGTCATCGAATTCTATGGACACAACAGCCGGAAGATTTCCTGTGATTACTATATCGACGACCGGATGCTGCTTCCGGAAAACGCAAAGGCATAGAACCCGTAATGGTGCTATGCCTTTGTGCTTATTCTGGCATTCATTTTTAGTTAGTGCGGGTTATTTACCTAATACAGTTTTTCTCATAATAAAAATCTGTTAGTTAAACTTTTTCAAATTTTGCTACTTCATCCGATAAATCTTCCGAAAGGTTCTTATTTTCGTCCGCCTGCACTGTAATTGCTGAAATTGCTGTTACAAGTTGTGATATCTCTTGTGCTACGTTTGTAACACCTTTTGCAGATTCTTCAATTGCTATAGAAATGTTATTGATACCTTCATTCATATCATTCATTGTACCTAAGCTATCTTTTGACTTAACTGCAAACTCGTTAAATGTATTACTTGCCTGATCAGAATCAGCATCATAATTTCCAATAATTTTTACAAAGTTGTCATAATCAAGTGCTACCTTTTCATCTACAAAACGAATCATTTCCGTTGCATTTCCAGACAGATTGTTTACTGCCTCAATAACTTTTCCACTGATTTCCTGAATATTGTTTGCTGTCTCACGTGAACTATCTGCAAGCTGTCTGATTTCATCTGCAACAACGGCAAAGCCCCTGCCTGCTTCCCCTGCTCTTGCTGCTTCAATCGATGCATTAAGTGCTAGAAGATTTGTCTGTGCTGCGATATTTAAGATATTTTCTGTAAGTTTTTCAATTTCATTTACAGACTTAGATGCTTCTACTGCCTCCGCGACATCCTTTTGAATGCCATCAAATGTTTCTACTGTTTTTTCTTTTGATGCAATCGCTTCTTTATAGCTATTTTCTGCAGTAAGCTTCACTTCATGCAACTTCATTGCAGAGTTCTTAGCATCCTCATTCATGCCTGCCATTTTCTCTAGCAGATTATTACATCCTTGGGCTAAATCATATAGAGAAGCAGATACCTCTTCCATGGATGCTGCAAGTTCTTCCGATGTTGCACTCACATTGGATGCACTCATATTTGAAGATTCCGCCTCATTTTGTACAAGATAGGAAGATTTTTTCATATCTTTTGATACACTCTGAATCTTTACCATAAGATTTTGTAATGTTTCAATAAAATGGTTGACACCATTTGCAAGCTGACCAATTTCATCACTGGTTTCATCAAATACTCTTAACGTAAGATTACCCTGTCCTGATTCTATACCTAAAATGATATCATCCAAATCATTCTTTGCTCTTTTTGCTGGACGAACAATGGACTTATTAATAACAATCGAAAGAAGTACGATTACAATAATATCAGCTACCACAAGTGCAAGATCAAAAATGATGCTTCCATTTATTCTGTAGTTGCTATGTCTGATGGCTTCTGCCACTTCTCCTTTTGCTGTTTCAAAAACCGCGGTATCATTATTTTCCACTGCTTCTTCATATTGTTCAAACTGTTCTATAAGCACATTATTCTTTCCTCGAATAGCTTGTAATGCCATTAAATTCAAGACTGTAATCAAAACTGCAAAAAAGCCTACAGACACTAACATTGTTACTAACTTTTTTCCCAAGTTCTTTCTCTTTTTCATGTTTATTTTCCTTCTTTCTGCGAAAGGCACCAATGCGTTATGTTTTGGAATTTTTTACCATCATTTTATCCCCCCAACAAAATTTTGTCAATACCTTATTCCCTTGAGTTTCCGCATTTCCTTACAAAACGCCCATGTCTATTGATATAAGTTATCAACAACTTTCAAAAAAACACCAAAATATAAGGAATCTTCTTTCATTTTGATGTAAAATTAAGTTACCAAACAAAAATCTCAAAGTGCCTTTCAAAACCGGAAAAGAAATTCACTGCTGACATTACCTACGGCATGCTGGCTTCTGGAAGCTGCCTGCTGACCGATGTCGTCGACAAACTTCATGAACCTTCCAAAAAAATCAATGTCGTTGACCGCTTATCAAAGCATCTTGATAAAGGTACTCCGGCATCTGCGGCTGCTTCTTACCTTCAGCAGGTGAGAAATTGGGTGCCTGCCGCCCCCGTGATTCATATCGATGACAGCGATGTGGTAAAACAAGATGGTTACAAATTTGAATCACTTGGTATTGTCAGGGACGGCTCTGAAAGCACATCCACTAAAAATGTGTACAAAAAGAGGTATCATGTTACAGAAGCTTGTGTCCTTACTACCAGCAATCATCCTGTCAGTATTTTTTCAAAAATACACTCATCCGCTGAAAAGGGTTACAAATCTGCTAATGTGATCACCTTTGAGGCCATGGAACAAGGTGCCGCACTTTTTAAAAGGGCGACTTTTTGCATGGATCGCGGTTATGATGACAACAAGATGTTCCTGAAACTTGATGATTTGGAACAGGATTACGTCATCCGCCTTACCTCTAAAAGAAAACTTTTATACCACAACAAATGGACTCCTGCCACAGAATTGCGCGACCGCAGAAAAGGCAAGATCAAGACCAGTGTTTTCTACAGGGGAAAAGAGCATGAAGCTTATCTATCACATGTTAGAGTGCAGATCACTGCATCCAGAAAGGACATTTATCTGGTCCTCGTTTATGGCATTACGGAACATCCGATGATGCTTGCCACCAATAAGGAGATCAAATCAAAGGAAGATGTGCTCCGGGTGGCCCGGATATATTTTTCCCGATGGAGAATTATACCGATATCTGCATAATGCGCCATCTCAAATGATAATTCGTATGTTTTATCACTTTTTCGTGGAAGATAATCAAACACTTGATTTACAGGCATCCACTTATAGCCTGCATTTTTTGTGGTCTTTGTATTTTCCCTCGAAAAAATCTGAGTGATATCTATATCAAACTCATCATTTGGAGGAAAATTTAACCTAGATGCAATTCCATTACTATTTTTATCTTTGATACGTATAGCGAATTTCCATCCTTTTTCAATTGCATGTGCAAAAATGTTATAGTTTTCATATCCTCTATCAGCAACAAGAATAACATTCTCTAGTTTCGATCTGTCAATCATTGTTGCACATGCTCTAAACTCGTTGTAATCCGCTGCTGTTTGCACTAAAACATCGGTGTATATAC
>OGQN01003111.1_pt1 | contig 11110 bp, 8 predicted proteins | sample 1553231 | NCBI WGS metagenome assembly OGQN01 (sample SAMEA2579950, study PRJEB22360) | human gut metagenome | biome: human gut; feature: human-associated habitat; material: faeces | place: Denmark | collected 2008/2010 | reverse complement strand
AAAAAAGTTTCTTGCAGAAAAAATGTAAGAAACTTTTTTATTAAGATTATATATAATATTTAATTAAATAAAGAAAAAGTTGAAAGAAAAAAATAAGTGTGCTATCATGAATGTACAAAAATAAATACAATATTGCTTTTGAGAGGGTATTATATGGAGAAAAAGTATATTGCGCATATTAATGAAGAATTAAAAACAGAACAAACAGTAAAGGAACATAGTGAAAATGTTGCGATGTTAGCAGAAGAATATGCTGTTGAAAGATTTAAGAAGATAGCATATGTAACAGGGTTATTACACGACTGTGGGAAGTATCAGGAATCTTTTCAAAAAAGAATATCAGGAAGTGATATACGGGTAGAACATTCAACTTGTGGAGCAATTATTGTAAAAGATATGTCGGAGAATAAATCCAGATATCCATTAGGGATTTTGTCAAGAATGATGGAATATTGTATAGCCGGGCATCATTCAGGAATACCAGATGGTGGAACTACAAATGATTATGAGACGGATCCGACATTAACTGGAAGATTAAAAAGGGAATTTGAAGATTTTTCTAGATATAAAGAAGAATTAGAAATACCGGAACTAGATGAGAAAGATTTTCTGCAATTTCTGTTATCAGATTGTGACAATAGTGAAGAGAAAGTACTAGATAAGATTGCGTTTTTGACAAGATATTTATTTTCATGTCTTGTGGATGCGGATTCAGAAGATACGGCGAATTTTTGTAGAGTTGGTGAAAGACCAAGAGAATTAAAAGGGGATTTTGGAGTAGCGTTAGATAATGTAAATCAAAGATTAGAAAGTTTTCAGGTTGAAACAGAGCTTCAAAAAGCCAGAGCATTGTTACAAAGCCAGGCATTTGAAAATGCAAAAACAACTGCGGAAATTTATCTGTTGAATATGCCAACGGGAAGTGGAAAAACCTTGGCGAGTGTTAAGATTGCGTTAGAACGAGTGATTTTACAAAAGAAAAAAAGAATCATTTATGTAATACCTTATAATAGTATCATTGATCAGACTGCAGAAGTTTTTAATGAGCTGTTTCAAAATAATTTAGAGATATTAAGGCATCAATCTACATTTGATTATGAAAATATAGATGAAATGGATGAAGATTATAAAGAAGCGGCTAAGATAGCAATAGAAAACTGGGGGAATACGAAGTTTATTATTACTACAACGGTACAATTTTTTGAGTCAATTTATTCAAACAAGCGTGGAAAGTTACGCAAGATACATAATATGGCTGATAGTATTTTAATATTTGATGAAGCACATATGATGCCGGAGAAATATTTACAGCCATGTCTGCAGGCAGTTGCGTATATTACCAAATGTTTGCAAAGTGAAGCGGTTTTTCTAACAGCAACAATGCCGGATTATTTAAGCTTGATAAGAAAATATGCAGTGACAGACAGTAAAATTATAAACTTAATTGAAGATAAGTCATTATTTAAAAAGTTTCAAAAATGTAATTATAATTATTTAGGAGAGATAGGAGAAGATGAACTTCTTGCCAAGAGTTCATTATGCCCATCCTCATTAATCATCGTGAATACAAGAAAAGCAGCAAGGAAACTATATAAGAAGATTTCAGGGAAAAAGTATCATTTATCTACATATATGACAGCGTTAGACAGGGCAATCATATTAAAGAATATTAGAAAAGAATTAAAGTGCTTGGAAAAAGAATTCCCAGATTTTAAAAATGTACCGGAAGAGAGACAGATTACTATTGTTTCTACATCGTTAATAGAAGCTGGTGTAGATTTGGATGTGTACACAGTTTTCAGGGAATTAAAAGGACTGGATAATATTTTACAGGCAGGAGGACGATGCAACAGAGAGGGAAAAAGGAAAAGGGCAGATGTGTTTGTGTTTGAATTGCTTGATTCAAAAAAGAAAGCGATATCAGTAGAAATGGATATAACAAGAGATTTATTAAAAAAATATGAAGATATTTCTGATTCTGCTTGTATAAAAGAGTATTATGAAAGAATTTTTTCGCTTAAGGAAGCTAGTATATCTCAAAATACGATGCATTGTATTTGTGATAATTTTAGATATATTCCATTTAAGAAATATGCAGAGAATTTTGAATTGATTGATAGTAGAACAGTTTCTCTAGTAATTCCAAGAGATGAGAAAAGTAGACGAATGGTAGCAGATTTAAAGTATAAGCAAACAGCGAATGAGAGGAACTTACAGAATTATACCTGCTCTTTATATAAAAATGAGTTGGACGATTTAATAAAACAAAATGTGGTAGATGACTTTGGGACAGGCATTTATTGTCTTACTAATTTGGATTATTATGACGAAGAAATAGGTCTTTTATTTGAAGCAAGAGATTATCTTTTATAATGAAAGTGAGGGGAGAATAATGAGTTATGGATTTAAAGTATTAGTAGAGGGGGATTATGCCTGTTTTACCAGGCCTGAGCTTAAGGTTGAAAGGGTAAGCTATGATGTACCCACTCCAGGAGCTTTGGAAGGAATGCTAAAAAGCGTGTATTGGAAGCCTGCTGTTCGATATGTAATTGATAAGATTATTGTATTCCATCCAATTGATTTTATTAATATACGAAGAAATGAAGTAAAAGAAAAAGTGAAATTTAAAGCAGTTAAAAATCAAATGAAAGGGAAAGCGGAAAGTCCATGTATCTATACCTCGAAAATCAGGAGTCAGAGAGCCTCTATGGTATTAAAAAATGTGAAATATGGTATAGAATTTCATTTTGAACTGACAGGTCTGAAAAATGAAGAAGAACAGGATGCGGAAAAAAAGCACTATAATATTATTAAACGACGTTTAGAAAAGGGACAATGTTTTAGGACACCGTGTTTGGGATGTAGTGAATTCCCGGTAAAGAGTATTTCTTTACTGGAGAAATTTGATGAAAATATGATCAGTGAGAGAATTATTGCAATGGGAGATGTTGATTTGGGATTTATGAGTTATAAAGTACAGTTTGAAGATGGTGGAAAGCCAGTTAATGGAGACTGGGATAATCCTAAATTTTCAGATAAAGCATCTACGCTCTACTATCGCCCACATATGATAAATGGGGTTATTGATGTAGAAAAATACAGGGAGGGACTTAAATGCTAATTCAGGCACTATGTGATTATTATGATATTTTATCGGCAGAAGGAAAAGTTCTTCCAGAAGGATATTCTAAAGTAAAGATTCATTACCTCATTTCTTTGACGGAAGAAGGAACGATAGATAATATAATAAATGTGCAGAGAGAAATTGCGGAATCTAAAAAAGGGAAGGTGGTAAAAAGACTAGTTCCTAAAGAAGTAAAAATGCCAGAAAGGACAGAAAAATCTGGAATTGAAGCAAATATTTCAGAACATAGACCTTTGTACATTTTTGGATTAAATAGAGATAAAAAAACAGGTGAATTATCTACGGAAGATAGGACAGGAAAGGCAAAAAAATCTCATAAAGCATTTGTAGAGAAAAATTTAGAATTTATCGAAGATTTAAAGTCTCCTATAATAGATGCCTATCGACAATTTCTATTAAATTGGAATCCAGAAGAGGAATTAGAAAATAAATTTCTGTTAGGGTTAGGAAAAGATTATGAGACCTCTGGGTTTTCCTTTGCTTTATCAGGAAAATCAGATACGACATTATTATACGAGGATATTGAGTTAAAGAAAAAATGGGATGCTGTATATAAAACTGATAGAGAAATGGAAAACGAAAAAACATTTGCACAGTGTGCCATTACAGGAGAAGAAGAACCGATAGCAAGAATACATGGGAAAATAAAGGGAGTATATGGTGGCCTGGCAACAGGAAGCGTGTTGATTGGATTCAATAATAATTCAGAAAGCTCTTATGGAAATGAACAATCTTATAATAGTAATATTTCAGAAAAAGTTATGAAAAAGTATACGGAGGCTTTGAATGTTTTATTAAGCAGCAAACACAAAATATTGTTAGACGGTATGACGATTGTTTTCTGGGCTATGGATAAAGGAGAAGAATATGAAGATTTATTCCTAAAGATGCTTTCTCAAACAACAGATAAAATAAAAGCAAAAGAACTTTCCAATATACTTCAAAAACTTATGAGAGATGGACAAAAAGGAAAAGTGTTAAAAGAACATTTTTTAGAATTGGATAAAATAGATGAAAATGTAGATTTTTACATATTGGGATTGAAACCAAATTCTTCAAGGCTGTCTGTGAAATTTATTTTCAGAAAAAAATATGCAGATATATTATGGAACATTTCAAAATTTCAGCAGGAATTAAAAATAGTAGGTGGACTTGATATTGTATCGATTCATCGTATTTATTTTGAATTGACTTCTCCGGAGTATAGAATGAAAGATGATAAAAATAATAAAATAAATCCGGCATTGTCGGCAAAAATATTTGAGTCTATTATTTATGACACACCTTATCCAAATGCTTTATTAGAGACAGTAGTTCGAAGAGTTAGAGTGGATAGTGGAAGTGAAAAGTTAAATGGTGTAAGAGCAGGAATGATAAAAGCATATATTAACAGAAATTATAAAAAGGAGGAATTAAAAATGGCATTGGATAAAGAAAATAAGGGGCAGGCATATTTGTCTGGAAGACTTTTTGCCGTCTTAGAAAAGTTGCAGCAGGAGGCACATCAGAATGCCCTTAATCGAACAATTAAGGATTCTTATTTTTCATCAGCATCTATGAATCCTCAAATGGTTTTTCCTAAATTGCTTCGTTTAGGACAGGCACACTTGAAGAAAGTTTCATATCCTGTTTTTTATAATAAATTAATAGGTGAGATTATAGATTCATTGAATGGAGGTTTTCCTAAACTGCTTTCATTAAAAGAACAGGGAGAATTTATAGTGGGATATTATCAGCAATATCAGAGCTTTTTTGAAAAAAATGAAAAGAATGCAAGTAAAGAAGAGGAGGAAAAATAATATGGCACTGAATAATAGATATGATTTTGTTATGATTTTTGATGTGGAGAATGGAAATCCTAATGGGGATCCAGATGCTGGAAATGCTCCTAGAATGGATGTAGAGTCGGGGTTGGGATATGTGACAGATGTATGCCTGAAGCGTAAGATAAGAAATTATGTGGAACTTGTAAAGGAGGGAGTTCCGGGATATAACATACTGATAAAACCAGACAAGCCATTAAACGAAAAATTTGCGGAAGCATATAGAACTGAAAATTTAGAAACTGGGAAAAAAGGAAAAAATGTAGATGATGTAAAAAAAGCAAGAGAATATATTTGCAAAAATTATTTTGATGTAAGAGCTTTTGGAGCGGTAATGTCAACGGGAGATGACCCTTGCGGAATAGTAAGAGGACCAGTGCAGATTAATTTTGCCAGAAGTATTTCTCCAATAAATGCATTAGATATTACTATTACCCGTCAGGCAAAAACATCTGAAGTGCGTAATCAAAAAAGTGGTGATACGGAGATGGGAAGAAAAAGTATTATTCCATATGCATTATACAGGGCAGAGGGTTATGTGTCAGCCGCTCTTGCTAATAAATCAACAGGATTGACAGAAGAGGATGTAGAGCTTTTATGGACATCAATTATAAATATGTTTGAAAATGATCATAGTGCTGCAAGAGGAAAAATGTGCATGAGAAAGTTGTATGTTTTTAAACATGATAATGTTCTGGGAAGTTGTCCATCTCATATTTTATTTGATAAGATAACAATTCAGGAAAAAGAGGGAAGGATTCCTCGGTCATTAGAAGATTATGTTATTCAGGTTGATAACAATATGCCGCAGGGAGTGGAGATGATAGAAAAATTATGAGTAGTGTAGAAATTACAATTCGCTCTATCCAACATTATTTATACTGCCCACATCGATGGGGACTTTTGGAAATTGATAAAGCATGGGAAGAAAATATCTTTGTCACAAAAGCAAATTTGATGCATAAAAGAGTACATGATCCAAAGAAAAATTATATTTCTAGAGGGAAAAAAGTTTTTACATCAGTTCCGATATATAATGATTTGGAACCCTATAATTTATATGGAATGACCGATTGTATGGAGTTGCACGAAAATAAAAACGGGATATCTATTAATGGAAGTAAGGAGAAGTATCAGATAGTTATTGTCGAATATAAACCGACAAAACCAAAAAATCAAGAATATCGGGAAGATGACTTAATGCAAGTATTTGCACAAAAGTTATGTATAGATTTTGTATTTGGAGGTGATTGTAAAGGGGTTATTTATTATGGAGACGTGAAGAAAAGAGTTGCCTTACCTTTACAAGAACATTTTCAACAGTACGATGATTTCTTGAGAAAAACTTTAGAAGAAATGAGAGATTATTTAAAAAGAGGGGAAATTCCTCCTATTAGAAAAAATCAAAAGTGTAGTGGATGTTCAATGAAGGATTTATGTATGCCATCAATGAAAAAGATTAATGACGTTCGAAACGAGATAGAAAAAATTGAAAGGGCATCAATATGAGAAAACTTTTAAATACAGTTTATATATTGCAAGAACAGGCATATTTGACATTAGACGGAGAAAATCTGGTATGTAAAATAGATGGAGAAACAAAACTTCGTATTCCGTTCGAAAATGTAGAAAATATAGTTTGTTTCAATTATCTGGGTTGCTCTCCAGCATTAATGGGAAAGTGTGTTAGTAAAACAATACCTATTAACTTTATTTCACCGCAGGGGAAATTTTTGGCAAAGGTATGTGGTGAAACAAAAGGAAATGTTTTTCTGAGAGTACAGCAGATAGACAAGTTTAGAGCTGAAGGTTTATTATTAACACAAAATACTATGGCAGCAAAATTTAGTAATTGCAGACAGTTAATACGTAGAACATTGCATGATAATGCGGAGTTAAGGGAAGATGAAAATATACAAAAAGTATTAGAAGTTTTGAAGGAAGGGATTGATAAAGTTTACGAGGCAGAGTCCATCGAAGAAATAGTGGGAATTGAAGGATTTTGTGCAAAGAATTATTTTTCCATATTTAACAAACTTATTACAAATAAAAAGGTTGATTTTGAATTTCAATTAAGAACAAAACATCCGCCACTAGATCCAGTGAATGCATTATTATCATTTATTTATACGTTAGCGACAAATGAGGTGGCCGCAGCATTAGAGACAGTTGGATTAGATAGCTATATAGGATATTGTCATACATTAAGAAGTGGGCGAAGTTCATTAGCTTGTGATTTGGTGGAGGAAATAAGATGTATTGTGGAGAGATTTGTAATTACTCTCTTGAATTTAAAAATAGTGGGAGAGAAAGATTTTGAACAAAAAATTTCTGGAGCTGTTTGGTTGAATGAAGACGGGAGAAGAAAGGTTCTTTCTAAATGGCAGGAGAAAAAACGTTCTACAATGACACATCCATATTTGAAACAGAAAATTCCTCGTGGTTTGTTGCCATATGTACAAAGTAATTTGTTGGCGAAGTATGTGCGAGGAGAAATAAGTACATATCCTTCATTTTTGCTTAAGTAATATATTAAAAACGAGGAAGTGAATAATAATGATGGTTTTGATAAGTTATGATGTAAGTACGACATCACCGGCGGGGAAAAAACGGTTACGAAAAGTTGCAAAAGAATGTCAGAATCATGCCCAGAGAGTTCAAAATTCTGTTTTTGAGGCAGATTTAGATTATTCTTCATTTTTAAAATTAAAAGAAAAACTTATGGATTTAATAGATAAGGAAGAGGATAGTCTTCGATTTTATTATTTGGGGAATAATTGGGAGAGAAGAGTAGAACATATAGGTGCAAAGAAGACATATAATCCAGAAGGGGTTATAATCATTTGATTTTTAAATGAAACAGGCGAACTACTGGTGATTAAAAAAATCTAGGAGGTTCGCTTGAAAAAAATCCGTTTTAACGGTAAAATTAATATAATTCTAAATGAATTATAGGTCCATCCTGTAATATATGGGAATAATGTGATTGAAATATACTATATATAGCGGTCACATCCCACACGGGATGTGTGAGTAGAAATAATAATTCTCTTGGAGTTTTCTTCAAGCTCCCTTGTCACATCCCACACGGGATGTGTGAGTAGAAATTCCTGTGTACTCCAACCTTGCACAGCCCATTATGTCACATCCCACACGGGATGTGTGAGTAGAAATTTATTCCGTCTGTATTGGTTATGGGTTTATTCAGGTCACATCCCACACGGGATGTGTGAGTAGAAATATCAACACTATTGTAACAAGGCACACACTCATAGCGTCACATCCCACACGGGATGTGTGAGTAGAAATATTTTGGAATGGACAATCGAACCCATGAGGGAGTGTCACATCCCACACGGGATGTGTGAGTAGAAATGATATGCCACCTACCCTTTTTCTCGCCCCTCACGTCACATCCCACACGGGATGTGTGAGTAGAAATTCATCTGGTCTATGAAGTCCTCTCGGCTTGTAGCGTCACATCCCACACGGGATGTGTGAGTAGAAATTCATCACTTCCGTTTGAGTAAGTACCGCCCACCGTCACATCCCACACGGGATGTGTGAGTAGAAATCATACAGTAGCAGACCTAACAGAAAGCTGTCATAGGTCACATCCCACACGGGATGTGTGAGTAGAAATCTCAAAGAGATAATACAAATGCAGTCCATGACGTCACATCCCACACGGGATGTGTGAGTAGAAATACAATCCTCTTTTCATACCATTCTGGGTACTTCGTCACATCCCACACGGGATGTGTGAGTAGAAATTTCTGGCATATACTTATACTATATCCGCTACCCTGTCACATCCCACACGGGATGTGTGAGTAGAAATTTACATACCACCTTATCAGCACATAAACGATATGGTCACATCCCACACGGGATGTGTGAGTAGAAATCTGGTACATGGGAAATAACAGAGGATGGTTCCCCGTCACATCCCACACGGGATGTGTGAGTAGAAATTCATTCTGTCCTCACCGTTGTCCATGCTCTCTGGTCACATCCCACACGGGATGTGTGAGTAGAAATTAGGCAGGGCGTTAGCAGAATTAGACCGATAAAAGTCACATCCCACACGGGATGTGTGAGTAGAAATATCCAAATTGTCAAGGAGCGCCAGTTGTTTTAAGTCACATCCCACACGGGATGTGTGAGTAGAAATTTTACGAAATTTGTTATCTTTTTCAACTTCTTTCCGTCACATCCCACACGGGATGTGTGAGTAGAAATTGTCAAATGTTATTAATAAATTAACTTCTTGGGTGTCACATCCCACACGGGATGTGTGAGTAGAAATAAAAGAAAATGGAATGAAAATCCATGGACGTGAGTCACATCCCACACGGGATGTGTGAGTAGAAATCATTATACAACTATTATTTTAATAAAAGTATAAACGTCACATCCCACACGGGATGTGTGAGTAGAAATGTTTTGTATCTCCTCTTTTCTTGCAGCGAATACACGTCACATCCCACACGGGATGTGTGAGTAGAAATAGCATTATATTGAGATTGGAGAAGCCAGAGAATTGTCACATCCCACACGGGATGTGTGAGTAGAAATTGAAAAATACGACATCCCAGTGTAAACGCCAAATTGTCACATCCCACACGGGATGTGTGAGTAGAAATTTGCAGAAAGTGCCATAAAGGTTTTTTTGACAGCGTCACATCCCACACGGGATGTGTGAGTAGAAATCCCATCACATTCGATGTATAGACTTTCGTACAGGGGTCACATCCCACACGGGATGTGTGAGTAGAAATGGAGACAAAAAGCTCAAGACGGCAAGAGTCAGTGGTCACATCCCACACGGGATGTGTGAGTAGAAATTTACCGTTACGGTAGCGTCCTGGGCTAAATCAGTCACATCCCACACGGGATGTGTGAGTAGAAATTGAATATGGGTGCTACAACAAAGTATACAGCTAGTCACATCCCACACGGGATGTGTGAGTAGAAATGTAAGAGCAGGTTATGCAGGTTTGGCAATGCAAGTCACATCCCACACGGGATGTGTGAGTAGAAATTGTAGGCGATGCGATCGAGAAAATTCTGGAACTTGGTCACATCCCACACGGGATGTGTGAGTAGAAATTGATTGGATTGATAGATATGATATATAGGAATGGTGTCACATCCCACACGGGATGTGTGAGTAGAAATATGTATCCGGGAGACCCAAGTGGGATCCCGGCGGAGTCACATCCCACACGGGATGTGTGAGTAGAAATCAAATTCTTTAAATGAAGGTTTTCTTTGTATGGGTCACATCCCACACGGGATGTGTGAGTAGAAATTCCATATCTTCTTTCTTAGAAATATTTTCCGCGTCACATCCCACACGGGATGTGTGAGTAGAAATCGGAAGACTTCCCCCAGTAATATCGCTTGCTTCCGTCACATCCCACACGGGATGTGTGAGTAGAAATACTATGCTGCAATTCCAAACTGCTTCAATCTCTTGTCACATCCCACACGGGATGTGTGAGTAGAAATCTGCACCTCAAAACGGAGCATCTGGCATCACCTACGTCACATCCCACACGGGATGTGTGAGTAGAAATTCGTCATTTCGATAAACATATCGCCGTTACCAGTTCGTCACATCCCACACGGGATGTGTGAGTAGAAATTTTCGTATGCAGAAAGGAAAACACGATGATTGTAGTCACATCCCACACGGGATGTGTGAGTAGAAATATGTTGATGATGTAGAGATTTCGCCAGAGATTGTAGTCACATCCCACACGGGATGTGTGAGTAGAAATTAATTACTAATATTTCGCTCCAATCTGTATATCTGTCACATCCCACACGGGATGTGTGAGTAGAAATGATTTTAGTAATTTTGATACTTCAAATGTAACTAAGTCACATCCCACATGGGATGTGTGAATAGAAATGAAATAAAAGTATTGAAAAGGTAAACATTATTTGTTCAGTGGTGGGGCTAATTCTCCATTTGACAATTATATGGAAGAATTGCCAAGATGTGCAGTAGAAGTATATCATGTGTTACATTTTTGAAAAAATAAAGAGTGTATATTTAATTGCAACAAGAGATTTAAGAATCTCTGGTTGCAATTTTTTTTATCTCAAAATCAAGGGTTTATGCGACTTTTTG
>OGQN01003109.1_pt1 | contig 11114 bp, 10 predicted proteins | sample 1553231 | NCBI WGS metagenome assembly OGQN01 (sample SAMEA2579950, study PRJEB22360) | human gut metagenome | biome: human gut; feature: human-associated habitat; material: faeces | place: Denmark | collected 2008/2010 | reverse complement strand
CTGTTTGAAAAAGGCTCTAAAATTCAACAAGGAAACCAAGCACGATTAAAGGTATTAACAATTTTTAGGTTTAGCATAAACATCCTGCATCAGTCATACCCGCAAAGAGGTTTGACTGGGCAGGATGTTTTTGTCAAAAGGCGCATTTTTAAATTCATGGAATGTCTTTTTATAGGTTTGGGGCATATTTCATACAGCATATGGGTTCGTTCAACTATAAGAAAATACGGACGATGGGGGCCGTGCTGGTTGCGATTAGTATTCCGATTTTTACGAGTCAGTTGGAGAAAGCTAGAGAAGCTACCGACGAAGCTAATATTAGATCTATCTATGCACAATTGTCAGCGGATGTTCTTACTGAGAATATAACTACTGATGCTACTAAAAATAAGGCATCCTGTCCAGCTGCAGCGACATATACAGTTTCAAAGGCTGACGATGGCAAAGTTACTGGAACAGCAGAGTATGTAATGACACAGAAAACGGATGGACTAGCAAGTGGTTCTAGTATTACCGTAGGCGGCGTTGAGCTTTCTTCTGCTCAATTTACAATAGGTACTTGCACAATTACTATTACAGATGATGGAAAAGCTCCAACAATTACATTTAAAAAATAATAAAATACTTTTTTATAAAAACATCCTGTACAAGTTGTGTTGAAATACAATTTGTACAGGATGTTTTTTATAATTATTTTATTACTCTAACTACCTAATTTAGTTCTCTGTTGATGTTTTTGCCGCAGAGGCAAATGTTGCTTTAGCATTATTTCCAGCAAAAGTAGATTCATCGATTTCAACTTTTGCCGGAGTTGTACCTGTTCCTACTGTAATAGTAATAGTACCTTTTCCTTGGAATTTGTATTCCTGAGAATCAATTTTAATAGTAGTCGTTCCACCTGCTATCGATACTGCTGTACCACTAGTTGCACCCTCAATTGTAGGAGTTGTATCAGTTAAATAATCAGCTGCGAGCTGTGCATAAATTGAACGAGCATTTGCCTCATCTACAGCCCATTTAGCTTTGTTAAGTTGTGTTGAAAAAATCGGAATACTAATCGCAACCAGCACGGCAATGATAGCTACAACAATAAGCAGCTCAGCCAATGTAAAACCTTTTTTGTTTTCTTTTACTTTTTTAAACATTTTAAAGCCTCCTATTTAATATTTTTCATTTTTAAGATTCTGAAGCGTCCGGGACTTCTCAGTTATCCGGAATGGCGATTTTGATGCTTCCTGTGTCACCGTCAAGCTGAAGCTTCAGATAACCACCAACCGATTCGATAAGATCTCGCATCTTAACGATAGCCTTGTCGAATTCCCGAAGCATACGGTCCTCGCAGGAATATTGAATCTTAATCAATGTCTGCTCCTGCATGTCCCGGCAACGGATTCTTATGTAGCGTCCCCGTGGGGGTGTGGTCTCGATACAATTTCGTTTCGCCGTATCAAGTGCCATGCCTACAATCTGGCAAAGCTGATTACCTGATCGATTTTCCCTAAGCTCCTGAACCTCGGCAGATATCCAGATCTCATCCGCGTCTGCTTCTGCTGCAAATCTGTTTAACACTTCATTCATCTCAGGATAGGATGTAAAAAAATGTCTGTTCTGTCTCTGATTCATTCCATCGATGGCATCTAACTTTTGCACTGCCACTTTCCGTTCCGCTCCTTTCTCTTAGGATGTTTGTATTATAACAAAATTTTTTTAATTTGTGTACATAATGTCAATAATAGCAACATTTTTGTCGAAAATAGCTATTGGATGTAGTTTTTGACACAATTTCTGTCATTTTTGACAGTATCAGCTTATAGATATATCCAAAAACAGCCTGAGAAAGGACATTTCCCATTCCCTTTCTCAAGCTGCCAGATCCGACTTCGCTTTCACATTTTTTCAAACATATAATCATAATACATTTCCCGTGCCGCGCGCTGATATTTCCGGGAAACAGGAATTTCGGCAGACTTGACTATGAACTTTCCGGTATCCATTTTCTCCACGAAATAAAGGCTGATAATATAACTCTGATGGCACCGGAAAAATAATCTGCCTGGAAGCTGCTGTTCCAGCTCGTCCAGCTTGGCGTAGCTTTCTATAATTTCGCCATTCTCCAGATGCAGGATCACCTTGCGGTTGGCGCTCTCCACATACAAAATATTTCTGCAGTACACACGGCGAAAGCTTCCGCCCACCTCCTTCAGCATAAGGGATGCACGGCGCTCCATGGTCGGCTTCTGCCAGAAAAAAGTAATGCAGTTATGCAGTTCACTTACATCAAAAGGATAAAGGAGATATCTGGTAGCAAATACGGAAAAAGCTTCCGCATAGTACCTCTGGGAATCTGTGATAAAACAGATCATTACCTTACGGCTCCGGGCACGTACCTTCGCCGCCAGCTCCAATCCGTCTCCTTCTCTGTGAATCGTAGTATTCAGCAGCAGAATATCAAAAGAAGACGCATCCTCATTAAGATCGTCCAGATAGTCATATTCATCTGCATATTCGCTCACCTGAACATCCATATTTATACCAGTAAGGCTGGCACGGATATATTCTCTGTGTTCTTTTGACTTTTCCACAATTGCTGCCCGCAGCATAACTGGTTATCCCCCATTTTCCACAATAAACTAAAAGTACCTACATCATTTCCCGCTCTGACTGCTCATCAATAACCGTTGTCAGAAGCCGCACCTGCTGCCGCAGAAGTATCGGCAGGAAGCCCGCTGTCTGCTTTTCCGCCCTGCATGGTTTCATAGAAGGTAGCTGTCACACCTACGTTCACGCTTCCTGTATTCAGGTCGTCTCCGACGGCAACGTAGCGGAGATCACTTACAATGCATCTCCACTCGCCTGTGCAGAGACGGTTTACAAGGTCTGCGGCCTTGTCATAATCAGACGCTGAAAAGGTCAGGCTGAATGATCTGCGGATCAGGTCGCCGTCCCTTGTCACATCGCTGAAGCTGATATCGTATGTATTGGCATCCTGAAGAAGCTGGTTCAGCTCATCCAGTTCTGCCTTGGAATTATTGTAGCTTCCCATTTTCCCAAGGCTTCCGCTCTGTTCGATAGAATCCAGCTCGCTCTGCATGCGGGACAAAGAAGCGGCCTTGGTCTGAAGAAGCATAAGCTCTGTATTCAGCTCGTCCTGCTGGCTTTTCGCTTCATTGATCGCGGTTCTGATCGGCTGGTCAATCACTGCGTAATATCCGGCTGCCAGAAGGATCAGGGTAAGCACCAGAAGCATAATTTTTTCTCTTGTAGTAAAATCACGGCTCATGATCTTCATTCCTGTGCTCCTCCCTCTGTGCCTGCCTCGAATCCATCATTTGCTTCAGTCTCGTTTCCATCACCAGTCGCAGCACCATACACGGCTTCGGCTTCATTTCCACCATCAACCACAGTTCCGTCCACCACTCCAGTCTCATTTCCACCATCAACTACAGTTCCGTCCACCGCTCCGGTCTCATTTCCATCATCAGCTGCAGCCCCATCTACCGCTCCGGTCATGTTTCCATCACTGTCCGCAGCGACACCATATTCCTCACTTCCATCTCCGCTCTCCACAGACAGCGGATCCAGCAGATAAACAATAATCTGTCCTGTAACTGTATCCGATGAAACAGGATTTCCATTTTCATCTGTGGAATTGGAATCTGTAACGGCAGTCATCACATTACAGTAATCCACGATCGGGACCTGCTCCAGCTCCTGCACTAGGCTGTTAATGTCTGACAGGTTCTCTCCGGTCACCGGAAGGGTCAGCTGATTCCCGCTTACACTCCAGCTGCTTACCGTCACCTTCGGGAAAATTACATTCTTCATCAGCTGCAAAACCTCCGGACGGTTCAGATAGCTTAACTCATCTGCATTCAGCCCCTGATAAGTGTAGTGGGCATATGTTTCCTGCAGATCCCCGAAGCTGTCAATATAAGCAGTAATGTCATCCACCTGCTTCTGCAGCTCAGACGCGGCACTCTGTGCTTCGCTCATTTTCACCAATCTGTCTGCAACTGCAACTTTTCCAATAACTCCGGCAGCTACAACAATTGCTCCAATAGCCGGAATGGCAACGAAATAATGTTTTTTCTGCTGTCCTGCAAGAGCCAGATTGATCTGTTTCTTGGGCGCATGGGCAGTACGTCCAAGAGCCGTACCGGCTGCAAGCATCCAAAGAGATGACGCTTCATCCCCACTTCCATTCATTCTCTCCAGAAGCTCCCCTGCCTCATGGATCTTCACATCCAGGTTTTCCTCAAGGCTCTGGCGCATGGTGGCTATGGAAGCACCACCGCCGCAGATATAAATATCCTCCAGGCGGCTGTCCGGATTACTGAACTGATAGAAGTTCAGAGCCCTCATCAGCTCTACACTGATCTGGGAAAAAGCATCCTGGCACACCTCACTGTAGATACAGTCCTCATGGTTCGCCAGCAGCCAGGTATGGGCCAGATGAATATCAATATGAAAAGTATCTGCAAGCAGCTCTTCCACCTGCTCCATTCCCCGCTCGATTACACGGGTAACCTGATGTCTGTCCCCTTTGAAAATAAAAAGACGGCTGGATGTACTTCCCAGATCCAGGATTCCATATTCCTTATCTTTATCCTGCTCATTTCTCAGCTTATAATGAAGAAGATTCTCACAGGCAGACACCTCAGGAGCTGCAAACGTCAGCTTCAGACCTGCCTTTCGCGTCATCAGGCGAAGCTCCTCCATTACCTCCAGAGGCGCTGCAGCTGCAAGAAGCTCCATCTCATTGCGCTTCTGGTTCTCCTCTTCCTCTGGCTTTTCCTCTTTCTTTTTCTTTTTGGAAGCCTTCTTCAGCTTCTTGCCTTTGGGCATTTCCTCTCCGGAACCCCAGGAATAATCAAAAACATACTTCTTTAATTCATCTGTAATATAATCACGGAATTCATAAGGCAGGTTGTAAACCAGCTGCTCCGCAGTCATTTCCGGCATCGTCACATTACGAAGGAAGCAGATTCCTGAAGACACCACAACAGCCGCTTCTTTACAGCGGATCTTGTTCTCTTTCATGGTTTTTCGGATCAATTCTCCTGTGGTCTCCACAGAAACAATTCTGCCATCCTTGAGAAGCCCTTCCGGCATCTGCACCGAAGCGGTCTTCACAATATTCTCACCTTTCATCAGAACCAGCTTCAGCTGATCCTTGCCTATATCAATTCCAAGACATGATTTTGCCATATATATCCTCTTTCTATGTCTTTTCTTGTTTCAATCCGGACCGCACAGCTCCCAGAGGGTGTTTGTGCCGCTTACATAGTTTCCCGGAATATGTCCCGGTTCGTTCTGCTGTATATTTGAAAAAGTACTTCTACAGCTACCCTTTACAGCAGCCCCATATACCAGTTCACCAGCCCGTCCCCATACAGCAGCATGGCATAAAACGCCAGTGCAATGGCAGGTCCGAAGGGAATCTGCGGTCCTTTGTTCTCTTTTCCCCGTTTCTGGATAGCTCCCATAATAAGGCCGAGAATACAGGAAAAAAACAGGGCAAACAGGGATGCTGCCACTCCCAGGTACAATCCCATCACCACAAAAAGCTTCAGATCGCCGCCTCCCATGGTCTCTTTTCCAAGAATTTTATCAAAAAGCAGGACAAGAGCAAGCATAACCGCTCCGTAGCCCACTCCTGAAGCCACATGGTATAAAACGTCCATTCCGCTCATTTCCGTAAAAGGAATCGCCACGAACCAGGCAATTACAGGGATCAGAAGGCATCCGTTGGGAATCTCGAAAATCTCCAGATCCACCAGGGAAAGACAGAACAGACAGCAGGCCAGCACCATATTTCGCACAAACTCCGAGGAAAGATCAAACCGAAGAAGAGTGAGCACGCTCACCAGTGCAAAAAACAGCTCCGTGAGCATGTATCTTGGGCTGATTTTTGTTTTACAGTAACGGCACTTTCCACCCAGAAATATCCAGGAAAAAACCGGGATCAGATCCAGAAAGCCCAGAACATGTCCGCAGCTTGTACAGTGGCTTCTTCCTTTCACAAAGGATTCTCCATGGGCGATCCGCCATGCGGCGCAGTTCAGAAAAGATCCAAGCACCGCACCAAAAACACCTGCTAATACACAACAGTATATCATAAAAAAGGTATCTTCATATATCGACATTTTAAAATTTTACCTGTTTTTCCAAATTTTTTGTAGTTTTATTTCGTAAGCCTCTTTTTTTCGGCACTTTTTTCGCAAACAGCAGGAAGGGCAGCCTTCTTTTCCCGGAATTACATAACGCTGTACATCTGGAACATTGCAATATAAACTGCCAGAACAATATATCCGGCAATAACTGCCATACCGATCAGCAAAGTGGGCTCCAGTTTTTTCAGAACGTCCTGTACTGCCATATCCAGTTCAGATTCATAATAACCGGAAACTGTATGCAGAGTGCTCTCCAGCTCACCAGTTTCCTCTCCAACAGCGGTCATATCCACCAGAATATCCGGCAGACAGTCAGCCTCCCGCATACACTCGCCAAGGGTGTAGCCCTCTTCCAGACGGGAGGTCATTTTCCCCACGCACTGGCTGATGTAATAGTTGTTGATAACCCTCGCAGTAATGCTGACCGCTCTTGTAAGCTGCAGACCAGCTCCGATCAATGTGGTCAGGTTTGCGGCAAACTCACTGGCCGCACTGAGAAGGGACACATTTCCAAGCACCGGGATTTTCAGTGCAAGCTTCGCCACGTTCATCCTGCCTTTTTCCGTATTGGCGTAAAGCTTGAAGATAAGGGCGATGGCAGCGAACACAACTATGATCAGGAAAATATATTTCCGGAAAAAGTTGGATATCAGGATCAGGGACTGTGTGATCAGCGGCAGTTCTGCATCATAGGATGCAAAAATGTCCATAAAGGTAGGTACAACCTTCACCATCAGAACAATTACTACCACTACTGCAAGTGCAAGGACGAAAACCGGATAAATCAGGGCATTTCGCACTTTTGCACGCATTTTTACCTGCTTGTCATAATGCTGGTACATGGTCTCAAAGGCCTTGGACAGGTTACCGGATTCCTCTCCGGCGCGGATGGTCTCGATGAAAACCGCCGGAAGCAGCTTGCCGCCCCGCTCCTGGAAGCTGGTTGCCACGCTTCGTCCTGCCTCAACATCCTCTGTCACTTTTTTCAGAATGCCTTTCAGCTTTTTGTCTGTCATTTTGTCGCCGATCAGCCGGACGGTACGGCCGATGGGGATTCCGGACTGGAGGATAATGGAAAACTGGGCGCACATCAGGGAAAAAGCTTTGGCGTTCAGGCGGTTGCCGCCGATTTCCATGCTGAGAAGCCCGGGCTTCTTCTCTTCCACCTCTGTAAGCTTCAGAACAATATCGCAGTCCTGCTTGATGCGGTCAACCGCGTCAAACTCATTGAAGCCCTCTACCACGCCAGAGACCTTTACTCCGTCTTTGGAGATGGCTGTGTATTTGTAGGTTGCCAATTGTTGTCCACCTTTCTTGCGCAGTTTTTATGCCACGCAGCCTTTAAGTCACTTCACAGCTAATCAATATGCAGTGAAGTGCTTTTTTCAAATTCAAATTTTCACTTTCCGAAACAATGAAAAATATATATGCATCTAAAGTCCTTTACGCATTCTTCTTCACATAAGCCTGGTCGTGACTATACTCCACAGCCACAGCCTTGTCGATCTGTCTGGAACGTACCAGGCTTACCAGTGACTGGTCCATGGTCTGTCCGCCGATTGCCGCACTGGTGGCAATGGCGTTGGCGATCTGAGGGGTGTTTCCGCCGCGGATCATGTTTCGGATACCGTCGGTTACAACCATAACCTCACTTGCCAGCACACGGCCGCCTGTTTTTTTCTTCACAAGCTGCTGGGAAATAACAGCCATCAGGGTCATGGAAAGCTGCAGACGGATCTGGTTCTGCATTCCTTCCGGAAAAACCTGCACCATACGGTCAATAGCGTCGGAAGCACTGCCTGTGTGCAGGGTTCCGAATACAAGGTGTCCGGTCTCAGCTGCTGTGATCGCAGTTTCGATGGTATCCTTGTCTCGCATTTCACCGATAAGGATTACGTCAGGGTCCTCTCGCAGACTGGCACGAAGACCTTCGGAAAAGCTTGCAGTGTCTTTGCCAACCTCACGCTGGTTGATGACACAGAGATCCGGGGTGTATACATACTCAATCGGATCTTCCAGAGTTACAATGTGATTTTTTCTGGTGTGGTTGATTTCGTCCAGCATGGCTGCCAGAGTGGTGGATTTACCAGAACCAGTCTCGCCGGTTACCAGGACGATTCCCTTGTGGAGGCTGGTGAATTCCAGCGCAGAGGGAGGAAGTCCCAGGGAGTCCAGTCTTGGAATGGATTCGCTAAGCAGACGGATGGCTGCGGAGACTTTGCCCTGCTGTTTGAATACATGACATCTGCAGCGGATTCCTCTTATTTCACGGGAAAAATCAAGTTCTCCGGTATATTCCAGTTTTTCGTACATAGCGTCTTTCGCCAGATCCTGGCAAAGCATATCGCAGTCTTTTTCTGAAAGGCGTTCCTCTGCCATGTTCTCCAGCTGGCCATCCAGACGGTATTTCGGCGGCAGGCCGCATACCAGGTGGATGTCGGAAGCGCCGCTGCGGCGGGCTTGTTCGGTTAAATCTTCTATGTTGTACATGATTTTTGTCTCCTGACTTTCTGTATTTTAGCGAGATAAAAGTTCTTCAATGCGGACGCATTTGGACAATGTGTATTAACTGAAACTTCAACGCATTAAATAGCAATTTAGTTAACTAAATGGATTACTCCTCTTCTGCTTTCTTCATATCCCCGGTTTCGTAAATGACTCGCTGCACTTCCTCGGCAGTGGTAATTCCCTCTTCCACCAGCTGAATGGCATTTTCACGCAGTGTCTTGAACTCGCTGTGGGCGCTGGCCAGTTCCTGTTCGATGGCAGATCGTCCAGCCTGCTGGGAAATGAGGGGGCGGATTTCCGGGGTGATTTCCAGAATCTCGAATACACCGATTCGTCCGCGGTAGCCTGTATTGAAGCAGTCTGCGCAGCCCTCGCCCCGGTAGAAAATATGTTTATGCTCCGTACTGAGTCCAAGGCGTCTTACTTCCTCGTCTGTCGCCTCATAGCTCTTTTTACACTTGGGGCAGATCCGGCGGACCAGTCTCTGGGAAATAACGGCACGGAGAGCGGTGGCGATCAGGTACGGCTCAACGCCGATATCCTCCAGACGTTCGATCGTTCCCACAGCATCGTTGGTATGGATTGTGGAAAGCACAACGTGTCCGGTGATTGCGGCACGCATACTGATCTGGGCGGTCTCACCGTCTCGGATCTCTCCGACGGCAATGATGTCCGGGTCCTGACGAAGGATGGCACGAAGACCATTGGCAAAATCCATGCCTGTTTTCTCATTGATCTGCACCTGGTTTACTCCATCGATATTGTACTCAACCGGATCCTCCAGAGTTACTACATTGACTTCCTCTGTATTTAACTGGGAAATCATGGTGTTCATGGTGGAGGATTTACCACTTCCGGTAGGGCCGGCGATCAGAATAACACCGCTGGTACAGTGGATAGCCCGCTGGTATTTCTTCAGGTTATCACCCATAAGACCGATGGAATCCGGAGTAAGATAGCCGGCTCTTTTGTCCAGAAGACGGGCTACGATTTTTTCTCCATATACAGTAGGAAGAGAGTTTACACGAAGGTCAAACTCACGCTTCTTATTCTTAACATTGAATCGTCCATCCTGTGGAACACGGCGTTCTGCAATATCCATTCCACTCATGATTTTCAAGCGGGAAATAACGGAGTTCTGAAGGTTCTTGGGGATCGTCAGAATCTTGCGGAGCACACCGTCAATACGCATGCGCACCTGAAGCTCTTTTTCCTTTGGCTCAATGTGGATATCACTGGCACGCTCCAGAATGGCACGCTCGATAATGGAGTTTACCAAACGGATAGTCGGCGCATCGTTAATGTTGTCGTTGAGGATGTTTCCTGTAAACTGCGCTTCTTCGCCATTGTCCTCTTCGATCGGAGCCTCACGCTTCATGGCCTCAATAGCCCTTGCAGCGCCTTCGTTTCCGTAAAGGACCAGGATGGCATGCTCCACGCCCTCTGTGGTAGCAATCATCGGAACAATCTTTTTACGGACTGCTTTCTTGACTTCCTCGATCGCATAGAAGTTCATAGGGTCGCTCATGGCCAGATAAAGCTCGTCCCGCTCCATGCGGACCGGCACTACCTGGAACTGTTTCGCAATGTTTTTCGGAACAACCTGTGCCATGGAAATAGGAATAGTGGTTTTCGAAAGATCTATGTATTCAATACCCAGCTGAAGACGAAGTGCCTCGATCAGCTCTGCCTCTGTGATGATTCCCGCTGAGATCAAAGCCGCTCCAAGCCGTTCCTTGGTCTCCTTCTGCCTCTGCAGTCCCATATCCAGTTCTTCCGGTGTAATCGCCCCCGCCGCGATCAGCAGGTCACCAAGACGTTTGTATGCCATGTGGGGGTCTCTCCTTTGCATTTATATTCGGTGTGTGATTCTTGTTTATTGATTCCTAATCCTGATTTACTTTCACTGCATTTACCGGCATCACCTGAAAGGTATTGGTAACAACCACAGCATTTTTGTCCATAATCTGCAGCTTTACTGAAAAGGTCTTGCTGCCTTCCTCGTATTTTACAGGATCCACGAACGCTTTCAGTCCAAAGGAACTATAGCTTGCAGAAGAAACCAGCTTCTGACAGTAAAGAGAACCATCTTCAGCCATTAACCGAACCGCAATCTCCCCTCCTGTTGTTTCATCTGCTTTATTTCCATTACTATCTACGCTTTCGAATGCACTTTCTGTTTTTCCGTAAGTAGGACTGAAATAAGTAATTACTGTTCCATCAGCATCTGTTTTTACACTTGTTGTGTATCGAAGTTCTTTTTCAATTACATTTGTCAGAGTGGAACATAGCTGCCTTGCATGAGATCGGGTCATAGATTCGTTATACATTCGGGTTGCAAAAGCCATCCCCTGTGTCATTACCTGACTTGCCAGAAGAAGGATTACCGTTGCTGCCAGCAGCTCTCCAAGAGAAAAGCCCCGTTTGTCAGAC
>OGQN01003104.1_pt1 | contig 11124 bp, 9 predicted proteins | sample 1553231 | NCBI WGS metagenome assembly OGQN01 (sample SAMEA2579950, study PRJEB22360) | human gut metagenome | biome: human gut; feature: human-associated habitat; material: faeces | place: Denmark | collected 2008/2010 | reverse complement strand
GACGATGCAGCCGAAGTGGCCGATGCCAAGGCGCGAGAAGCGGAAGCACTCGAAGCACTCAACAAGGCACTCGCCGAAGCGAGGCTGAGAGGACAGGCGGCAGTTGCCCCCGTGGCCCAGGATACCACACAGGCTGGGCCTCCCAAGGAGCAGATTGAGGTGAAAGGTCAGATTGCCGAGGACAGCAAGGCGGTGAAGGCACTGGACGAGGAGGACAAGGCACAGGAGGTGGTGAAGAAGGTGAAGGTGACTTCGGACTATTTCAACACCCTGACGCAGAACGAGCATGAGCCAAAGCTCATCAAGGCCATCATTGACGAGGACGTGAAGGCTACGGACGGGTCGAGGGTGCGGCTGAGACTGTTGGACGATATTGAGATTGGTGAGACCGTGGTGAAGAAAGGGTCGTACCTCTATGCCACCATGAGCGGTTTCGGTTCGCAGCGAGTGAAGGGTAGCATCAACTCCATCCTTGTGGATGACGAGCTGATAAAGGTTTCGCTTTCGCTTTATGACACGGACGGACTGGAGGGACTGTATGTCCCCGGCAGCCAGTTCCGTGAGACCACGAAAGATGTGGCGAGCGGTGCTATGCAGAGCAACATGAACATCGACCAGAGTGGAGCGAACAACAGTTTCTCGCAATGGGGAATGCAAGCCGTGACCAATGCCTACCAGAAGACAAGCAATGCCATCAGCAAGGCTATCAAGAAGAACAAAGTGAAGCTGAAGTATGGGACGTTTGTTTACCTTGTAAATGGGAAAGAGAAAAGGAAATAGACACTGCCCGACAACGGAATTGTCGGGAACGGTGGCTCATAGAGTATAAACATCAAAAAATCAACTAATATGAATTGTTTTCAGAAAATGAATGTCTGTGCATTGCTTTCGCTGAGCGTGCTTTCAGCCAAGGCGCAGACCACCTACATGGAGATGGAGCAGCTGACGGTCAACGACCAAGTGACCACCGTCATCACCGCCTCCGAACCCATCCGCTTTGTCGATATATCCACAGACAAGGTGGTGGGCGACCAACCCATCAACAACACCATCCGCCTGAAGCCGAAGGACAACGTGTATGCCGACGGTGAGGTGTTGGCGATAGTGACAATCGTGACGGAACGCTACCGCACGCAGTATGCACTGCTCTATACCACGAGGATGCAGGAGGCAGTAACCGATAAGGAAATAGAATGCTCGGAGCGCAATGCCTACAACAATCCCGCTGTAAGCCTGTCCACTGCCGACATGACCAAGTATGCACGTCAGATATGGTCATCGTCTGCCAAATACCGCAACGTGGCGACGAAGATGCACCGCATGGTAATGCGCCTGAACAACATCTACAGCGTGGGCGAATATTTCTTCATCGACTTCTCCGTGGAGAACAAGACCAACATCCGCTTCGACATCGACGAGATGCGCATCAAACTATCGGACAAGAAGCAGAGCAAGGCTACCAATGCGCAGATAGTGGAACTGACCCCATCTCTTGTGTTGGACGATGCGAAGACCTTCAAGTATGGCTATCGCAACGTGATTGTGGTGAAGAAGATGACCTTCCCCAACGACAAGGTGCTGACCATCGAGCTGTCGGAAAAACAGATAAGTGGACGCACCATCTCGCTCAGCATCGACTATGAGGATGTGCTGTCTGCCGATTCGTTTAACCATATACTGTTGGAGGAGGAATAATGAGAATTAGGAATGAGGAATTAGGAGTGAGGAATTGGCTTGTGCATACCTTACTCGTTGTCATCTGTTTTATGGCAAGCATGACTCCGGCAATGGCGCAGCAGAATAGCGACCGCATATCCTTGGGGTTCGGATGCCTGTATGAGCGAGGACTGGACGTGACGCTGTCCTACGAGTATGAGACGAAGTACCACAATGCGTGGGAGTATTTTGCAAACGGATATATCAAGTGGAACGAGTGCGCATCGTGCGGTCATGTCTGTCCTGAGAGTTTTTGGAACAACTACCGCAGTTATGGTTTCGGCTTTGCCTATAAGCCCTGTGTGGCAAGAGGACGCAACCACCATGGCAACATGCGCATAGGAGCATCGGCAGGTAGCGATACTGACAGGTTCTTGGGTGGCATCCACCTCGGCTATGAGCAAAACTATACACTCAGACACGGCTGGAAGCTCTTCTGGCAGGTGAAGACCGATGTGATGATCAAGGGTGAAGACCTGTTCAGAACGGGTATTGTCCTGGGTGTGAAACTTCCTGTAAAATGACTATGCGTATGAAGAAACTGTTTTCAATCTTGGCAGTTGCGGCAACGGTGTTGCTGACTGCCTGTGACGAGCATCAGGACTTTCCCGACACAGCCATGAAGGTCACCCATATCTTGACCACTGACGGCAAGGTGATGCCCTACGAAACCTACGAGCAATCGTGCAAGCAAGCCATTGCAGTGGTGTTCAACGTCAATCAGAGGGAAGAAATGGAGGGAAACGGATATGCCGTCTATCTGTGGGACATCGCTCCCGAAGCCTTTGCTGACAGTATCGGTGTGGAACAGGACACATCCTGTGACCTCACCGCCTACGACGGCAACAAGAACACTTTTGCCCTTTATGGCACGACCGATGTGAAGTCGCCTTTGGCTGAGCGTGTCTTCGACATGTGGCGTTACGGGCAAAGTGCCTATATCCCCAGTGTGGCACAGATGCGTCTGCTCTATCATGCCAAGGACATCATCAACCCATACATCCTGAAATGCGGCGGCACACCTATCCCCGATGAGGATGATGACTGTTGGTATTGGACTTCAACGGAGGTAGAAGGACAAGCGACCGCCAAGGCATGGCTTTACTCACTGGGAAGCGGTGCCATACAGGAGACTCCCAAGTGGCAGCCGCATAAGGCGAGACCCATCATCACGATTATGGATTAGCCCATATACAGACATCGAGTATCACCCGTATCATCATCAAAGTACAACAATTAAAAAAGAAAAAGCATGAAAAAGAATTTGTTTCTAATGTTGGGACTTGGAGCCATGCTCCTCACGTCCTGTGACCAAGACATCGTCAATGAGATTTACCTGCCCGGTGGCGGAGGTTCTGTGGTCGTGACCGACAGCACATCAACCAAGCAGCTTCAGGTATTCACCAATCTGGAGATGCTGCAACCTGCCGTTTCCACACGAGCCGTTGACAACCAGTGGGAACTCAATGATATGATTGGCATCTCTTCCACAGGGATGATCAACAATATGAAGTTCACCCGAAGCGGCGGCACGAATCAGTTTGTGTCAGCCAACAAGGTGTTTTTCACGGACACAGACACTCACACCTTCAATGCCTACTATCCCTATACGGCAAATCCTACCAACGACCTCATAGAGTTCCAAGTGCCGGAGGCAGCTGTACAGAGTGAGCAGAAGGTCAATGATTTTCTGTTTGCCAGTGGAGCGGCATCATACGCCAATCCGAGCCTTACATTGAACTTCACCCATCAGATGGTGCGTGTCATCATCAAGGTCTATACCTCACCAGAATACGGTTTCACCACCAATGATTTTGCAGGAAGCCTACTCACGTTCGTCGGTTATTTTGACAGCGGTACTTTCAACATCAAGACCGGAAAGGTAGAATGCAGTGACGAGTCGGTGACGACCTATTATTTCGGCGACCCACAAAGTGACCACATGGAATATACGCTTTATGTTCCTGCACAGGTTATGCCAGACATGACATTGCAACTCAGCAATGGGGAGAACTTCGTATTCCTCACAAACGACACGTGGAAAGCGGGTCATTCCTACAGCTATTCATTGAAGCCTGTACGCAACACCTTGGAGGTCATATCTGCAACTATTTCTCCGTGGACAGTAGAGTCTGAGAAGACCATCAACGGCTACGAATAAAACTCATAAGAGGATTGGAGGGTGTCCACCGTGGCATCCTTCATCTTTTCTCATTATCACCCAACATCATCGTAAAGTAAATGGAAGAAAGCAAAGAGTTACAGGGTTTTTACAAGATATTCAGGGCGGTGATTTATGTCTCCATCCTGATGGAGTTCTTCGCCTACGCACTGGAGCCGGAGCAGTTGGACTTCTTGGGCGGCGTAGTGACGGATATCCACACTCGCATCAAGCGGTGGATGATTTACCATGACGGCAACCTCGTGTATAGCAAGGTGGCTACGTTCCTGCTGATATGTATCACCTGTGTGGGAACGCGCAACAAGAAGCATCTGGAGTTTGACGCTCGCAGGCAGGTGCTCTATCCGCTGCTGTCGGGAGTGCTGCTGATTGTGCAGTCCGTATGGCTGTTCGGTCATTCGATAATGCCCTGTTTCTATACCCTCCGTTTGAACACTTGGCTCTATATGCTCACTTCCATCGTCGGTGTCGTATTGGTGCATATCGCCCTCGACAATATCTCTAAGTTCCTGAAGGAAGGGCTGCTGAAAGACCGCTTCAACTTCGAGAATGAGAGCTTTGAGCAATGCAGGGAGTTGCAGGAGAACAAGTACAGCGTGAACATCCCTATGCGCTATTATTACAAGGGCAAGTTCCGCAAGGGATGGGTGAACATCGTCAATCCGTTCCGTGGCACATGGGTTGTGGGTACTCCTGGTTCTGGTAAGACCTTCTCCATCATCGAGCCGTTTATCAGGCAGCACAGCGAGAAGGGCTTTGCCATGGTGGTGTACGACTATAAGTTTCCCACTCTCGCCACCAAACTCTACTATCATTACTTGAAGAACAAGAATGCCAAGGACAGCAAGATGCCCCATGGCATGAAGTTCAACATCATCAACTTTGTGGATGTGGAGTATTCGCGCCGTGTGAACCCCATCCAGTTGAAGTACATCAACAACCTTGCCGCAGCGAGCGAGACCCTGCTTGAATCCCTGCAAAAAGGCAAGAAGGAAGGCGGCGGTGGCAGCGACCAGTTCTTCCAGACCTCTGCCGTCAACTTCCTTGCCGCCTGCATCTATTTCTTCTGCAACTACGGCAAGGAGCCCTACGACAAGGACGGAAAGATGCTGATTGCCGAGCGGCGTGAAGACCCAAAGACGAAAAGGCTGATACCCACAGGACGGGTGTTCGACCATTCGGGCGCGGAGGTGCAGCCCGCTTATTGGTTGGGCAAGTACAGCGACATGCCACATATCCTATCGTTCCTCAATGAGAGTTATCAGACCATCTTCGAGGTACTTCAGACCGACAACGAGGTAGCCCCCTTGCTTGGCCCGTTCCAGACTGCCTTTGCCAACAAAGCCATGGAGCAGTTGGAAGGTATGATTGGCACGCTACGTGTCTATACCTCCCGTCTCGCCACCAAGGAATCTTACTGGATATTCCACAAGGACGGCGATGACTTCGACCTGAAGGTCAGTGACCCGAAGAATCCAAGTTATCTGCTCATTGCCAACGACCCCGAGATGGAGAGCATCATCGGTGCACTGAATGCCTTGATTCTCAACCGCCTTGTAACGAGGGTGAATACAGGACAGGGCAAGAACGTTCCTGTCAGCATCATCGTCGATGAGTTGCCGACCTTGTATTTCCACAAGATAGACCGACTGATAGGCACAGCCCGAAGCAACAAGGTGAGCGTGGCACTTGGCTTTCAGGAACTTCCGCAGTTGGAAGCCGATTATGGCAAGGTGGGTATGCAGAAAATCATCACCACCGTGGGCAATGTGGTGAGCGGTTCGGCAAGAGCCAAGGAAACCCTCGAATGGCTGTCGAGTGACATCTTCGGTAAAGTAGTGCAACTCAAAAAGGGCGTGACCATCGACCGTGACAAGACCTCCATCAACCTCAATGAGAATATGGACAGCCTGGTGCCTGCAAGCAAAATCTCCGATATGCCCACAGGTTGGATATGTGGACAGACCGCCCGTGACTTCGTAGTCACCAAGACCGGGATGAACGGAAGCATGAACATCCAGGAGAGCGAGGAGTTCAAGACATCCAAGTTCTACTGCAAGACCGACTTCGATATGACGGAAATAAAGAAGGAGGAATCGGAGTATGTCCCTCTCCCTAAGTTCTATAAGTTCAAGTCGAAAGAAGAGCGAGAGCGCATCCTCTACAAGAACTTCGTTCAGGTTGGGGAGGACGTGAAAGCCATGATTAAAGAGATTCAGCAGTTCCGCACTATGATGTAGTGATATTGATTAGAGTGCGGTGAGACATCGCACCTCCTATATAAAATAATGTAATGAGAAGATACATCATCGTACTATTGAGCATGTTGGCCATCTGTAGCGTGCCCTGTCAAAGCCAAACCATTGACAGGGCACTGTTTGAACGGATGGTAGCCATTACCAAACACTTCGAGGGTTGGCACGACCCAAAGACCACACCGGGCTATGTGGGCTATGGTCACCAGCTACAGAAGGGAGAGCGTTTCCCGAAAACACTGACACGTCAGCGTGCAGATTTGCTGTTACGGACAGACCTCCTCCGGCACCTGCGCCTATATGCCCGTTATGGCAGGGATGCTTATCTGCTTGCCACCCTCTCGTACCAGATTGGACCAGCCAAGTTGTTAGGCAATGGACGATACCCGAAAGCGTCCCTGCTCACCCGATTGGAACGTGGCGACAGGGACATCCTGCCACTCTATCTGAGCTATTGCAAATGGAGGGGAAAAGCAGTGGCATCCATTAGGAAACGGAGGTGGGTGGAATATCAGCTGTTGTATGCCGAGCGGTGAGGCACCATCCCTCCTATACCTGTTTGTCTGTCACTTATATTATATATAAAGGTAATAATTGCAATTTCAATGTTAAAGTCAGAGCATTATGGCATCCATCAAATTAAAGTTCAGAACATCATCTGTTCAAGAGAAAGAGGGTCGCCTGTATTATCAGGTGATACACAATCGTGTGGCACGTCAGATCCATACAGAGTACAGAATCTATTCCTCAGAGTGGGATGCGGACCATTCAAACATCATTTTGCCAACTTCCGTCACTCCACAACGTCAAGCCTATCTTCTTTCCTTGAAAGATACATTGGATGCTGACAGGAAGAAACTGCTGTTGGTCATTGCACGGTTGGACAAGGAAGGGCAGTCATATACAGCAGACACCGTCGTTGACAACTTCCATGAGGGAAAAGAATTACATGGCATTATCGGCTATACGCTGGAGTTGAACGAAAAACTGAGACGCATCGGCAAGAAGCGGATGGTAGCAAGGTACAAAACCACCCTCAACAGCCTCCAGCGTTACCTGAAAGGAGGCGATGTGCCATTGGAGGAAGTCGATGGGACAACGATACAAGGCTATGAACAGTGGCTGAAAGACAGCGGACTGTGCCGCAACACCACCTCTTTCTACATCCGCAACCTGCGCACCATCTACAATCATGCCGTAGATGACGGACTGGTCATCTCTTCCTCACCGTTCAAGCATGTATATACCGGCATCGACAAGACCGTCAAGCGGGCACTCCCCTTGGAAATCATCAAGCAACTGAAAGAGCTGGACTTGAGTCTGAACCCCCGTTTGGAGCTTGCAAGGGATATGTTCCTGTTCAGTTTCTATACCCGTGGGATGTCGTTCATCGATATGGCACAACTTACACCAAGCAATCTGCATGGCAGTACGCTCATTTACCGCCGTCAGAAGACCTCACAACAGTTGCACATCAAATGGGAACCTGCCATGCAGGAGATAGTGGCGAAGTACAAAACAGATGATTCTCCCTACCTGCTCCCTATAGCAAAAGGAGAGGGAGCCATATTCTGGAGACAGTACAAGAATGCCTATAGCCGTATCACCAAGCAGTTGAAGAAAATCGGAGAAATGATAGGCCTGTCCGTACCCCTGACCACCTACGTAGCCCGCCACTCCTGGGCAAGCATAGCCAAGAGCAAGAACGTGCCCGTATCTACTATCAGCGAGGCATTGGGGCATGACTCCGAGAAAACCACACAGATATACCTCTCCTCATTGGACACCTCTGTCGTTGACAACGCCAACAATCTCATCATCAATTCTCTTTAGGAGGTGCAGCGTCTCACTGCACCTTTATTTCAATATTTATAACTATTGTATTGCGGTGTGATACCGCAACTATAATAAAAAAGTCGGGGATTGTTGAGCAAAAAGGTGTTTCTCTCTTTAAGAGAAACTCTTCGGGATGCAAAAATATGAAAATAACTCCAATTCACCAAATTATATAGCGACTTTTTTACAAAAATGCTAAAATTTGTTGATTTCCGTCAAGCAATTGTTGAGCAAATATGTCTTTTACGATAAAATGATACCTCAATATCAACTGTTTAGCAAAACGATATTTCTCTTAAAGAGAGAAACATCTTTTGCATACCTTTTCCGACCGAATTTTTATGTCGTAAAGAGGGGCTTTGCAGGGGGTGGACTCAGAAAGATGAGAATAGATGACTATTGTAGTTGAAACACATAGAAAGTTGCTGATATACAGACCGATACGCATATCGGGATGAACCATGAGTACGTTCTTTTCTCAAAAAACACATGTCAAAACAGTATGGTGAATGTATTGGACAAGGATAAGATACTGTGGTATGTCATGCGGGTCTACAAGAACGAGAATACTGCCGAAGATCGGCTCTCTAATGAAACGTATGGCTTAGAGTATTTCATACCCAAGCAGAAAGTCCTTCGCACTGTCAAGGGCAAGAAAGTCTTTTTCATGGTACCCGTCATCCATAGTCTGGTGTTTGTGCATGCAAGTCATCAGAAGATTGTTGATTTCAAACACAATTATTATTACGACCTACAGTTTGTCACATGGAAAAGTGGCGGAGAACTTGTCTATCTGACTGTACCTGATGAAGACATGACCAACTTCATCAAGGAGTGCAAGCAGGCAGATGAAGAGGTACACTTCTACAAAATCAGCGAAATCAACAAGGAAAAAGATAAAATCAACATTGAAAAAGGTAAAAGAGTAAGGGTACATGGCGGACCGTTCGACCAGGTGGAGGGCTACTTCATAAAAGTGGCAAAAAAGAGAGGTCGGCAGCTTGTCGTCATTATTCCCGACCTACTGGCGGTTTCAGCTGAGGTGAAGCCGGAATATATTCAAATCATAGACTGAGATTATGGAAACACGAATTACCCCCCCCGAATTGATTGATACAGAGGGATTAGTACAGGACAGACCGACACAAACGGCCTATTAAAGTTAGATAGAGAATGAGTTTAATTTGGATTGTCAACATCCTGTCGGTATTCTTCCTGTGCGTGTTTTTCGCAGGAATCGTGATACCGCAGATTCTGCTCATCGCCTTCCGCAGGCGACTGTTCGACGAGCCGGACGAGCGGAAGATACATCCGTGTGTAGTGCCTCGCCTTGGCGGTATGGCCTTCAAGCCCGTAGTGTTCTTCTCCTTTGTCCTGCTTTTGGCGGTCAATGTCTCAACCGGACATGATGAGCTGCTTAAGGAAATAGGCGCAGAAGCGTTGCCATTGGCATACGCCTTCTTCGCCATCATCATGTTGTACCTTGTCGGCATTGCCGATGACCTTATCGGTGTGCGCTACCGTGCCAAGTTCTTTATCCAGATAGTCTGCGGCATCATGCTGGTGGCTGGCGGAGTGGAACTGTCCGACCTTCACGGAATGCTGTTCATCCATTCCATGCCGTCGTGGATTAGCATCCCTCTCACCGTTTTCGTTACGGTTTTCATCATCAATGCCATCAACCTCATCGACGGCATCGACGGACTGGCCTCTGGGCTGTGCAGCATTGCCTTCCTGTTCTACGGGATGACCTTCATCTGGTTCCACCAGTATCTCTATGCCATGCTTGCCTTCGCTACTTTGGGCGTACTCATACCATTTTATTATTACAAGGAAATATATATCGAAACCGAACGAATTATCATTCGAAATTTCAAACAGAAGGATGCCGAAGGGTTGTTGGAGTATCTTTCCCATCCGCGTGTGAATTGCTTTGCCGGAGACCGCCTTTGTTCCAGAGAGGCGGCATGGGCATATATGCAGTATTCCCCGAAAGACATGCTGCGCTATGCGGTGAGTCTGAAAAAAGATGACTTTATTATCGGTGACGTGTTCGCTTTGCGTGAGAATGAAGACACTTATAATGTGGGGTGGCATTTCAACAAACGTTTTGAAGGCAAAGGATTCGCTTGTGAAGCGGCAGCCGGATTGTTGGATTATCTTTTCCGAGAGGCGGGCGCACGGCGTATCTATGGATTTGTGGAAGATGACAATATCCGCTCCAAACGCTTATGCGAACGTCTTGGTATGCGCCGCGAAGGATGTTTCAAAGAGTTTGTGACATTCGTAAACAATCCTGACGGCTCCCCAAAATATGAAGATACCTGTGTTTATGCCATTCTCAAACGAAAACCTAGAAAAGAACGAAGAAAATCAGATAGAAGACCAACAAATGCAGGAAATAGAGAATACAAAACAAGAAGAAAATATGAACAAGCAATTCATTATCACGAATTTCGCCGCATTTGCTCTCATGCTGTTCCTGCCGACCGGATGCAGGCAGGCGGACGGCAAGCAGGATGCGGTGCAGAGTTATCGGGTCATAAAGGTCGCGGCAAGTCCGGTGGAAATCTCCGAGTCCTATTCCGCCGCCATACGCGGACGGCAGGATGTGGACATCCTGCCGCAAATATCCGGGCGCATTATCCGTCTGAAAGTGAAAGAGGGTGAACGGGTGAAGACCGGTCAAGTATTGGCTGTAATTGACCAAGTGCCCTATCGGGCGGCATTACGCACGGCGCAGGCCAATGTCAGCGCGGCACAGGCAAAAGTGGAAACGGCAAGAATCGAGCTGCGGGGCAAGCAGGCATTGTTTGACGAGAAGGTCATATCCGACTACGAGCTTTCTCTCGCCCGGAACCAACTGGCAGTGGCGTGTGCTGAACTCGAACAGGCAAAGGCACAAGAATCGGATGCACGCAACAATCTCTCCTATACGGAAATCAAAAGCCCGAGCAACGGAGTAGTAGGCACATTGCCCTATCGCATCGGTGCGCTTGTCGGTCCCAATATGGCACAGCCTTTCACGGTCGTGTCCGACAATGCGGAGATGTATGCCTATTTCTCCATTTCGGAGAATATGCTACGGCGATATTTGGCTCGCTATGGCTCGATTGACAGCATGATAGCCGGGAT
>OGQN01003096.1_pt1 | contig 11136 bp, 6 predicted proteins | sample 1553231 | NCBI WGS metagenome assembly OGQN01 (sample SAMEA2579950, study PRJEB22360) | human gut metagenome | biome: human gut; feature: human-associated habitat; material: faeces | place: Denmark | collected 2008/2010 | reverse complement strand
TCATCAGTGCCTGAATACCTTCGGACTGATTTCCGTTGGTAAGCTGGTCTGCTGCGTATACATTAACTTTGATCTTTCCGCCGGTTGCTTTTTCCATAAGTTCACCGAACTTACGTCCGCCTTCTGCCCATGTACTTGTCTCCGTTGTGGAGCATGTAAAGTTCCATGTTGCTTCCGGCCAGTCAAGATCACTGTAGTCATCCACAGTATCCATGGAATCTTCTGTGAAAAGATCTACCAGATCCTGTGCATCGTCATAGCCCTGGTTCTTCAGTTCCTGAACAAACCATTCGTCTACACCATCAACTGCTTCTTTGAAGGAATCAATGTCCATATCTTCTTTCTTTGTGAAGGTTACGCCATTGCTTTCTTCCCAGCGGCTCATAATCTCTTCATCACCGGAACGGTTGATGTAACGCTCATACTCTACAGCTTTCTGTCCACATTCATCAACAACTGCCTGCTGCTCTGCGGTCAGACTGTCATAGATTTCCTGGTTGATACAGAAAAACAGACAGTCATAGATTGCATCCCACATGGAGCAGTACGGCTGAACTTCCTGTACGCTTGCTGCATCAATTGCCGGTAACGGGTTTTCCTGACCTTCTACTGTGTTCTGCTGCAGTGCAGTGTAGGTTTCGGACCAGTTCATATTTGTAGCATCTGCGCCCCATCTCTTATAGCATTCCATAAGAAGATTGGATCCTGCTACACGGATCTTTAAGTTTTTCATGTCATCGACAGTTTTTACTTCATGCTTGCTGTTAGTCAGCTCACGGAAACCGTTTTCCGCAATACCCATGCAGTGCAGGCCGTACTCAGAAAGGATCTCTTTCAGTTTATCTCCGGCTGCGCCGTCAAATTTTGCATCTGCATCATCATAAGAATCATAGATAAACGGCAGGGATACTACATTGAATCTCGGATCAAATGCAGAGTAGATCAGGTTGGAATGCATGGAGATCTGTACCGGGTCTCCGTTCATCAGTGCCTGAATACCTTCGGACTGATTTCCGTTGGTAAGCTGGTCTGCTGCATATACATTGACTTTGATCTTTCCGCCAGTTGCTTTTTCCATAAGTTCACCGAACTTACGTCCGCCGTCAGCCCATGTACTTGTCTCTGTTGTGGAGCATGCAAAGTTCCATGTCATTTCCGGCCAGTCAAGATCACTGTAATCCGCGATAGTATTGAAGGAATCATTGTCGTCTCCTGCATCTTTGGAAGATGTGCTTCCTGTGTCAGAGGAGGACTGATCTCCTGTATAAGCGCCATTCTTTGCAAGTGCTTTCGGCAGAGCCGTGGAAACGGCCGGAATATATGTAATTACAAGAAGGACTGCTACAGAAGCAGCGATCATCGGCATAACTGCCTTCGAAATCTGCTGAAGAGTAACCTCCAGACCTTTTTTGATCTTGATACTGATTGCAACGAACAGGTTGACACCAACCGGAGGTGTTACCTGACCGATTGCAAGGTTAACTGTTGCCATAACACCAAATGCAACAACGTCATATCCCAGTGCCTTGCATACCGGAAGCATGATCGGGATGAAGATATACATAGCTGAGTTTGCATCGATGAAACATCCTGCGATCAGAAAAATGATATTTACGATCAGAAGAAATACGAACTGATTGTGTGCAATGGATGCAAGCAGTCCGGATGCAGCGTTTGCAATACCAAATTTTGTACATACATAAGAGAACAGGGATGCGCATGCAACGATCAGCATGATACCACCTGTTGTTTTTGCTGATTCTACAAAAATATCAATCAGATCACGGAATTTGACTTCGCGATAAATGACCATACCTACAAACAGACCATATACAACAGATACGGCTGCTGCTTCTGTTGGGGTAAAGATACCGCCATAGATTCCACCGAGGATGATGATCGGCATCAAAAATCCCCAGAATGCCTCTTTAAATGTAGCCCAGCGTTCTTTTGCAGTTGCTTTTTTTCTGGAAGGCTGAATGTTGTGTTTCTTTGCTTCCAGCATAACAACAATTACAAGTGCAACACCCATCAGGATTCCAGGTACGATACCTGCTGTAAACATATCAGCGATGGAAACACCTGTGATGGATGCGTATACAACGAATGCGATACTCGGAGGTATGACGATCGCGATCGAGCTCGATGTCGCCATCAACGCCGTAGAGAACGGTGCGGAAAATCCTCCCTGCTCTACCATTGCCGGAATCAGGACTGCGCCGAGAGCAGCTACAGTTGCCGGTCCGGAACCAGAGATTGCTCCAAAGAAACATGCAACGATAACACATACGATGGCGATACCACCTTTTTTATGGCCGACGCAGGTATCAACGAAGTCGATCAGTCGTTTGGAAATACCGGCTTTTGCCATGATGTTACCGGATAATACGAAAAACGGAATTGCCAGAAGCAGGAATTTACTGATTCCGGCATACATGTTGGTTGCCACGATCGTAAGTGAAGTTCCTGAGTAAAGGATCGCACATACAGAGGAAAGTCCAAGGCAGATTGCAATCGGCACACCAAGGATCAGAAAGATAAAGAATGAAATAAATAAAACAGCACTGATCATTTATTTGCCCTCCTTTTCTTTATATCCTGTACAGAAATCCAGACAGAACTCGATAAAATGAAGAATCATGCATCCTGCACCGATGGGTACGAAGGACCAGAAGATCCATTCCGGCCAGTTCAGTACGAAGGTTCTCTTACCGTTTGCAAGCTGGGTAATGACCTTATCCATACCATATTTAAAAAGAATTGCTGAAAAAACAATGCTCAGAACCGTGATCAGGATCACAGACGGTTTTTTCAGTTTTTCCGGGAAACGGTCAGTAAACAGTGACAGACTGACCAGTTCGCCTTTCCGACATGCAAGTGCTGCTGCCAGAAGTGTAATGAGAACAAATACCGCTACAACCAGCTCTTCTGTGAATGACCATGAGCGGTGGATCACTTTACGGGAAAATACATTTCCCACTGTCAGCACCAGAATCAGCAGCGTAGATATGATCAGTACAACTTCTTCGACTGCTGCAAGTACATTCATGAGTTTTTTGTAAACTTTCATACTCTCTTCCCCTTTTTTGTATTTTGTTCCGGTTTCAGATCTTTTGGGCATAAAAAAAACCGCCCCATCAGGGACGGATAGATATATCATTCCGCAACCACCCTGTTTCTCCATTGAAACAAGTACGATTCTGCAACGTACCGGCATACGCGTCTCCTGTAACGGGGAGCTACCGTGAAAACCTACTGGTGATTCTATAAAATGTTCGGTCTTCCTTCTCAGGGATGATATTCAAAACAGTTCTGTCGCTGTTTCCCACCATACACAGCTCTCTGTAGACAGGTTCCTCTGCTTCTACTGATTCCCTTCATAGAATTTGCTCTTATGCTTTACCTTGTTAAAAGGTGTCTTTATTTTACCTCTCATTTTTCGTCACGTCAAGAGTTTTTACACAATTTTCCTGCATAATATCCATTCTCTGCTTCCAAAAAGGAGAAGCCTCATCAGCTTCTCCTTCTTGCTCTGTATTTTGATCGTATATATTTGCCTGCTGCCGACAAGTCACTGGTCTTCCATCCGCTTGTCTTGCGTGTCCTAGATGAAAGCAAGGAACAGGATTCATTCTTATTACTCAGACTCCAGCAAAAATAACTGATATTCGATTTATTCAGTCTGCGCAGCCATTTACCCGTTGATGATTTGCTGATTCCACCGCCGCCACTTGCTGCCGACATCCCAAACTCCGTTACCATTACCGGCAGATTTTTCTGACGCGCATAAGAAAGCTTCGAGGGCAGATACTGGTTATGACTCCACTCATTCGCATAAAAATGAAGGGAATACATGATATTTTTGTAACCTTTGATCGGGCTGTCTGCTACTTCATTTCCGGTTCCGTCAGATCCAAGCTGTGACCACGTCGGTGTGCCAACCACGATGATCGCATTTTTGTCATATTTGCGAATCGTCCTAATCACTGATGTCGCATAAGATTTGATCGTTTTCCAGCTACATCCGTTCGGCTCATTGCAGATCTCATAAATTACGTTTTTCTGCTTTTTGTACTTCTTTGCCATAGTCTTGAAAAAAGATTTTGCTTCTTTGAGATGGCTTTTGGGATTTCCATCATTCAGAATGTGCCAGTCGATGATCACGTACATGCCAAGATCTGTCGCATACTGAACTCCTTTGTAAATCTGATTTCGAAGAGCCGACTTGCTGCCACCTGAACAATAACCATTATATTCCGACGTGTACATCGCCAGACGTACCGCATTGGCTCCCCAGTCGTTCCGAAGTGTCTTAAATGCGGCTTTGTTTACATACGGTGATCCTACATCCCAGTTGATTCCGTGCGTACTGATACCACGAAGCTGAAATTTCTTTTTGTTCTTATCAACAAGATCTGCACCTTTTACCGAAAGCCGTCCGTGAGAAGATACCGGGGTTGCAGCATACACTTCACATTCGGTCTGCATCATCACGGCAGTAATTACCATAAAAAGTACAAGAACTAAAGCAACACTTCTGTATCCTTTTTTTCTATTCATACATCATCCCTCCCATAGATCATCTTTCCTCCTGTTTTTGGTATAAATCCTCCCGTGGATAATAGCCGATCTTTACTTTTTCCCCTGTACTTCACCTTTTATTTTTGCTTACGATGATTTAATTATACTATATCATTGTATAATTCGCTAATATTTCTTATGATTTTCGTTGCTCTTTTATGATTTCTCACATATTTGATACTGAATTTCACCTGTTACTGTGAACGGAGTGAACAGTAACTTTCACCTCATTTGGCAGAGACAGATTTGGTAATTCTCTTTGCATTACATCCGAAAATCATTTATACTGTAATTATCCAAATCCTACGGGAAACGGAGGAGGGATAAATATGAAAAAGAAACTGAATCATGCATTTAATTACATTACTGCAATCCTGATATTTATCTGTGCAATGACAGTAAGCCTCAGTATTTTTCTGGTAAAAGTACAGAACTCTATCGATACCAACTCACAGAACATTATGACAAGTACAGTTTCGCACCAAAGCGATCACGTTCTTTCCATCCTTCAGATTCATTATGGATTTCTGAACAGTATTGCTGACAAAATGGGGAAATCATCTTCTCTTCTGTCTGACGGTAATATGAAATTTCTTGTTTCCATGGCAGAAAACACAGACTTTGAAAGAACAGCTCTGATCGAAGCAGATGGTACCGCCCATTATGATAACGGAGCCGAAAAAAACGTTGCACAGCGACGATATTTCCAGGAAGCAATGCAGGGAAAAGAAACCTTAAGTGATCCTCTCGAAAGCAGTATAGATCAGGAAATGCGGGTAATCCTTGGTGTTCCCGTTTATCATAATGGTAATATCATCGCTGTACTTGGCGGCTCCTATAATGTAACCGCCCTAAGCCGTATGCTTTTTAATGATGTATTTGATGATTCCGGATACAGCCTGATTATTAACCAGAATGGGGAGATTATTGCTTATGACGGCGATCCTGCTTACCACAACATTACATATGGGGATAATTTCTTCAAATTTCATGAACGTCAAAACTTATTATCCGATGATACCTTAAAAAAGATCCGGCAGGATTTCAAAAATGAGAAAGACGGTACTGTAAGGCTGCAGACAGTTTCTACCTCTGATGCAGCACAGTATCTTTCTTATACCAGACTCGGAATAAACGGCTGGATGATCTGCTATGTAATTCCGGTCGCTGATGCGCAGGATTCCTATGACTTTATCAAATCCGATGAAAGCATACTCCTTGGTATATTCCTGATTCTGGTTCTCCTGCTTGTTCTTTATATTATCCGAACCAATCGCAAACAAAATGAAGAACTTATCAGAACATCTGAACTTGACGGACTGACCGGTGCTTACAACAAACGCGCCACCGAAGCATATATTAATAAAATTCTGACACAGATGCCTGATGAAAAAGGTACTTTTGTCATTCTCGATGTAGATAAGTTCAAAGACGTCAATGACCGGTATGGTCATGCTGCCGGTGACACAGTTCTTCATGAACTTGCCAAAACATTTTTCCGCCATTTCCGTAAAGATGATATTATCGGAAGAATCGGCGGTGATGAATTTGTCATTTATATGAGAAACATCGAATCAAAAGAAATCGCCTCGGCACGCGTTAAAAACCTGATTGAGAATGTCCGTAGTCTTCCTTTTGAGGAAATGAACGGAAATCATGTCACGATCAGTGTTGGTATTGCATTCGTCCCGGAAGCCGGAAACTGCTATATGGATCTTTACAAAAATGCCGACACGGCCCTGTATGAAACCAAACAGAATGGCAGAGATGGATATCACGTATATATGGGAACATAATAAAACGAAATAATTTTATATAAAAATCAAACCTCTTCTTTCCGGCGGATGAATAAGTCGGTAGAAGAGGTTTTCTTTTGTTTTTCAAACCTAATTCAAATAATTATATACAGTTCTTGAAATATTACGGATACGCGGAAGCGCATAATCCTCACTGCCTGTATTTGAAAATACACAGATTATGTAATCTTTTTTCTTTCCATATACGATTGCCATATCATGCTCAACACTGGAAGTTTCACCCGTTTTGTTTGCAACTTTGATTCCGGATGGAATGCCTGACGGTATCTTCCATCTTCTTGTCTGAGCAAGCAGGAGCTTCCGCATCTCTTTTGAGTATTTTGATGATACACAGGTTCCGTTGTAAATATGTTCCAGAAGAATACCACAGTCTTTTGCAGAAGTGATATTACTCTGTCCGTCACCGACTGATGCCGAAGATGCCGGATGCAATGTATGATGACAGCCGGTTTTTGTATATTTATCTTTGACCGTAGAGTTATATTTCAGGTTTCCCTTTTGGATCTGATCAAAAGTCGATGCCATAACAAAAGGTTTGATTACGCTCGCAGAGTACCTGAACTTTCGGCATCGCAGAAGATACGCCTGCTGTCACAAACAGTGCCAGCATAAAAACAAAATACATCTGCAAAGTCCGGTTCGGTGTTTATGGTTCTCTTTCACTTATGTCCCTCCTGAGATAGTTATCTCTGATTATCGTATTCTATTTGATTTTCCGCTGCCTTTTAATGTTTTATTGTCTTTCCAGTTCCTTTTGAATCCATGTCATAATCACATCCACGAGATAGTCCTGCTGCACCTGACTCAAAGCCCGTCCCGGCTGCATTTTGTGCCATTTTCGGATGCATTCCCGGCAACAGGTTGCAGTGGCATGCTGCGCTATAAATACAGGATGTCCTCGCATAGGCGTCTGTTTTCCATCATTCGGTATATATGCCGGTGCCTCCCTCTTTGCAATAAAATCCTCGGCATGTTTCCTGATCGTATCAAGCCCTTTTTCATTTATATAATCAATATCTTTTTGCTTCAGATGGAAACTGCTCCGAAATCTCGAATTGCCAAATCTTTCAAAGAGCTGGGCATACCATTCATCTTTTGTCATAAAAATTCACCACGTTTCTGACTGAACATCAAATATCCTGCTCATCTAATAACCGCCTGTCAACTTCTGTCTCCAGCCATTTCAGAAGATTTCCCGCAATTCTCGGCGTAAACAGTTCCGCATATTTTAATCCTTCACTTGTAATATGAAGAACCGGATATTGCCCCGTAGTCTTAATAATATAATGACGTCCGATCAACCAGTAGATCAGTCTCGTAACTTCTTCCCCGGACAAATATGATAATGCGCTATATTCTTTTACTTTGTCCAATCCGTTCTTTTTTATTTTTTCAGCATTTGATCCCCGCAAAACACCACTCAGTATCGACACACCAAAATATTTCTTCTCACTTATATGAACCAATGCATTCATGATTGTTTCAACAATTTCAAACAAGCTGTGCCCTTTATATTCCGGATACTTTTTACGACTATTTTCAGAATCCGCATTTTTATCCAGAATTTTCTGTTCCCAGTTATCATTTTTATGCTGCCCATTATGACTTACATATTCTATTGTTTTTTGCTGCGGTTTCGTATTCTCTTCCTTTATTTCCTTTTTGGGTAACCAGTCCAATTCGGTAAGATCATAGCCCATAAGCTTGTAATATTCTTTTGCAGATAATGTTTTATTACAACCCTTTCCATTATTCTGATAATTGGTGCAGCCTAAAAAATACTGTCTGTTCTCGCTGAATTTTACAATTAAATATCCATCCTGACAGTCCGGGCATTTCATAATTCCCAGCTTTTTACCCATAATATGATTTGTCATAAAACTACACTCTTCGGGCTCATTTGTACAAATATACAGGCGCAGTCCATATGCCGGTTTATATCTGAGCTGCATAGGGAATCCACATACCGGACATTTTTTTCGCTCCAAAATAACCGGTTCTTCTGACCAGGTCCCACAAAGCGAAACATTTTTATATTCATTCTTGATTTCAAGAAGAAACTCCGATGGATTTTGCTCCGGAGCTATAAAGTAAACTCTGTTTTTTGTCCGAGTCATTGCTACATAAAAAAGGCGTCTCTCTTCCGCATACTGCATGCTTCTGTCCTCTTTTACAACCAGTGACAAAACAGGATCATCTTCAATCTTTGATGGAAATCCGTACGTTTCATTGCGTCCATTGATTACAATTACCTCATCATAGCCAAGTCCTTTTGACGCATGTGCTGTCATAAAAGTAATATTCATCTGCGGATATTTTACCGATTTAACCTTTGATCCCCGGTTAACATATTCATACATACCGGTCCTGGTCAGACGCTGACCATCGAAGCCAAATCTCCCTAACAGCAATATTTTTAAACCATATGGATCTTTTCCATCTTGTTTTGCATATTTTATAATCTGTTCCAATGATGTCTGCACAGCATACGCAATTGCATAATCCGCCCCACTTCTTCTGTGCGCATTCGGCGATTTCATTGTACTGTCATATGTATAAATAATTACAGGATTTTCAATATGCTTTGGCGAAATAAGGGATTTACGAATCTGTGAAGTATTTTTCTGAATAAAATTTCCTGCTATATCAATGACTTCCTGCGAATTACGATATGTATGGACAATTTTCATCAGTCTGGCATATCCCATTTTTTCTTCAAACTTTGTAAAAAGGGTGATATCCGAACCACTGAATGCATAAATGGATTGCCAGTCATCACCGACCGCCATAACCTTCGCAGATGTCACCTCCGAAAAAGCTTTAACCAGATCAAATCTCTGCCGCGAAATATCCTGATATTCATCAACAATCAGATATTTGAAATCCAGTTTCTGTTTCATTTCTTTTACATTATTTAAAACACGCGCAGACTCATTGATCATATCCTCAAAATCGACTGCATGATTTTCAATCAGCCACTTTTTGTATTCCAGATAACATGCCTGACTGATCTCCAGAAATAATTTTGTTCTTACATTATCTGTTTTTTGATTCAATACCGCAAAGTCATCTTCATCATATCCGTTTACTTTGAAATTTCGAATAAAATTCGATACCAGTATAATCAATCTCTTAATATATCTGTTTTCTTCCGAAGATACCAGTTTCTTCGCCACCTCCTCATCAGAGCGGCGTTTCAGCTCAATTCCATGCTGACGCAGTTTCTCTTCCAGATGTGCAGAGATACTTCGTCCGTCTTTATAAGAAGAAAATGTATAAATAAGCGTTGTTCCATGTTGTTTATGAAAAAGGATTTTATCATTTACTGCCTTTTTGTACATGTTCAACTGTTCTTCAGTATAAAGCGAATTTTGACCATCTTCTGTAATTCCAAAATGTTCAACATATATCTCCTGTCCATTCTGACGAATGATAAAATCGGGAGTGTACGGTTTACGGGACAACATAATATTATATTTATATACAGGTTCGTACTCGTAATCAATATTATTAAGATAGAAAAAATTAGCAATCTCTACTTCCTGATAAGAACGTACTACTTCATTCTGAATCGTTACTTTATTTCGCGTTTTACGATCAATTACTTCTGTCCGAAAATCTTCAAGTTCACTTCGCATGGTTGCATAATTTGCATGTGCCATATGATTAAAAAAGTCATTAATATCATCCCCTTCATAAGGCGCATCAAAATATGACGCAAAAAACAATACCAGTTTCTTTACCATAACCGGCTCTCGCAAAATTTTATCTTTCAGATATTGCTGTATACAAAAAAACAGTTTATTAGAATCTACAATATTAAAATTCTGGGGATCATTCTTATGAAGTATCGCGTTTCCTGCGGAATGAAAGGTTGCAATCGGACAGGGAATATTTAAGTCTCTGTTAATTCGTTCCCGCAGCTCATTCACTGCTTTATTTGTGAAAGAAATCATTAAAATCTGCGACGGATCAATATGTTGTTTCTCCACCAGATATTTAACCTTTGCCGCGACAGCTGTTGTTTTTCCCGCACCAGCTCCGGCAACGACCAGCCCATAATCTTCATCAGAGAGAATTACCTCTCTCTGATTTTCATCCAGACAAATATCAGGGTCTATGTCTTTCAGAATATTATCCAGATACTCTTTTTCTTCGTTTTTCTTTCTTGAAAGATAATTCTCATTTATATTATCCACAAAAGATACAATATTTTCATAATTTGTGCAGAGCTCACGCACATTCTCCGAAGACAGTCCATTTTTACTGCAAAAATCCACCAGCATATCCGCCTCGTCCATCTTGCGCATAAAGGAAACTGTTTCTGCATATTCTCTGACCTGCTCATAGTATTCACTTCTTGCAATATAGTGGTCACTTTCCTGCAGTTTTTGCAAAAATCCCTCTAATTCTTTAAGGCTCTGAGCTTCCTTTGATTTTGATACGGGTGTGTTCGCAGTAGTTTCCGTCTCTTTTTTCTTTTTGAATATTGCATCAAAAAACTTCATAGCTGGTCTCCTGATTTTTATCTTTCTTACTCAAATTATAAGCGGTTTTTCTTGTCGAATCAATCTTTTTCATCTGACTCCGGAAGATGTATGGTCTGAAAGGTTGCTGTTCACAGGTAATATTCCGCGAGGTGTTTTGTCATGAATATGGCAAAATCCCGAGACATACAGGGCAAAATTCCATCACCGAAGATGATATGGAATGGATTTTGACCAAGTTGCTGTGAACG
>OGQN01003095.1_pt1 | contig 11142 bp, 9 predicted proteins | sample 1553231 | NCBI WGS metagenome assembly OGQN01 (sample SAMEA2579950, study PRJEB22360) | human gut metagenome | biome: human gut; feature: human-associated habitat; material: faeces | place: Denmark | collected 2008/2010 | reverse complement strand
TTAAATTGTTTCATCGTTACAACGCAACATACCAAGTATCTCGTCTCTTGACAGCGATTGCGCGAAAGCGGTGCAAAGTAACAAATTATTTGGCAGATAGCCAAATGTTTTTTGTATATTTGTCGCATATCTAAAAAACAACGAGCATGAAACGAACTTATGTAAAGTTACTGACTGTGGCAGGCTTGACGGGATGCTTCCTGTTTACTTCCTGTCGTTCAGCACAAGAAACTACCGCCCGCTATGAAATATCCAAGGTGGAGGGCAACATGATTACGATTGACTCTACTTGGGATGCTAATCCTGACAAAAAAGCGACCACCGTATTAAAACCCTACAAGGATAAAGTAGACGCGATGATGTACGAAGTCATCGGTACCAGTGAAATGAAAATGGATAAGGGGACCCCTGAAAGCTTGCTCTCTAATTTGGTGGCAAGCGTGCTGCAAGAAGCTGCCGCGCAAGTGTTGGGCAAACCGGCGGATATGGGACTGGTCAATATGGGCGGATTACGTAATATCCTGCCTAAGGGAGACATCACGGTAGGTGCTGTTTTTGAAATTCTTCCTTTTGAAAATTCATTGTGCGTCTTGACGATGAAAGGTACGGACATGAAACGTCTGTTTAAAGCAATTGCTTCTTTACATGGAGAAGGTGTAAGCGGTATCCGTTTGGAAATCAATAAAAAAGGAGAATTGCTGAATGCTACGATCGGTGGAAAACCGGTAGTGGATGACCAGCTTTATACCGTGGCTACTATCGACTATCTGGCAGACGGAAACGGACGCATGGATGCTTTCCTGCAAGCTGAAAAAAGGGAATGCCCGGAAGATGCTACTTTACGCGGATTGTTTTTGGACTATGTACGGAAGCAAACGGCGGAAGGCAAAATCATTACGTCGAAGTTGGACGGACGTATAACCGTAAAATAAGTAAAAAGGAGAATCTAAAAATATAGGATATGAAGAGATTTCAGCTATCATTATGGGTATGCCTTGTAGTGTGTTTCGGCTTTTCAACTTATGCACAGGATACCAAAGAAATTATAATTTTGCAGACAAGCGATGTGCATAGTCGCATCGAACCTATAAATCAAAAAGGCGACCGTAACTATGACGAGGGCGGTTTTGTCCGTCGTGCCACTTTCCTCGACCAGTTCCGCAAGGAACATAAAAATGTGTTGCTGTTCGACTGCGGGGATATTTCACAAGGTACGCCTTATTATAATATGTTCCGTGGCGAAGTGGAAGTCAAGTTAATGAACGAAATGGGATATAATGCCATGACTATCGGTAATCATGAATTCGATTTTGATCTGGACAATATGGCTTTACTCTTCAAAATGGCTAAATTCCCGGTGGTTTGTTCCAATTACAATCTGGACGCTACGGTGCTGAAAGATTTGGTAAAGCCATACGTTATTCTGAAACGGTTTGGGCTGAAAATCGGTGTCTTTGGACTCGGAGCGAAACCGGAAGGTTTGATTCAGGCAAATAAATGCGTCGGAGTTGTTTATGAAGATCCTATTGAAGTGTCGAACAAGGTAGCTGCCTTGTTGAAAGAGAAGGGATGCGACCTCGTTGTATGCCTGTCTCACCTAGGCATTCAAATGGATAGGGAGTTGGTTGCAAAAACACGGAATATCGATGTAATTTTGGGCGGACACTCGCACACTTTTATGAAAGGACCGGAGAATTATCAGAATGTGGATGGAAAAGAGGTACCCGTTATGCACACAGGAAAAAGTGGAGTTCGGGTAGGTCGTCTCAACTTGACTTTGAAACGTAAATGAGAATATTTCCCTTTATCTTAGTTGTTTTATTTTTTATTTTAGCCGGATCCGTTTCGAGTCCGGCCCAGAATGCTGCTTCTGTTGAACCTTTGCTCTTATATAAAGCACAGCAGGATAAGAATTGCCGGCATTGGGTCGATTCGGTGATGGATAAGTTATCCTTTAAAGAAAAGGTCGGCCAGTTGTTTATCTATACCATTGCTCCGGTAAACACCAAGCGAAATTTGGAGTTATTGCGTGAGGCTATTGATACTTATAAAGTCGGCGGGCTTCTCTTTTCCGGTGGGAAGATGCAGAATCAGGTTGAGTTAACCAACCGGGCACAACGGCAGGCGAAAGTTCCTGTGATGATCACTTTTGACGGGGAATGGGGGGTGGCGATGCGTTTGCGCGGCACACCTGTGTTTCCACGGAATATGGTGTTGGGATGCATTCGTGACAATCGCCTGATTTATGAATACGGGCGTGAAGTAGCCCGTCAATGCCGTCAGATAGGTGTGCAGGTGAATTTTGCTCCGGTGGCGGATGTGAATATCAACCCGAAGAACCCGGTAATCAACACCCGTTCTTTCGGAGAAGATCCGATACAAGTTGCCGATAAGGTAATCGCTTATGCTTCCGGTCTGGAAGGAGGAGGAGTATTGTCTGTGTGCAAACACTTCCCCGGACATGGAGATACTGATGTTGATTCGCATAAAGCTCTACCCATACTTCCCTTCACGCGCGAACGTTTGGACAGTGTCGAACTCTATCCTTTTAAGGAAGCGATTCGTGCCGGAGTAGGTGGTATGATGGTGGGACATCTGCAAGTCCCGGTCATTGAGCCGATCGGCGGGCTCCCGTCTTCTTTGTCTCGCAATGTCGTATACGACTTATTGACGGATGAACTGGCTTTTAAAGGATTGATTTTTACTGATGCGCTTGCCATGAGGGGCGTATCGGGCAATGGGAATGTCAGCTTGCAGGCATTGCAGGCAGGTAATGACATGGTACTGGCTCCACGTAATCTGAAGGCGGAAGTGCCGGCTGTGCTTGCAGCTGTTGAAAAAGGCGAACTGAGCCGGGAAGATATAGAAAGTAAATGCCGCAAGGTACTGACCTACAAATATGCGCTGGGACTTAGCAAAAAGAAGTACGTGCAATTGTCCGGCCTGGAGCAGCGGGTGAACAGCCCGCAGGCGCGCGACTTGGTGCGCCGGCTGAACCTGGCGGCAATTACCGTTCTGAATAATAAAGATCATGTACTGCCGCTACATACGGACAAAGACCAGAAGATAGCTTTGCTCGAAGTAGGCGACCCGGGTGAGACGGAAGCATTAGCAAAGCAAATGACACGTTATGCATCTCTGGTTCGTTTCCGCCTTCGTCCGAAACAGACAGAAGAAGAAAACCGTCGATTATATGATTCATTAGCTATTTATAAACGAGTTGTAGTAGCTGTCAGCGAACAACGCCTGGCTTCTTATCAGCCATTCTTTACGAAGTTTGCTCCCGATGCTCCGGTTGTCTATCTTTTCTTCACCCCCGGCAAGATGATGTTACAGATTCAGCGCGCGGTGAGCCATGCTTCGGCAGTAGTGTTAGCGCATAGCCACAATACGGATATTCAGCGTCAGGTGGCAGACGTCTTATTTGCCAAAGCCACTGCGGATGGAAGATTGTCGGCGAGTTTGGGCGGATTATTCCATACAGGTGCGGGGGTGACAATCACTCCGAAAACTCCTTTGCATTTTGTACCTGAAGAATACGGCCTTTCATCTGTGTCGTTGAAGCGGATTGATTCTGTTGCTTTGGACGGTATCCGGCAAGGAGCCTATCCCGGTTGTCAGGTAGTAGTTATGAAAAATGGTCATGTAATGGTCGATAAAGCTTTCGGCACACATACAGGAAAAGGAAGTGCCCGCGTCGAATCATCGGATATCTATGACCTGGCCTCCCTTACGAAAACGACGGCTACCTTGCTTGCTGTTATGAAACTCTATGATAAGGGGCGCTTTAACCTGACAGATAAGATTTCGGATTATCTGCCGTTTTTGCAGCGCACCAATAAAAAGGACATAACGATTCAGGAGATCCTGTATCATCAGTCCGGTCTGCCGTCTTGGCTACCTTTCTATCAGGAAGTGATTGATAAGGATAGCTATAAAGGCCGTTTGTTCAGTGCGCGTAGAGATGCACAGCATCCGGTGAATATAGGAACAAATACGTGGGCAAATCCGAATTTCAAGTTTAAGGAAGAATATGTATCTCCAACGAAAACCGGGGATTATACCATTCAAATCTGTGATAATCTGTGGTTGAACCGATCGTTCCGCAAGGTGATAGAAGAGAAAATTGTGGAAGCGCCGTTGGGGCAGAAACGTTATGTATATAGTGATATTGGATTTATCCTGTTGGGAATGCTGGTTGAACAGCTTGCGGGAATGCCAATGGAGGCATACTTGCAAAGCGAGTTTTACGAACCGTTGGGACTGGAGCGTACAGGTTACCTGCCTTTGCGTCGTCTGGCAAAGTCGGAAGTCGTTCCTTCCAATAACGACCGCTTCTTGCGGAAAGATACCCTGCAAGGATTCGTGCATGATGAGGCTTCCGCTTTCTTCGGCGGATTGGCTGGCAATGCCGGATTATTCTCTACTGCCCGCGAAGTAGCCCGTGTATATCAGATGTTATTGAACGGGGGAGAAATAGACGGCCGGCGTTATTTGAGCAAAGAGACTTGCCAGTTGTTCACTACTTCGGTTTCAAAGATAAGCCGGCGGGGACTGGGATTTGATAAACCGGATAGGGAAGACTCGAAGAAAGGGAACTGCGCTCCCGATGCTCCGGCAGAAGTCTATGGTCATACCGGATTTACCGGTACGTGCGCATGGGTGGATCCGGTTAACGAACTGGTTTATGTCTTTCTTAGCAACCGGATTTATCCGGATGTTACCAATCGCAAGTTAATTAGGCTGCACATACGCGAGCGGATACAGGAAGTGATTTATGATGCGATGAAGAAAAAGTAATCCTTCCGCACTGAACACAGGTATAAAATAAAGTGTCCTTCCGCTTATGATAGCAGAAGGGCACTCCTTATTTATTATTAATGTAATTCTGATTGTTGCCGGGCTTAGAATGACAGACCCAGACGGAAGCCGAAATTGCTCAAACCGTCTACACTGTAATGCAGTACATCAGCCTTGTTGGTACCATAGCTGTAATATAAAGCAAAGTGAAGCCCCGGTCCGTATACCCAAGGGAATACGTTGATACCGATTTCAGGAGAAGCGTAGAATCCCCAGCTATTGTCTCTTGCTTCGAGCATATTGAAGTTAGAGCGTACTTTAGCATATTCAGCACCTAATTTAGCACTGACGTAGGGTTGAACGGCTCCGCCACGATTCCATTGGTAGCGTGCGGCAGCACCGAAAGGCAACTGGAATATAGTATGTTGCTGATCGGTAGTGACATCACCACCGGCCATTTTGAATGTTTCGCGACCTACATATTCGTGGTTGCTGTGATAGTTCAGGAAAAGTCCCAAACCGATGTTGGGAGTCACGAAGTAACCACCTTCGAAGTTCATTCCCCAACCACTTGCTTTGTCGGCAAAATGATTGCTTAACGGAGCATTGAACTGCCAGTCTATATTAGCATATCCGTTGTCTGATAGCTGTGCCTTGGCCGGCATGGCGAAAGCGATAGCAATGACCGCCAAGGCCACTACCTTGAAATATATATTTTTTCTTGTTTTCATAACAGTTGTAGTTGTTTATTTGTTAGTAAGATAAGGTGACTGAGCGAATGACTGGTTGACAGCTTCTACTGCAAGAGTACGGTTGATAGCTTTGGATCCAGTGTCAAATCCGGTCAGATAGCTAGTCCATACAACGGGCAGCTTTTTGCTTTCGCCTTGTTCGGCTTTCAAGTTCACCATTTCTGTCAGGAATGAGTTGGTACTATAACTGTAAGTCACAGCGTACGGGTAGTACCAGCCGCCACCCCAGTTTCCGCCCCAGTAGTTCGGCCCCCAGTAACCGGGATAACCCCACCACCATTCAGGCTGTGAATAACTGGTGAAATAATAAGTACTTGCGATGTAGCTCACCTGAATACCCAAGTCAGCGCTTTCTTTGTTGGTTGCTGCTGCATAACCTCTGGCAATCATGTTATCCGTATAAGCTGCCAGAATTTGTTCAGCGCCTTCTCCTTCGAGATATTCCGGTTCTTTACTATCGGAGATCACCAGAATCTTGTCTGCCAGATAGAATGTAGGAACTTTGAAATCGGCTTTCTTGTCGTAGTTAGTGTATACCAGATAGTTGTCATCCAGCTTACCCATGTCCGGGTCTTTTTCGCAGGAAGCGAGTGCAAAGACCGCCAATAAAATAGGAATTAATTTCTTCATATCTTTTATAATGTTTAGGTTATATAAAATCATCGCCCTGGTACCTTGGGGCTTTTGCTAGAAACAACAAGAAAAAAATAAAAAGGTTCGCGTGAAAAATTATTTTGCCGGAAAATTAACATCTTTCTTTTTCGGGATTCAATAAAAAAGGTAAGCTCTTTGCCGCATCAACAGCTAGTTTGCTTACCATTCATTCTTTACAGATTCTTGCTTGAAATTCCGTTTATTTAAACAGAGGTTTCAGCAGTTCCGGCATTTCCACCTTGTCAACTTCCAGTTCGCTAACCCGTTGTTTGCCTGTTGAAGACAGGTGAAAGTACATTTGCCGGCGGTCCTCGTTGCCGAGTTCCCTGACAATCAATCCTTTTTCTTCCAGTATCCGGAGCATTTTCGATGTATGTGAGGGACTTAAATCTGTACTTTTCGACAGGTTAGTTGCCGTCATTCTCTCGGTGGCGTCTTTGAGGATGCATAATATCATCGCTTCATTCAACGTTATCCGGTATACTTTTTCAAATGCAGTTTCAAAGCTCGACATGGCTCTGAACACTTCGCGCATTGCACATATTGTTTTCATATTTTGTTTGAATATATTTTATTAGTCATATCTTTTAAATAAATAGATTCACGTTCGCGTTATCCGCCCGTTCCATATACGTTGCTACGCCGCCTACCGTTACTTCGTCGAGGAGTTCTTCTTGTTTCACTCCCATGACGTCCATTGACATTTGACAAGCAATAAATTCCACTCCGTTTTCTAAGGCTTGCTGACGCAGGGATTCCAATGAATCTATTCCTTTCTTATTCATGATATACCGCATCATTTTTCCCCCTATTCCGCCCATGCTCATCTTCGAGAGTTTCAGCTTTCCGGAACTGGAAGGCAGCATCATACCGAACATCTTTCCGAAGATATCTTTTTCGGTTTTCGGCTTGTGCAACTTCTTGATAACGTTCAGTCCCCAGAATGTGAAGAAGATTGTCACCTTCTGTCCGGTAGCTGCTGCACCATTTGCGAGTACAAAAGTTGCTAAAGCTTTGTCCAAATCATCACTAAACATGATGAAAGTTTTTCCTTTGCTGTCACAAGAAGTAACAATGTTGCACGATTTTGGTTCTCCCTTTTCAATAACTATCACAGATTTTCCTCCGGAAGACTCTTTCGAAACGAGTTGGTTACCGGTTGAATTGCACCATGCGGCGGCGTCACGAGGGAACCCCGGATCAGTTGCAGTGATTTCAACGCGTTCTCCCGAAGCGAGCATGTCCATTGTCTTCTTCATCTTTAAAATCGGGCCGGGACATTGTAGGCCGCAGGCGTCTACCCGGATAGTCTTGGCTGTTTCGACAGGAGCAACTGGTTTGCTAGCCTGAACCGTTGCTTCTTGCCGTACTGTTGTCTCGTCCGTCTCATTATCATTTTCTTCGTGTATAATGATAGGAGCGGTAGCAGCGCGATATGTTTTTAGTCCGCCCGACAGATTACGGACTTTTTCAAATCCGTGCTGTGTCAGTATCCGGTAAGCAAGATACCCTCTCAATCCTACGGCGCAGAATGTATAAATCATCTTGTCTTTCGGCAGTTCGGCTATCCTGTCCCTCAGTTCGTCCAAAGGAATATTCACAGCTCCCGGCAGCGTGCCCAATGAAAATTCATCCTGTGTGCGGACATCCAGCAGGAATTTGTTTTCCATTTCGATGTCTCTCAATTCCCGCCAGTAGGCAGGTCGTGTTCTTCCGGAAATAATATCCTCCGCCACGTATCCTGCAAGAGCTACCGGATCTTTGGCAGACGAGAACGGAGGAGCATACGCCTGTTCCACTTTCATCAGGTCGTAGATTGTACCTTTATATTTTATCACAAGCGCTATTTCGTCAATCCGCTTGTCTACTCCGTCATAACCGACAATCTGTCCTCCGTACAACCTTCCCGTTTTTTTATCGAATGTGATTTTGATACTCATCGGCATGGCATTCGGATAATAACCGGCGTGCGAAGCAGGATGAATAGTAGAAGACATATAGTCGATCTCTGCCTGTCGCAACCGTTTGCCGGGTAAACCGGTAGAAGCGACCGTCAGATCGAATACTTTTGCGATTGAAGTACCGATCGATCCCTCATAAGGAATTTTGGCGCCTAGGATATTGTCGGCTACGATACGTCCCTGTCGATTGGCAGGTCCGGCCAGATAGTTGAGCCACGGTTTGCCCGTAATCGGGTGGCGGAATTCGATAGCGTCGCCGATCGCATAAATCGATTCATCGGAAGTTTGTAGATAGTCATTCACAGCGATGCCTCCGGTTTCACCGATTGTCAGTTCGGCAGCCCGTGCCAGATTCGTTTCCGGACGCACGCCGATAGATAGGATGACAATATCGGCAGGAACGGACTGTCCGTTCTATCTGGCCGTCTCTTTCGAAAGAGGCTACGGCTTGTTCCAGATACAGATTTACTCCTTTTTCCATTAAATGTTGGTGAACAAGCGAAGCCATGGAGAAATCAATGGGGGCCATTACCTGATTTCCCATTTCTACAATTGAAACTTTTGCTCCTTGTGCGTGCAGGTTTTCTGCCATTTCGAGTCCGATAAATCCGGCTCCGATGACAACGGCTCTTCGGGGAGCATGGGTATTGATATATTCTTTAATCCGATCCGTGTCCGCTACATTTCTTAATGTGAAGATTCCGTTCAGGTCGATTCCCGGCAGGGGAGGACGTACGGGGGAGGCACCGGTGGAAATAAGTAGTTTGTCGTAACTTTCCTGATAAGTGTCCTCGCTGCTGCGGCGGACAGTAACGGTTTTTCTTTTCCGGTCGATGAAGATCACTTCATTTTCCGTACGCACGTCAACACGAAATCGTGTGGAGAATGCTTCGGGAGTCTGCACGAATAATTTCTCTCGTTCCTCAATCACTCCTCCTATATAATAGGGCAGCCCGCAATTAGCATAAGATATATACTTTCCTTTTTCCAGAAGGATAATTTCTGCGGCTTCGTCTACTCGTCTGATTCGGGCGGCAGTGGTAGCTCCTCCTGCAACACCTCCGATGATAATAACTTTCATATATTCTGTTTTTGGTGTAAATAGTTTCCTGTGGAAATAACAACAGTATGAAAGAAATGTTCATGGATTCACGGAAAAAACTTATATTTGCGCACCCTGTTTTCATTCTTCTATTTTTAATATAGGTAAATTATGAGTAAAATTCTTGTTATTGACGATGAAGTTCAGATTCGTAGCCTGTTGGCGCGTATGCTGGGACTGGAGGGCTATGAAGTATGTCAGGCCGGCGACTGCAAGGCTGCTCTCAAACAGTTGGAGACACAATCGCCTGATGTGGCGCTATGCGATGTCTTTCTTCCTGATGGAAATGGGGTAGACTTGGTGCTGAACATTAAAAAGTTAGCTCCTAACGTCGAAGTGATTCTTCTTACTGCCCACGGCAATATTCCTGATGGGGTACAGGCTATCAAGAACGGTGCATTCGATTATATAACCAAAGGCGATGATAACAACAAGATTATCCCGCTGATTAGTCGTGCCGTAGAGAAAGCAAAAATGAATGTCCGGCTCGAAAAACTCGAAAAGAAGGTGGGGCAGATGTATTCGTTTGATTCTATCTTGGGCGAATCGAAAGCTTTGAAAGAGGCCGTACTGCTGGCTCAGAAAGTTTCGGTGACTGATGTCCCGGTACTATTGACCGGAGAAACCGGAACCGGAAAAGAAGTCTTTGCGCAAGCCATACATTACAGCAGCAAACGGAGTAAACAGAATTTCGTAGCGGTCAACTGTTCTTCTTTCAGCAAAGAACTGTTGGAGAGTGAAATGTTCGGTCACAGAGCCGGTTCATTTACCGGAGCATTGAAAGATAAGAAAGGGCTTTTTGAAGAAGCTAACAATGGGACTATCTTTCTGGACGAAATAGGCGAAATGGCTTTTGAACTGCAAGCCAAACTATTGCGTATCCTCGAAACGGGCGAATATATAAAGATCGGTGACACGAAACCTACAAGAGTAAACGTGCGTATCATCGCTGCCACCAACCGCAATTTGCAGGAAGAAATCAGGGTGGGACATTTCCGTGAAGACTTGTTTTATCGTCTTTCCGTGTTTCAGGTGCATCTTCCTTCACTTCGCGAACGTGCCGGCGATATTAAGATCTTGGCTACTGCCTTTGCCAAAAGTTTCTCCGAGTGCCTTTCGTATGCCGTCAACGAAATGACTCCCGCTTTTCTGGAAGCCTTGGAACAACAACCTTGGAAGGGCAATATCCGTGAATTGAGGAATGTGATTGAGCGCAGCCTGATTGTCTGTGAAGGCGGACGGTTGGATGTATGTGACCTTCCTTTGGAGATTCAGAACAATCATTACGAATGCTCGGATGATAATGCCGGGAATTTTGAATTGGCAGCTATGGAAAAAAGACATATTGCACGAGTGTTGGAGTATACGAAAGGCAATAAGACGGAAGCTGCCCGTCTGCTGAAAATTGGGCTTACTACGTTGTATCGGAAGATAGAAGAATATAAAATCTGAAAAAAGAGGAAGTTAAGAGAGAATTTCCACGTACCTTCGGCAGTGCTGAAAGAAGCTATACCCAGGCTTTGTAAGAAGATGTTTTAAACATTCTAAAGGGTATTGCCGGAGTATCAGTCTTAGCAAATGTGAAGCTAAGTCTTCAGTATCTGTCACTAACTGTAAGTTTAGCTGTGGCACGGGGCTTGGCAGTCCCTTCGTTACTTTTTTGTACAAGGCTTGTCTTGTCAAAACGGCGTGGGCTGATGAGTCTTAAGTGGGGCTCGCTGGAAATGAGTTGTTTCACTTTTATTTGCTGCTGAATTCAATTTATAAAATTAGGGGTGTCGCATTTATAACTTGAACTTAGGTTTCTACCAGAAAAGATTTTTCAATTTCATATCTCATATTCTCATGTTTTTTGTATAACTAATTTATTCTC
>OGQN01003091.1_pt1 | contig 11153 bp, 11 predicted proteins | sample 1553231 | NCBI WGS metagenome assembly OGQN01 (sample SAMEA2579950, study PRJEB22360) | human gut metagenome | biome: human gut; feature: human-associated habitat; material: faeces | place: Denmark | collected 2008/2010 | reverse complement strand
ATTTTCAAAAAAGACGAGAGGAGAAAATTCGAGAGTTACGAAAGAAATTGCAAGAAGAAGGCTATGCAGAATTCTATATCAAATCGTATATTAAAGGATTTTTTATAGGGTATCATCAGTCTTTAGCAGAATTTGTAAGAAAAGAGGTACTTACAGTTGAAGAGATAGAAGATTTGATATATATGGATAAAGAAGAGTTTAGAGAAAAGTACGTTTTTACAAATGAGTAAATGGATTATATCTATGGGCACTTGGCATTTGTCAAGTGTCCATAAATTTATCTATAAAAACTATTGACTTTGGTGTGGCCCCAAGGTGTATGATAAACGTGAAGGTGGTGATTGTATGGGTTATTCCGTAAAATGGGTAAATGAAAATCTTGGCATAACGCGCGATATGCTGCGCTATTACGAAAAAGAAAATTTGCTTTCAAAAGAAGAAACGCGTAATCCGGTGAATAAATATCGTGAGTACAATGATGAGGAGATAGAAAAAATATGGGGAATAAAGCTTCTCATAGGCATTGGATTTAAGGCAAAAGAAATCTTTAAACTTATGAATGATCCGGAATTTGATTTTTATACGGCCATCACGAAGAAAGTTGAAGAGTTAGAAAGAAAACATGATGAAGATGTTCTTTTTTTTGGAACTGGCAAAAAGTATTAAAATGACTGGGTGCATACCAGATACACCTGAAATTGGCAGCATTCGATTTGATGATTTTCTTAAATATGTCAAAGAGGATTGGAATTTTTACAAAAGCCCAAGTTTGCGACCAATTATGGAGTTCATTGATGCTTTTGGCACAAAAAAGCCACAGGAGTTGAATGAAGATGAAGAAAAAGATATACTGAAATGGTTTAAGGATTGGGATATAGAAAAAACAATGCAAGTATGTACTCAAAATAGTTATTTCCAAATTATATCAGATATGAGAGAATTTGGTTATAATAGTGAAACAGTTCAAAAAGTTGTGGCATTGCTGCAAAATCATCTTATTGAGTATAATAAAAAACGAGGATGTAAGGACTTAATTTCATCACAGGATGGTGCCAAAAATATGGCGTTAATGCTTTTTGATAGTGACATAGCGACGATATATGAACAAAAATTTGGAAAAGAAGGTTGTATTTTTATAGCAAGAGCATTAGCGTATTATGCTGGATACGAGCTTGAAGATTTATAACAGGAGGTAGAGAAATGTTAGTAGCAGGAATTAACAGAATATTGAATTGGTGTCAGGTAGTATCAGGTGGCAGGTGTTACACATGCCGTACAAAATCAGTGGATGGAAAACTGTTTTTCTATTTCAAGAAGGAATGGCATAGAGTGGCGGATTTCCTTTCAGATCATGCAGATGAATTGGTTGAGGAAGGTGACAAGGTATTCTCTCGACCGTTTAGAGAATAGAACACAAAAATAAAATGTTCATTTTACATCTGAGGAGGCAATTGTTTATGGAAAGAATGTCTGCACGTTTTGTTGCTAGAAAAGTAGGAATGACTACGGAATGGGTCTATAGTATGTGGAAAGATATGGGTTTGGTTACTAAAGATGAATTTGATGAATGGATATTAACTGAGGAAGGAAAAAATATTGGTGGGAAAATGTCAAACAGTAACCATTGTCCTGTACCAACATTTGATTTTGGTGTAATAGAGAAACTAATGATTGATTTTTATAATAATCAGGATAATTGATTAGATTAAAAGGCACTTGGCGTTTGTCAGGTGTCTTTTTTTGGTGTTGCAATGTGTTGAAACATTACAGAATGAGGTTGATATGTTATAATGGTTCTATGAAATTTTATAGGGATTGAGTAAAATTATTTCATTTTGTAGATGAATGAATATCATCAGATGCTAAGTCGCGTAATATCTGCGAATAAGGTATTGTATCGCAATGATGATATACTAGATAGTAGATAAAGGTGTTTCTAATTTGGAAGGAAGCTCTTTTTATGGGACACCTATTGGAATAGAATAAAGAAAATAAAGTTGGAAGGAAGGATATGAAGGATGAATAAACAACAGCTTGCTCAGAAAATATGGGCTTCAGCCAACCAGATGAGATCAAAGATTGAGGCAAACGAATATAAGGATTATATTTTAGGATTTATCTTTTATAAATATTTATCGGATAAAGAAGTAAGATTCTTAAAGGAAAATGATTATGATGATGAATACTTGAAAACTGTTTCGGAAGAAGACCCTGAAACTGTTAAATGGGTACAGGAGAATATTGGATATTTTATTTCTTATGAGAACCTTTTCTCAACATGGCTTGATCTGGGAAGAGACTTTGATGTATCCAATGTCAGAGATGCACTTTCGGCGTTTAGTAGATTGATTTCAAATACCCATAAGAGAGTTTTTGATAAAGTTTTTGATACACTACAGACAGGTCTTAGCAAGCTGGGTGATAGTTCAGGTGCACAGACAAAGGCAATCAGTGGTCTATTGCAGTTGATTAGAGATATTCCGATGGATGGAAAACAGGATTACGATGTTCTGGGGTTTATCTATGAATATCTGATTAGTATGTTTGCGGCAAATGCAGGTAAAAAAGCAGGAGAATTCTATACACCTCATGAAGTGTCGCTGCTGATGTCAGAAATTGTTGCAAGTCATTTGAAAGGTAGGAATGAAATCAAAATTTATGACCCAACGAGTGGATCAGGCTCATTGTTAATTAACATTGGTCAGAGCGTATCGAAGTATATGTCTGATTCTGATAATATCAAATATTATGCACAGGAGCTAAAAGAGAATACATATAATCTGACAAGAATGAATCTTGTTATGAGAGGGATTAAACCGGACAATATTGTGACACGAAATGCCGATACCTTGGAAGATGACTGGCCATTTTTTGATGATAATGATCCGACCAACACATATGCACTTGTTCCTGTTGATGCTGTTGTTTCAAATCCACCATATTCTCAAAATTGGAATCCGGAAAACAAGGATCATGATCCGCGATATTCAAATTATGGAGTAGCTCCTAAAAGCAAGGCAGATTATGCATTCCTCTTGCATGATCTTTATCATGTTAAACCAGATGGCATTATGACTATCGTTTTGCCGCATGGTGTATTATTCCGTGGTGGTGAAGAGGGAGTTATCAGAAAAAATCTGATTGAGCACAATAACATTGATGCGATTATTGGACTTCCAGCGAATATTTTTTTTGGTACAGGTATTCCAACAATTATCATGGTGCTCCGACAGAAAAGAGAACGTACTGATGTACTGATTATTGATGCATCAAAAGGATTTGTTAAAGAAGGAAAAAATAATAAACTTCGGTCTTCGGATATTAAACGAATTAGGGATACTTTTGTTAATCGAGATAGTATTTCTAAATTTTCAAGAACTGTAAGTCGTGAAGAAATACGTGCGAATGATTATAATCTAAATATTCCTCGTTATGTAGATTCATCTGAAGCAGCAGAACATTGGGATATCTACGCGACAATGTTTGGTGGTGTGCCTAATGCAGAACTTGATGAACTGGCAGAATTTTGGTCGGCTTTTCCTAATCTGAAAAGGACTCTTTTTGTTGATAATGGTACACCATATGCCATTGCGGCGGTAGCTGAGAATATTAAGGCAGCAGTAAATGAGCATCAGGATGTTATTGAATTTGAAAAGGCTTTTAGTAAAGCGTTTGAAACATTTCCTGATTTTCTTAAAGAAATACTTATTGATCAGATGGATAGCGTTAAGATACCAAAAGTCGAGGAAATTTTGAGCGATAACATTTTTGAGCGTTTAGAAAATATTCCGTTGATTGATAAATATGCTGCATTTCAGTTGTTGGATGATGAATGGACGAAAGTTGCGACTGACCTTGAAATTATTCAAACAGAAGGTTTTGGAGTTGTGAAAAAAGTAGATCCGAATCTTGTTTCAAAGAAAAAAGATGGAAAGGAACAGGAAGTGCAGGATGGCTGGGTAGGTCATGTTAATTGATACAGTCAACGCTTCTTAAGCAGGATTATGATGAAATCAAAAGTTTGGAGGCAAGATTAGCAGAAATTCCATCAGAATATGAATCTATTCTGGATGAAATGACAGAGGAGCAGAAGGAAGCTTGCAAAGATGTACTTAATGAAGCCGGTGATGCTTTTGTTCCTAAAGAAGTTTCAAAAATGACTAAAGCACTCAAAAAGGATAAGACAGAAGATGGGGTTCAGTTATATGCTATCTTGTCAAAAGTAGAAAATCTTATGAAAGCTGAAAAAGATGCAAAGGCTGCGATTAAGAAGCAAAATGCGGAGCTTCAGACAAAAACAAAAGAGGCAATCGAGAATTTGTCGGATGAGGAAGCTATTGAGTTATTAAAAGAAAAGTGGATTGTACCAGTTAACAATAATATTCATAAGCTGCCGGAATCTATTATTGATGAACTTGCTCGGAAGGTCCAGGTACTTATAGATAAATATTCAGTTACATTGCTGGACGTAGAGAATCAGATTAAAAATACCGAAGCAGAATTATCGAATATGATGGATGATTTAGAAGGAAACGAATACGACATGAAAGGACTTAGCGAACTGAAATCGCTGTTGTTGGAGGAATGATATGAGCGATAATAAGAAACCGAATATTCGTTTTAAAGGTTATAGTGATGATTGGGAACAGCGTAAGGTTTCTGAAATTACATCCTCTTATTCAGGCGGAACTCCAAAAGCTGGAACAACAGAGTATTATGATGGCGATATTCCGTTTATTAGGTCAGGAGAGATTTATGGCGATACAACAGAACTTTTTATTACAGAAGAGGGCTTAAATAGTTCATCTGCAAAAATGGTTCATATAGGTGACATTCTGTACGCTTTGTACGGTGCTACAAGTGGTGAAGTAAGCCGTGCAAAGCTTGATGGAGCTATAAATCAGGCGATTTTGGCAATCATTCCGAATGATGAAGAGAATGCTGATTTTTTAGTAGAGTGGTTTAGAAAAGGGAAAGCTCAGATAACAGATAAATACTTACAAGGTGGACAGGGAAATTTATCTGCACAAATAATAAAAGACTTAAAAGTAACTATCCCTATGCGTGAGGAGCAAAACAAAATAGGTGAATATTTTTCAAAGGTAAATCACCTTATCACCCTTCATCAGTGTAAGTGTGATAAACTTCAGACCCTAAAAAAAGCAATGCTTGAAAAAATGTTTCCGAAAAATGGCAGCAATGTTCCTGAAATTAGATTTAAAGGATTTACGGATGCTTGGGAACAGCGTAAGCTCGAAGAAATTGTAAATTTTTATAGTGGATTAACCTATACGCCAAAGGATGTTCAAGAAGAGGGCGTTTTGGTATTACGTTCATCAAATGTTAAGAATGGAGAAATTGTTGATGCTGATAATGTGTATGTTAATCCGAGTGTTGTAAATTCGAGTAATGTTCAGAAGGGTGATATTATAGTGGTCGTTCGAAATGGATCGCGTGCCTTGATTGGAAAACATGCTAAAATCGAGGCATTTAGGCCGAATACAGTTATTGGGGCTTTTATGACGGGGATACGATCTGAACAGCCTGCGTTTGTAAATGCATTGTTAAGTACGCAGCAGTTCGAAAGAGAGATTGCTTTAAATATGGGAGCTACTATAAATCAAATTACAGGATATATGTTTTCTAATATGGAGTTTATGATTCCGTCAGATACTGAACAGGTAAAAATAGGGACATATTTTGAGAAACTAGATAACCTCATCACCCTTCATCAGCGTAAGCTACGTGTTTTATGCATTTTAGAAAGATTATTGTATGAAAATATAAAACAATTTGAAGTAACTGTTTCTTGGGAACAGCGTAAGTTGTCTGAAATGTGCGGTACTTTTGAGTATGGACTTAACGCAGCCGCTAAGGAGTTTGACGGAAAAAACAAATACATCCGAATCACGGATATTGATGATGCCAGCAGAGAGTTCTTGCTTTCTGATCTTTCGTCCCCTGATATTTGCCTTGATGGTATGTCGAAGTATCTACTCTCAAGCGGAGATATTGTCTTTGCACGAACTGGTGCAAGTGTCGGAAAAACCTACATTTACAGGGAAAACGACGGCATTGTGTACTTTGCAGGTTTCCTTATTCGGGCAAAAGTCAATCAGGACAATGATGCAGAATTTGTTTTTCAAAGCACCCTTTCGCCGAGCTATGAGAAGTATATTCGTATTACCTCGCAGCGATCTGGACAGCCGGGTGTAAACGCACAAGAGTACGGTGAGTACGACTTGTTCGCCCCGTCAAAAGAGGAACAGCAAAGAATTGGACAGTTCCTGCGAGGTATTGACAATCTTATCACCCTTCATCAACGTAAGCCGTAATCTACGAAATGGAGGAGATTTTATGCTGAAAGAGACTAAAGAAACAGATTTATTTTGTGAATATTATGCAAAATGGATTACAGTTTACAAAAAGGGGGCGATAAGAAAAGTGACCATGGATAAATATTTGATGACACAAAGGTGGTTGGTTAAACTAGTTCCATCATTAAAAGTGAATGAAATGAATCGTATTGCTTACCAGCAGCTACTCAATGACTATGCAGAATATCATGAACGACAGACAACGATGGATTTTCACCATCAGCTTAAAGGGGCGATATTAGATGCAGTGGATGAAGGTTTGATAGAGCGAGATCCAACGCGAAAAGCGATAATTAAAGGGAAGACACCGACTGTTAAGAAAATTAAATATTTGAATCAGTTTGAATTACACAATTTATTGGCATCATTGGAACTGAAAGATAAGGTGAATTGGGATTATTTTATTTTGTTGGTTGCAAAAACTGGTATGAGATTTTCGGAAGCATTGGCACTCACTCCGAAAGATTTCGATTTCGCACATCAGACGCTTTCTATAAATAAAACATGGGATTACAAGGACAAAAGCGGATTTCAACCTACAAAAAACAGATCATCTGTAAGAAAGATACAGATTGATTGGCAGACGGTTATTCAGTTCTCTGAGCTGGTCAAGAAATTGCCGGATAATGAACCTATTTTTGTAGATGGTGCAGTGTATAATTCCACCGTGAACAATATTCTTGCCAGACATTGCAAAGATTGCAATATACCAGTAATTTCAATTCATGGATTACGGCATACACATGCATCATTGCTTCTTTTTACAGGTGTATCCATAGCAAGTGTAGCCAGAAGATTGGGACATTCAAGTATGACAACAACACAGAAGACATACTTACATATCATTCAGGAACTGGAAAATAAGGATATTGATTTGGTGATGCGTTCATTATCGAGTTTAAGTTAACAAAGTATACGGCTTGCGTTGATTAATGGTGATAAGGGAATGGACCTTTGAGAATAAAATCTTAGGTCCATTTTTGATGGGTAAATTATGAAAATTTGTTTTATAATAGAAAATATCAAGAACAATTAGCTTTTATTTGAATGATTGAAAGAGGTGATGATTTTGCATGGCGAAAAAGAAAAACGGTGCTTAAATAGAGTTAGACAGTCTGCTTTTTGGAAAGATGGGAAAGTTATTATAAATCCATTGGACGAAAAGAATTTTCAAGAAGTATCTGATGAAGCGTTTCAGAAAAATCAGATATGGTATATTAATCTGGATTTTCATAAGAATTGCTTTGGTTTAGAAGAGAAGGATCGTAGTGAAATAGTAGAAATTTTAAGAAAAGCAAAACCAAATGAGAGAGCCAGCGACTTTCCTGATTTTGTTTTTGATTATGGATTTATAGAACATTTTCAGATATCGTCATCTAAATTATCAAGAAAAGGCGCAGCACATACCAAAAAGATGATGGAATTCAAAGCAGGTATAAAAAAGGATGTGGAAAAAACAAAAGCAGAATGTAATGAGTTTTTGCAGATACAAAATGCATCTGATAAATACTGGGCTATAAGTAATCCAGAGCATACTTATGAATTCCTTAAAGGTTCATTCAAGACACATTGGGAAAAACATATTCGAAGTTTAGAAGCCTATTCCGGTAATAAAGATTGTGGAATATTTATGATTGAGTATACGGATATGGCATTGGAAATGTTTGAAAATATATGTTCTGATTGGAAGAACGGTATGTCACAAGGGGATATGCGTGTACCCGAAAGGATATTGGATTATAGGTTGAGTCGTGATAAGGCAATGCTGGAATATATCTATGGTTATAGAAATCAGATTAAATACGTTGTTTTTGTATATAGTAGTGGAGTAGAAGTTATAAGAGTAGAAAATATACCATATATCACAAAGCTTCTTCCGTGGCAATATACAGTGAAAGCTAAAAATGTAATACATATTGTTTCTAAAAAAAATGGTTATTAAAAATACATAGGACAATTTTTTGAATATAGCAAAGAAATAGTAAAGAACTTGTCACAAAATGCTCTCTTTAGGTGTTATATATTATAAAAGGGGGTATATGACTCGTAATGGAATTTGATGAAGAGGGTATGAATGTATTTAAGCAGGTCGTGGATGATTTCATGGCAGCAGGAGAATCTGCTTCTTTTGAATTAGCCGGAAGGGTATTGGCAGCGGCTAGGATGGCTGTTGATTCAGTGGAAGAAGATTTGGAAGAAGAGATGGATGAGTTAGATAAGGAGGGGTTGGAGGAAGTAAATAAACTGGCACATGAGTTTTTATCATCAGAGACAGGTGTTCCGGATTGGGAATTCAGCAGAAGGATGAAAAGGGCTATGCATTGGGCCCTTACCGGATTGTATGATGATGAAGATGAGATGGTAGAAAATCTGTAACAACAAGACTCCATGACTGTTTTATTCAGTATGGAGTCTTATTTTATTTCAGGATTTCAATAACCGATAGATTTTATACAATTCCTTGATCCGCTTGTAATCAGCGTATTGCAGGTTGGCCGATTTTATTACACCTCTTAGCCTATATGCATCTGCATCGAGGTGCAGTTTCGTGATGGCTTGAAGTATTTCACTGTATTTCTGAGCAGGTAGAAATAAATCGTCCATCAAATTGGCATCTGCATTAGATGGAATAGTTAGTGGATTGGCTTTTTTAGGTGAGTCCCGATGCAGATGAGGGGTGATGGTGTTGAGCAGAACATCACATAGCAGTCCGTAAATGTGTGCCCGGGTGAATGGTGTGTCTGCTACAAGGAAACTTAGTATTTCTGCCGGGTCATACATATCATATCCCGATGTATCTGCTCCTATACAGTAGTCCAGAAGCTCATTGACACTGACGATAGCATATGCCTCGTCATCAGAGCTGTCTATGAGAATCTTATGACCAAATATGATATATTGTGTGCCGTCATCCGGAAGTGTTATCGGCATGTTTTGAAGCTGATGGATGGCATCCTGCAGCTTGGACAGTTCCAGATCACGGCACTGCATGATTGTCATCGTCTCATCCAGTCGTGTATCATCAAGATAGGCCGGGTACATGGTCTGATAATAACCAATCAGTTTCTGAATATTAATCTCATTGAGCCATTCTTTAACGGTTTTCAATTTCAATTCCTCCAAATGAAAAAAGCCGCAGGGTATGCGGCAGTAGAATAAATGCCTATAGTGCAGCCATGGGGATCATCTCAGGTCAAGAGCCTTAACACCAAACCGCTGATCATGGATTTCAGCATACCGCGTATGCCTGCAGAACAGTTTTCGGTTCAAAGTTGATGATTAAAGATTTCCTTGGTGAAACTTAACAGAATACATATGAAAAAACACAGTGACGGTTTATAGTCTTCAAAATGTTTGATCCCACCGGCAGCTTACTGCCGGCAGAATTCAACATTCTGTATGTACATCTGATTCCATTATAGTGCATATAATGACAGCTATACCCCAACTGCAGGGAAGACACGTTCGAGATTTTCGCACTACAGGCATTGTTATTAAAATTCAATGAATGTTGTTGCGTTGCTGACTTTGATCTGTGTATCTAATTCGGATAACAGTTTATCGCGTTTTTCGTCCAGATTTGCAGTCAGCTTTTCAACAGACAGAGGATCCACTAATTTGGTGGTATTCTCTTTGATATAGGCATCAACGACGGCAAGCGGTTTATCCTCTTTGACTTTTGTATCCTTGCCCAGGATGCTTAAGCGCATCGAATCTGCTGTTTCTTTCAACTTTGCATTTTCCTTGTCGCAGACGCATACACGGCTGCTGTATTCCTGCCTTAGCTTATAACGAAGCTTATCTTCGAAATTAGCTTTGTTATCATAGGCACCCATGTTTCTCAATCTGCTACGGAGAGAAATAGCTGCTGCAACGGTATAAGTGCCATATGATGTGGTGATCTTGGTATTGGCATTAGAGTTGATGATTGCCGCATCAATGGTTTGAAAACGTGCGATGAGGTCTATGATCTGCTGATAGGCAGATGAAGCGGCCTGGATGAATTCTTCCTTTTTGATCCGTTTATTGTAGACCAGCTCAACATTCGGCTTGATCGTATCAACAAAGCTGGCTTTTTGTATCTTATCATTAATTTTCTTTACAAGCAGGTCACGTTCGTCAAGGGCCTGCGTAACGAGCATTCTTTCAGACATAATAATACCTCCTGTACTATTCGACATTGTTTACTGATGTCCATTGTACAGGAGGTTTTTTAGTTTGTCATTGAATCTGTGGTTCAATTGGTTTCGGAATTCAATTCCAAAATGGTGTATTTTAAGTTTATTTAATACCCATGGCTTCTTTGAAAAGATTTTGTATGAAATTATCTGCTTCTTCTATAAAAATTCAAAGATTGACAGAACCATCAACTGATGGGCAAGCAAAAAAGTGTATAGTAATAATAGGATGGATTATTTCTTTTCAGGAGTTTCAGAATTAATTTTCTGTAGTTCATTAAAAAGGTTACGATCTGCTCTTTGTATATATGCAAGTGAACCTGCCGTTTGTTTAGAAAATAGAACAGCTTGCTTCTTTTTAATAGCTTGCTGTTCTTCAAAACATAATCTTGTAGCGTAGTCAATAGTCAGTGTTAAAAATTGTAAATAACGGCGGGCACCATCTTTGTCCATTTTAGGAGGAGAAAACATCTTGATTAGATTGTCAGTAATGCACTGAATATTGTAAAGAGCGCCAAGACTGTTATAGCCATTTCGTATGATTATTTTACTGAGAGATTGGGAAAAAGTTTCCTCCAGAGGAAGTTCTCTGGGCTTT
>OGQN01003088.1_pt1 | contig 11162 bp, 6 predicted proteins | sample 1553231 | NCBI WGS metagenome assembly OGQN01 (sample SAMEA2579950, study PRJEB22360) | human gut metagenome | biome: human gut; feature: human-associated habitat; material: faeces | place: Denmark | collected 2008/2010 | reverse complement strand
TGCAAACTTTTGAAGAGTACGCTCAAACTCCTTATTTTCTCCATGACAGTCTACAGTCAAAACCTTTGTCAGATCCATACTTAAAATCCCAAGAATGGATTTCGCGTCAATGAGAAACCTATTATAATAAATATCAATATCAAAATCACATTTGGAAGCTGCCTTTACAAATTCCTGTACATCCTCCGCTGCATTTAACTTAATCTTACTCTGTGTCATAATGATCACCCTTTCTGGATACTCTGTTCATACTTTTATCAGTGAACCTATCACCTTTCAATTGCACACATTATGTCCTACACATTTCGATTTGTCAAGATTTTTCACGATTTCCTGTTGACGTTTTTTCTATTTCATTTTGTATATTTTGTACAATTATAACTCCGCGAATTTAGTTATTTTGTCTTTTCATGTTTTATATCTTCTCATATTGGCTTGACCATTTTACGGGAATCTCTTTATAATTATATGCATTTTCCCCAATTTTCATGATTTTTTATTTCCTGTATCCAATTAATGGATGTGCTGGTATATCCTTTCTTTCTCAAGAATCAGCATTTTACAATATCCATAAAATCAGCATCTTTATAGTCAGGAATATCCATTGGATACTTACCGTCAAAGCAAGCCTTGCAGAGAGGAAGTCCTCCTGCCATGCCTTTCAGATAATCTGTCTGCATATATCCAAGAGAATCCGCTCCGATCATCTCACAGATTTCCTGTGCACTGTGATTGCTGGCAATCAGCTGATCATTAGATGGTACATCTGTTCCAAAATAGCATGGATGCAGGAACGGCGGAGAACTAATTCGTACATGTACCTCCAGTGCGCCTGCTTTTTTAAGCATACGGATAAGGTTTGCAATCGTTGTTCCACGGACAATGGAATCATCCACCAGAACGATTCGTTTGCCTTTGACCGCAGAATCCAGAACACTGAGTTTCAAATGTACACTGGACTCTCGTTCTTTCTGCGTTGGTTTGATAAATGTTCTTCCAATATAGCTGTTCTTATAAAAAGCAAAGCCAAACGGTATGCCCGATTCTTCCGAATATCCCTTTGCTGCCGGGATACCAGATTCCGGCACACCGGTAACAAGATCAGCCTCTACCGGATAGGATTTTGCAAGTGATTTACCGCCTCGGATACGAGCATCATAAATCTTCACTCCATCCATCATACTGTCCAGTCTTGCGAAATAAATATATTCGAATACACAATGGGCATGTTTACCGGTACTCAATTCTTTATTAGACTCAATACCATTTCTGGAAATCGTAATCATCTCTCCTGGCTCAATATCTCTTATAAACTCAGCGCCCACAGAGGTAAGTGCACAGCTCTCAGATGCAAGTACATAAGTATTATCGCGTTTTCCAAGACACAATGGTTTCAGTCCAAGCGGATCCCTGACACCAATCAATTTTCTCGGACTCATGATAACGAGAGCATATCCACCTTTCAGCTTACGGGCAGTTTTGAGGACAGCCTCTTCTACTGTTTTGGAGTGCACTCGCTCACGTGCTACATGAAACGCAATAACTTCCGAATCAGTCGTTGTATGAAAAATCGCTCCGTTCTGAATCAGCTCCCATTTCAGTTCCGGGGTATTGATCAGGTTTCCGTTATGTGCCAGTGCAAGTGTCCCTTTAATATAGGACAATACCAGAGGCTGTGCATTTTCTGCTACAGATGCACCTGTCGTAGAATAACGTACATGTCCGATTCCGAGATCACCTTCCATATTCCGTATGGTATCTTCCCTGAGAACTTCACTTACCAGTCCCAGATCCTTATGGAACTGGACATTACCACGCTCTCCGTCTGTTCTGGAAACTGCAAGTCCGCAAGACTCCTGTCCACGATGCTGAAGTGATGTAAGGCCATAATAAATGGATGGAACAACATTTCCTCCATCCAGATCATAAATACCAAATACACCACAGGCTTCCTTAATTCCTGCCATCAGAATTTCCTCCCATTATCAATGTTTATCAATGTGAATTTCACCTGTGAATCTATCTGAAATTATAATAGAAGATCGACTTTTGTCAACCCTTGTCCTTTCAAAAATCCATACAAATAAATTCATTTACCCAAACAAAAAATTTGAAATTTTTTTCACAAAAATTATTGACATCCTGATTTTTTTGTGTATACTACATCACATAAGCAACGGCGCTTTGGATTAGATTCCAAGGCGCCTTTTTTGTTTATCTGAGGATAATAAGATTAATGGAATCGAAAGGAGATTTTAATTATGGCACAGAGCATTCCTGAACTTTACGGCAGTCTTGTTTTTAACGACAAGATCATGCGTGAGAAATTACCGAAAGATATGTACAAAGCGCTGAAAAAAACAATTGAGAACGGCACTCATCTTGAACTTGATGTTGCCAACTCCGTAGCAGTTGCCATGAAAGAATGGGCACTGGAACATGGCGCTACTCATTATACTCACTGGTTCCAGCCAATGACTAACTTTACAGCAGAAAAACATGATAGTTTCATTTCTCCTACCGCTGATGGACAGGTGATCATGGATTTCTCCGGAAAAGAACTTGTAAAAGGTGAACCGGATGCTTCCAGTTTTCCATCCGGCGGTCTTCGTGCTACTTTTGAAGCAAGAGGATACACAGCATGGGATCCAACATCACCGGCCTTCATTAAAGACGGAACCCTTTACATTCCTACAGCATTCTGTTCCTACAGCGGTGAGGCACTTGACAAAAAGACTCCTCTCCTTCGCTCTATGGATACCTTAAATAAAGCAGCCGTAAACATGCTTCACGTTCTTGGAAACAAGGGAATTAAACATGTTTCCACAACAGTAGGACCTGAGCAGGAATACTTCCTGGTTCCAAAGGAACTTTATAAAGAAAGAAAAGACCTTGTATTCTGCGGACGTACCTTACTTGGTGCTCCTGCTCCTAAGGGACAGGAAATGGAAGATCACTACTTTGGAACTCTGAAGCCAAAGGTTGCAGCTTACATGCATGATCTTGATGTAGAGCTCTGGAAGCTTGGCATTCCTGCAAAAACAAAACATAACGAGGTTGCTCCTGCACAGCATGAGCTGGCTCCTGTATTCGATACCACAAACGTTGCAGTTGACCACAACCAGCTGACAATGGAAATCATGAAAAAGGTTGCTGACAAACATGATCTGGTTTGCCTGCTTCACGAAAAACCATTTGAGGGAATCAATGGAAGTGGTAAGCACAACAACTGGTCCATGATCACAGATGATGGCGTAAATCTTCTGGATCCTGGAAAAACACCATCTGAGAACATTCAGTTTCTGGTATTCTTAATGGCAGTTATTAAAGCAGTTGATGAATATGCTGATCTTCTTCGTATCTCCGTTGCAAGTGCCGGAAACGATCACAGACTTGGTGCCAACGAGGCTCCGCCAGCAGTTGTATCTATTTTCCTTGGTGATGAACTTACAGAAGTCCTCAAATCCATTGAAAATAATACTTACTTTACTTCTCACGGCGCTGTACAGATGGATATCGGAGCAACTGTTCTGCCACACTTTGTAAAAGACAATACTGACAGAAACCGTACTTCACCATTTGCATTTACCGGAAACAAATTCGAGTTCCGTATGCTTGGTTCTGCTGCTTCTGTTGCAAACCCGAATATTGTATTGAATACAGCTGTTGCGGAAGCTCTTGACCAGTTTGCAAAAGAGCTTGATGGTGTAGCTCCGGAAGATATGGAACATGCAGTTCATGAACTGATTAAGAGAGCCATTAAGAAACACAAACGTGTGATCTTCAACGGCAACGGTTATACAGATGAGTGGATTGAAGAGGCTGAAAAACGTGGTCTTTACAACCTGAAGTCTACCCCGGATGCTCTCCCAATGTGGATTGCCCAGAAGAATATCGACCTGTTTACAAAGCACAGCATTTTTACCAGCGAAGAGCTGCACTCCCGTTATGAAATCTGGCTTGAAAACTATTCCAAGACCATCAACATCGAATCTAACACAATGGTTGAAATGGTTCAGAAAGACCTTCTTCCATCTGTTATGTCTTATATTGAAGAAATTGCAAGCACAGCAAGCCTGAAAGCATCTGTTGTTCCTGGAATCACCTGTGAGAGTGAAACTGCTCTTATCACCAAGCTGTCCGGACTTCAGGATGCTATGACAAAAGGTCTTGAGAAGCTGAAAGCTGATACAGCAAAAGCAAAAGCAACTGATGATGTTCTGGAAAATGCAAAACTGTATCAGGCCAAAGTACTTGAGGACATGGAAGAACTGAGAAAATCTGCTGATGCAGCTGAAACTCTCATTCCGGATGATCTGCTTCCATATCCTACATATGGAAAACTTCTCTTCTATATCTGATCAGATTTACAGAGGAGAATTCTAAATGAAAGAAACTGTTCCTGTTTTTGGAATTTGTTTCTCACACAGGTAAATACAGGGGATATCTATTATGAAACTCTACTTCATAATTCATTATCGATTTCCTCATCCATTAATCACACGATACGGATATCCCCTGTTTTACATATTTATTTTACAATTGAATATTTCGTTACTGTTCACTGGTAACATTCCGCGAGGTGTTTTTTGTGAACAAAGTTCACAGAAAACCTGAGAATCGCAGCGCGAAATCATGCGAATGCATGATTTTTGTGCATCGCGAAGCGTGTTACTGGTCACGGAGTGAACAGTAACAATATTTCTGCAGATGCAGACAATATACCATGATCGTAAAGGCGCGAAAGAAAAAACAAATTTGTTTTCTCTTTCGCGCTTTTTGATATTAAAAACGTGTTTTTCGAAATATTTCGAAAAGTGCGAAAAGAGGGAGGAAATTATTATGGATTATTCAGCAGTAAACACGATCTGGGTACTTGTTGGTGCCGCGCTGGTCTTCTTTATGCAGGCCGGATTTGCTATGGTGGAGACAGGTTTCACCAGAGCCAAAAATGCAGGTAACATTATTATGAAAAACCTGATGGATTTCTGTATCGGTACTCCGGCTTTCTGGCTGGTTGGCTTTGGAATCATGTTCGGTGCAGGAAACGGCTTCTTCGGAAGAATCGGTGGTATTGCTTCAGAAGCAAATTATGGCAGTGCAATGCTTCCTGACGGAGTTCCGTTCTGGGCATTCCTGATTTTCCAGACAGTCTTCTGTGCTACTTCCGCTACAATTGTTTCCGGTGCTATGGCTGAGAGAACCAAATTCTCATCCTACTGTGTATACAGTCTTATGATCAGCCTTGTAGTATATCCGATTTCCGGTCACTGGATCTGGGGCGGCGGTTTCATCAGTCAGATGGGCTTCCATGATTTCGCAGGTTCCTGTGCAGTACATATGGTAGGTGGTGTGGCCGCCTTTATCGGTGCCGTCATTCTTGGACCACGTATCGGAAAATATTCCAAAAGTGGAAAATCAAAAGCAATTCCAGGTCATAACCTGACAGTCGGTGCACTTGGTGTATTTATCCTCTGGTTCTGTTGGTTTGGTTTCAACGGTGCTTCCACTGTATCCATGGAAGGCGATGCAATTGTAAGTGCAGGAAAAATCTTCGTTACCACAAACCTTGCTGCTGCAGTTGCAACTGTAACGGTTATGATGATCACATGGATCCGCTATAAAAAACCAGATGTATCCATGTCCCTGAACGGATCTCTTGCAGGTCTTGTTGCAATTACTGCAGGATGTGATACTGTATCTCCTGCATCTGCTGCTATTATCGGTATTGCAGCTGGTTTTGTCGTAGTATTTGGTATTGAATTTATTGATAAAGTATTAAAAGTGGATGATCCGGTTGGTGCTGTTGGTGTCCATGGCTTAAACGGTGCATTTGGTACTCTCGCCGTTGGTCTTTTCTCCGATGGAGCTGGTACAGGCTGGAAAGGTCTTCTTGTTGGCGGCGGTTTCCATGGATTTGGTGTACAGCTTGCCGGAATGCTTATCACAATTGCATGGGTTGCAGTTACAATGACAATTATTTTCCAGGTCATCAAACATACTATAGGTCTTCGAGTATCTGCTGAAGAGGAGATTCAGGGTCTTGATATAAAAGAACATGGTCTTGCAAGTGCTTATGACGGATTTGCTATTCGCGATGCTGTTGCTTCCGTTCCCACTCCTATGGGAACTTCCAGAGAATTTACCGCTGCTCCCAGACCTTCTGCTCCAGCTGAATTCATTCCGGAAATCCCGACAGACGGCGTTCATAAGATTACAAAGGTTGTTATCATTACCCGTCAGAACAAGCTGGAAGAGTTTATGCAGGCTATGAATGAAATCGGCGTAACCGGAATCACCATTACAAACGTTCTTGGCTGTGGTGTCCAGAAAGGGGCTCCTGCTTACTATCGTGGCGTTGAGATGGATATGAACCTGCTTCCGAAAGTCAAGATTGAAATTGTTGTCAGCCTTGTTCCTGTTCAGAAGGTTATCGAAACCGCCAAGAAAGTTCTTCATACCGGTCAGATCGGTGATGGAAAAGTTTTCGTATACGACATCGAAAACGTTGTCAAGATCAGAACCGGCGAGGAAGGTTACCTGGCATTGCAGGATACTCACGAAGAGTAATAAATTATTTTGACATCTTACTATATTTTTGTTTCCCTTATTTAAAAACAGCTCCTGGAATTTTTCCGGGGGCTGTTTTTCTTATACGTTTCCGGCACATATGTCCGTCACTGCTGCTTCCTATACAAATATTTTGTTATCCATTATATTTCCGCAAAAGTTTTTCCAGTTCTTGTGAAATTTTTTTCGCATCCTCATACTTGCCAGCCTGAAGTGCGAAAGCTATTCGATTCTCCAGTTCTTTTTTCTTCTGCTCATATTCCAGGTAATCCTTATCAAAGTGATCGGCGTAAATCATCTTTCGGAATTTTCGCATACTTACCTTGCGAAGGCCCTTATCCTCTGTGAGAAGCACATAATCCATGCAGTTGGCTACGGTATAAAAATCATGGGAAACCATGAGAACTGTCCCATTGTATTTCTCTACCGCCTGCTCCAGTGCCAGTTGGGAATATGTGTCCAGATGACTGGTTGGCTCATCCAGTAGCAGCAGACCTGCACCTGTTCTGGAAATCTTCGCAAGCTGGAGAAGATTCTTTTCTCCACCAGACAGATCACATACCGAACTGTAGATCAGTTCTTCCTCAAAACCATAAGTTTTTAGGTAAGCTATCACCTGATCATCGGTATCAAAGCCTGCATCCTCAAAATTTTTAAGAACAGTGGCCTTCTCATCAAATACCTCCCCATGCATCTGGGAAAGATATGCCATCTTAACATTTTCGCCAAGACGGATTGCCGGGTTTTCTCCTTTGATAACATCACGAAGAAGGGTCGTCTTTCCAGTACCGTTTGGTCCCACAATTGCAACCTTATCCCCTGCATGAAGAACAAAGGAAACATGTTCCATAATCTCACGGTCAAAGGTCACATTATAGTCTTCTACACTTAACACTATCTTCTCAGCTTCATTTTCTGCATTCGCATCTCCCAACTCGGATTTTCTTTCACTTTCCAAAGCTTCTTCCGGATTTTCACCAGAAACTTCCGCATCAAAAACCTCATCTGCATGAAATACAATCTCCGGCTGCTTAATATCCACAAATGGAGACTTTGTTTTTCTCGCTTCCAGACGTTCCAAAAGGGAAACTCGCGCATGCAGGCTTCTTCCCCTTGTTGCACTGTCAATGGCAGTAGCGCTGTTTCGAAGACGCTCTACAATCTTGCGGTTACGCTCGATTTCCTCCATATCTGCCGCAGCCAGCTCCTGCTGCTCAATTTTCATCTGCAAAAGTGCAAAATTATAATCCACATAATTGCCATCAAATTCCTGCATCTCCGTATTCTCCAGATGGAGGATCTTGTTGAAGCAATGATTCAGAAGATAGCGGTTGTGGGTGATCACAAGCAATGTTCCCTTATGGGAATTGATCAGATTCCGAAGTGCATTTAAGTGCTGAAAATCCAGGAACACATCTGGCTCATCCATAATAATAAATTTCGGGCTGATCATCATCTCCCGGATGGCCTGCACCAGCTTAAACTCTCCACCGCTTAAATTTGTAAGAAGCTGATCTTCATACCCAGCCAGACCCGCTGTTTTCAGCTGCTTGCGAATATTACTTTCGTAAAAGTCACCGTCAATGGCATTAAATTCATCTAAAGTCTGCTGATATTCCTCCATCAGCTCCTCCAGATGATCTGTCGCTGCCATATCCTCGCAGATCTGGTTGATCTTATTCTGAAGCCTTACAAATTCTTCACTGATGTAATCAAATACCGTAACCTCTTTTTCTCTCTCAATGGTGTAAAACTGACTGACATACCCAATCCTTCCAGGCACATCCACGCTCAGCTTTCCATCGTATAAATATTTATCCGGATGAAGGATCATGTTCACCAGTGTACTCTTACCGGTTCCATTGGTTCCGATAAAGGCACAATGCACATCATCCTCCAGGGTAAATGAAATTTTATTATATAACTCTTTATGTGGAAAAGAATAGGATAAATTCTCTGCTTTAATCATAAGTACTCCTCTAATAGCTACCTTTTATTTTAATTTCGGCAGGTTCCACCTGTAATGTGCAGCCAGATACCGCATCAGGATCACCGCTGCAGATCCAAAGATCAAGGAGAACACCACTCCAAACCAGCGGTACGTATACACACAAACAATAGCTCCCACAATGGATGCACATGCATAAATATGCTTTACAAAAATATAAGGCGGCACCTCTGCCATCATATCACGGAGCAATCCTCCGCCAACACCGGTGATGGTTCCCACAAATACCAGCAGGAAAGTGTTGTCTGCAAACCCCTGACGGATTCCAGTATTTACGCCAACCACAGTAAATATCCCAAGTCCTACAGAGTCCATCACCAGCATTACTTTGTCATAAGTAACATTTCCTTTCAGCATCTCCCTTTTAAAATAAAGAAGAAAAAACACCAGCACTGAAGTAAGCACTGCTACAGCCGCATATACTGGCTTCTGAAAAACTCCCGGAGGGGTAATTCCAAGCGTCACATCACGAATCATACCCCCGCCAACTGCAGTGATCACCCCAAGAACTGAAACTCCGAAAATATCCATCTTCTGCTCCGATCCCACCAGTGCACCTGACGCTGCAAATGCAATAGTTCCAATCATCTCCAAAATAAATGTGATTGCTTCCTGATAACCCATAAAACAACAACCTCGCCCAATTTTATCCTAGAGCGTGTTTGAAAAAGGCTTTCTGCAAGATGTGCGTCACAATTTGTGGGAGATTTTGTCCGGATGAGGGCACCGTAGCGGGTACGGCAACTGAATTCGGGCAAAATCTCCTACAAAGTGGGGCGTGCAGATTGCGGGAATGATTTTTCAGATACGCTCTATGTAATTCGCAAAAAATTTGCTGCTTGTTCCCATAAATGACACCAAATCAGTATAACATATAATTCTCCGTTTGCCACCTGAAAATACCAAAATTCTTAATAAATTTCAGTGGTGCTAAATTATTTTTTCAAAAAAGCGCAAAAATACAGCCAGAAGATTTCTCCCCTGGCTGTACATGTTATTCTCTTTTAATATTTTTCTTAATCAAATGCTTTTCATACACGCCATCAACCCTTAACACCGCCAAGTGCAACACCTGCGACAATATACTTGGAAAGTACCAGGTATACAACAACCAGAGGGATAATGGTAACAAACAGTCCTACATAAACTACACCATAGTCCGTACGGAACTGGTTGGAGCTCAACAGCTGTACAAACATAGGAAGTGTTTTCTTGGAATCTGTTGTCAGCAAAATGGTAGGTGTAAACAGGTTGTTCCACTGTGCGATAAACTGGAAGATTGCCTGTGTGGCAACTGCCGGTTTCATAATCGGCAGGATAATTTTGTTAAAGGTATTCCACTCTTTTGAACCGTCGATTCTGGCTGCCTCGATCATCTCCAGAGAAAGTGTACTTTCCATATACTGTTTCATAAAGAAAACAACAGTTGGAGCTGCAATGGTAGGAATGATCAGCGGAACGTATGTATCGATCAGCTTCAGATCCAGCATGAAACGGTAGAAACCGATGATGGAAATCTGACTTGGTACCATCATAACTGCCATAATAAATGCCCATGCAAATTTTTTGAATTTGAAATCATATACATGGATACCATAAGCTGTCAGAGATGAAAAATAAACTGACAGGAAAGTTCCAGGAATCGTAATGGTTGCAGAGTTAATGATCGCTTTCTGCAAAGTAATCTGCATACCGTTCTGCTTGATCATCAGGTTTTTCCAGTTCTCGATCAGGTGTGTGGACGGAATCAGGGAAACACCAGCCTTGATAGACTCAGAATCTCTTGTTGCGTTCATAACCAGAAGAACAAATGGCAAAAGTGCAATGATACAGAATAAAATACAAATAATGGTACGGAAGACTTTCTGATGCAGCATATTCTTGCTGTAGCTGTCTGCTGTTGCGGCTTTACTCATGATCTTCCACCTGCCTTTCTACGCTGTTTCTGCTCTTTTTTCATACGTCTGTCTTCGCTGTCGCTCATAGTTGCGAACAGGATCAGACTGACAACCAACGTGATAATAAACAGTACTACGGAAACGGCTGCTGCCTTTCCAACATCGCTGTTGTACAAACGCATAATATACATGGCCATTGTGGTAGTCTTATCATCTGGCAGACCAACAAGTCCGGTCTCCGGAACGTTGAACAGTGCTGGGATATCATACATCTGAAGACCACCGATTGCGGAGGTAACCAGTGTGTACAGCATAATTGGTTTCAAAAGCGGTAAAGTGATGTAGCGGAATTTTTTCCAGCCTGTTGCACCATCAATATCAGCAGCCTCAAAAAGTCCCGGGTCAATGCCAAGAACGCCTGAAATCAGAAGCAAGGTCGTATTACCAAACCACATCCACCACAGAATTGTGGAGATCAGCCCACGACTTCCTGCTACGCTGGACATAAAATCGAAGTTCTTGCTGAGAACGCCCCAGTCCTTCAACGTCTGGGTGATTGGTCCATACTGGGAAAATAAAGATTTAAACAGTACAGAAACGGAAGCTGCAGTGATAACACTTGGAAGGTAAACAATAACCTTCATCGCACCGGTTCCTTTTACCTTAACCTTCTCATCCGTCAGCCA
>OGQN01003082.1_pt1 | contig 11179 bp, 8 predicted proteins | sample 1553231 | NCBI WGS metagenome assembly OGQN01 (sample SAMEA2579950, study PRJEB22360) | human gut metagenome | biome: human gut; feature: human-associated habitat; material: faeces | place: Denmark | collected 2008/2010 | reverse complement strand
GAACAGCGCGCCCACCTGGGTCGCGCCCAGGCCGCCGATCTGTTCGCCCAGCAGCAGGTCCGTGAAGGGAATGGACTCCGCCGCCGCGGAGCCGAAATACTTGAGCCGGATCAGCGGGTCCGCGAAATCCGTGGCGAGCTGCATGGCGTTGGGATCCATGAGCAGGGGAAAAGACACGAACAGCACGGCCCAGCCCACCAGGGGCGTGTTCACCGGATTGGCGCCCAGCCCGCCGAAGGCCATTTTGCCCAGGGTCATGGCGATGAACGCGCCCAGCATGACCAGCCACCAGGGCGCGGCGGCGGGCAGCAGGAAGGCCAGCAGCAGGCCGGAATTGACCGCCGTGAAGTCGTCCACCGAAAGTTCGCGGCCCATGGCTTTCTGACAAAGCGCCTCGGTGAGCACGGAGGTGGCCACGCACAGGGCCATGACCCGCGCCGCGGGCAGACCCCAGTTCCATATGGACATGATGATCGCCGGGGCGAGGCCCGCCAGCATATACAGGCTGGTCTGGCGGATGGTGCGCCCGCAATGCCAGTAAGGCGGGGCGCTCATGGCCAGAAGCACGGGCGTGGCGGCTGCGGACATCATTCACCTCCCTGTTTGGCGGCGGCCCCGTCGCTGAAGGGCGGCGTCACGGGCCGTAATTCCTGAAGTTTGGCCGCGGCGTCGGCCTGGGCCAGCTTATGCTTGGACAGGCGGATGTATTGCAGCACGGGCCGCCGGGCGATGCAGACATAACCGCACAGCCCGCATTCCAGGCAGCATTCGATATGCTCGGCGCGGTTGCGCTCGTGCAGGGCGAATTCGGCATAACGGCTGAGGAAGCCGGGGCTCAGGCGGGCCAGGCGCCGCAGTTGATACAGGGGCTGTGCCCCTCCATGGGCGGAATGGTGCCCGCCTCCACCACAAAGACGCCGGTGGAACCCTTGGTCACGCTGCGGTCCAGCTTGTCCAGGCTTTCGCCGCGCAACGGGCCGCCGCGCACCAGGGTGTCGCCGTTTTTCAGCTCGATGTTGGCGAACTCCAGCAGTTCGCCGATGGTGCTGCCCTCTTTGACGATGTAATTGCCCGAATGCTCGAAGCTGCCGATGGTCACCACGGTTTCGATGAGCGGCAGGCCGGTGCGGGCCACCCGGCCCAGGCTCCAGACATTATGCAGGCCCACGATGCCCACGCCCTCGGGGTTTTCCTTGCCGGTGACGGCCTTGATCACCAGGGCATTGATGCTGGCCGGATACTGGGACGGCACGGCCGCCACCTCAATATCGTGGTGGTGCAGACGCATTTCCTTGGGCACGGCCAGCAGAATTTTTTCCGCCGGGGAAAGGCGGCGCAGCACTTCCAGACCGGCCTTGAGGTTGTCCAGGTGGGTGAGCAGCATGGGTTCGGCCCAGGTCACGCCCGGGTCCGGATTCAAGCCGTTGATGATCAGGGTCTTGCAGTCCTGGCCCAGGGAACGGGTGTTCAGGCCCAGGCTTTTGAGAATCAGGCCCAGTTCCGCGCCGCGCTCCGGCAGGGAAAGCAGATCCAGCTTGTCCCTTTCCACGGCTTCGGCGGCCAGGCGCTGTTCCTCGTTGGGCTCCACGGCCTCCACAAAGATGCTGCGCTCGTTTATCTCGCAAATGCGGCCGAAAATGGGCGAAAAGGCGTCGCCCTTGAGCGGCGAGGGATGCACGGCCTTGAGTATGCAGTTGCGCTGCGGGTCGGCGATGGCCCCTTTTTTCTGTGCGTAGCTGCCCCAGAGCATGTAGACGATACCCTGCTTGCGCTGGGCGATGGCGCGTACCACGGCGTCGGTGAAGGTTTCCCACCCATGCCCGGCGTGCGAGGCTGCCTCGTGGGCGCGGACGGTCAGCACGGCGTTCAGGAGCAGTACTCCCTGCTCGGCCCAGCGGTCGAGGTTGCCCGTCGGGGGGATGGGTGTCCCGGTGTCGTCGGAAACCTCCTTGAAGATGTTTTGCAACGAGGGTGGGAACGGCACGCCGTCGCCTACCGAGAAGCAGAGCCCGTTGGCTTGTCCGGGGCCGTGGTAGGGATCCTGGCCGATGATGACGACCTTCAGTTTGTCGAAGGGGCATTTGTCGAAGGCCCGGAAGATATTGCTGCCGCGCGGGTAGATGCGGTGCGTGGCATATTCCTGCCGTACGAATTGCGTAAGGGCGGCGAAATAAGGTTTCTCGAATTCGGGAGAGAGCAGCTCTTTCCAGTCGGGGGCGATCTTTACATCCATGTTGCAAGGTGGTTAAAGTGGTGTAAATGTAGTAAAAAGTTGGCAGATTCCTGTTATCTTTGCACAAGGATATGAAGAAAGCATTTTTGTTTCTGGCGTTGTGCCTGTTCGGTGCAGGCCGCGCAGCGGCTGCGGAACCCGTCGACAGTGTTCGCAATGTGATTTATATGATCGGCGACGGCATGGGCCTGGCGCATGTTTCGATGCTCGCCGTCGAAGGCGGCTATGCCCCGACGGCTTTCGACCGGGCACAGGGTATTGCCCTGATCTCGACCTATTCGGCCAACAACCGGGTGACGGATTCCGCGGCTGCGGGGACGGCGCTGGCATGTGGGAGCAAGACGAATAACGGTACGTTGGGGCTGGATCCCCGGGGCGGGCGTCTGCAGTCGCTCATCGAATGGGCGGTGGCCGAAGGGATGCCTGCGGGGATTGCCGTGAAATGCCATCTCCAGCATGCCACCCCTGCTGCGTTTTACGCGCATGTTCCGGATCGGGGCGACGAAAAGGCCATTACGCGCGACCTGCTGGCGAGCAATATCGACGTGCTCATAGGTGCCGGCAGGCGGCTCGAAAAGGAGTCCTCCGAGGGCGGTTCGTATCGTGATGCGTTCGGCCGCCGCGGCTATGCGGTCGTCGGTTCGCTCGAAGAGGCGGAGCCGGTTCGTGCGGGACGGTTGCTGTGTGCCGTGACCGATGAAAATATCCCGAAGACGATCCGGCGCGAAGATTACCTGCGCTGCGCCACGCAGAAGGCACTGGAAATACTCGCCCATAATGCCGATTCCGTCGGCCGCGGCTTTGTGCTGATGGTCGAGGGCTCGCTAATCGACGGTGCGTCGCATGGTAACGATGCGGAGAAGATACTGGCCGAAATGCGCGATTTCGAGCGTGCCGTGGCTGCGGCGATGGACTTTGCCGACCGCACGCCGGGGACGCTGGTCGTAGTGACGGCCGACCATGAAACCGGGGGGCTCGCCATCCCGAGCTGCGACGGTGATTTTACCCGCTCCGAGAGCGGTATCCGATATGTTTTCGGATCCAAAAGCCACACGGCGACCTACGTCCCCGTTTACCTTTATGGTACGGGTGCGGGGCATATTGCTGGAATAATGGACAACACGCAACTCGCCCGGCGGGTCATGGCGCTCCTCGGGAAGGAGTAGCCATTTTTGTGCAGCGCGTCCGGTGCGGCCCCACCGGAAGGTCATGCCATTGTCCGGTGAACGGGGGCCGGGAATTACGCCCTGCCTGCACGGGTGATGCTGTTTCGGAGAATTGCTGCGCCGCCCGGCGGCAAACGGCTCCGGTTCCGCCCCGTATTAAATACAAACGGCGTCCACTGAACTCGGGGTGGACGCCGTTTGCTGCTTATGGTTGGTGCGATGCTTCGGAAAGCCTACTTTTTTTGGGTGCCATAGCCGACTACTAAAATCTCTTCCATGTCCCCTTCCCGCTGTGCGGTGTCCTTGTCGTGGAGGATGCCTTCGGATGTCTGGACAGCGAAGTCTACCGGCATGCCGAATTTTACGCGTACGGCCTCTCCGCGCTGTTTGCCGGGCGTCCATTTCGGGGATTTGCCGATGACGCGCAGTACCTCGTCCGCAAGGGATTTATCGGGCGATTTGAATATTTCGGCATTGCCCACCGAGCCGTCCTTCTCGATGACGAACGTGACCAGGACTTTCCCGTAAATGTTTTTGCCGAGGGCTTCCGCCGGGTATTTCACGTTCATTTGTACCCACCGGCGAAACTCGCCGATGTCGCCGCCGTTGAATTGCGGCGGGGGATCCACCACCAGGAACGGCTCTTCCCCGGAACCTTTGTTTTCACTGGTCTTAGTGTCCTGTGCCGTAGCAGTTATTCTGAAATCAACGGGCAGCGTATATCTCACACGCACCTTTTCGCCGCGCTGTTCGCCCGGTTTCCATTTGGGCGAAGCTGCGACGACGCGCCGCGTCTCTTCCGAGAATGCCTTGCCCGGCGTCTGAAGTATCTGGATATTGCTTACCGAGCCGTCCTTTTCGACGACGAACGACAGTACGACACGCCCCTGTTCCCCGTTCCTGAATGCCTCGGCGGGGTATTTTATGTTTTTCTGCACCCATGCGCGAAAAGTGTTGAGGTCACCGTATCCCGGGTTGCCGCCCTCTTGCATCGGGAACAAGGGCATGGTCTCGGCGATCAGGAACGGCTGGTCGTCCTCCGTTTCCCCGGTTTCGCGGATCGCTTCGTCGTGTGCCTCAGCCTGTGTTGTGGCTTTTCCATGCTCCTGGCGGGCGTTCTCCGGTCTGGCGGGCAGGGCCGTATCACCTTTGGTCGTTATGATTACCACGCCGTTGCGGGCTTCCTGCCCGTAGGTCGCTACGGCGGATTGGTCTTTGAGTACCGTTATGTTTTCGATGCGGTTCGGATCGAGCTTGTTTATGAAATCGGGGGCCACCTCGATCCCGTCGACCACCCAGAGCGGTTTGCCGATCTCGGCCGAAAGCACCGGTGTCCCCGGGGTTTCGGATTCCAGCGGGATCCCGGCAAACTGACGGGCTGCCTCTCCGACCTCCAGCAGGTAGGGTTTGCAACCGACGTAGGTGACTGTGAGTATTGATCCCTGCGGAGCGTAGATTTCCGCATGTCCCGATTTATCGGTGACAACGCCCTTTTGCGTATCCTTTATCGTTATCACTGCTCCGGGCAGGGGTTCGCCGTCCTTAAGTACCGTTACGGCGACCTGTTTTTCGGTGGTTGCCGCTCCTTCGTCCGACGAACTTGTTGCGGCCTTGTTTTCAGTTCGCTGCAAGACGACGACGGTGGCCTCCTTTTGGCTATGCCGCTTCGTATCGACCGTCGCCGGTTCGTAGCCGGGATAGCTTATCATGAGTTTGCTGCCGCCCGGGACGGCGATCTCGGCATGCCCGTCCGTATCGGTCACGGTGCCCTGCGTCGTGCCTATGACCTGTACGATGGCCCCGGAGAGCACTCCTTTGTCCTTGCTCCGAACCTCTATCGACACGCTGCGTGTCTTGTCTTTTTTTTCATCTCCGGCATTCTGTGTTTCCTGCCCGGGAGCGGTTTCGATACCGGTGCCGGTTGCCGGGGCGACGATCACTGCGGCGCGCGTAGTGAAAGAGAATGCGCACAGGAGCCCGATCAGGGCTGGCAGTGTACCTGCCAGCCGGAGCAGGCTGTGCCTGCTTTTTGTCTGCGTAGTCATCATTTTAAAGCGTTTTTTAGTAAGTGAGTTACGCAGCCCGTTGGCTATTTCCGGACTATAACCGAAAAGCTGCTTGAAGATCGTTTGCATGTATTCGGCCCTGTCGTAGCCGCTCGTGAGTACGTCGCTGTCGGCCTCGAACTCCTCGGCCTCGGTCAGCCGCCGTGCGGCGATCCATACGAAGGGGTTCCACCACAGGGCGGCTTTCATGGTTTCCATGACGATCCGCTCGAGGGAGTGGCGGTGGGCTATGTGGCTCGATTCATGGGCCAGGATCGCCCCCATCTCCGCGGCGGGTGTTGCGGCCCATATGTAGATTGTGCGGAAAAACGAGAACGAAGCGATCTCCTGCCGCGTGCGCACGATCTTGTATTTGCCCGTGCGGGTGACCTCCGCGCCGCGCCGCAGGCGCCGGATACGGAATACCTGCCACAACATGATGCCGAGGATCAGGGCTGCGCCCGCCAGGTAAAGCCCCAGGCACAGATGCCCGGGCGTGATGGCGTGCGCCTCGGCGTCGGGCAGCACTTCGGCCGTCCAGTCAGCGAGGTCGGGCGCAGTTACGGTCGGGGTCGCCACGATGACCTGCCCCGGCCATACGGGGATGCGTAGCAGGGGGATCAGTGCGGCTGCGGCCGTCGAGGCAAGCAGGTACAGGCGGCACCAACGGAATTTCACCCTGCGGTCGAGCAGGATGGTGTAGGCCGCTAACAGCACGCCGCTGCATGCGAGGACTTCGAGGGCATATATGGCCAGCGTTTTCATGGTCGTAAGGGCTTGGGGCGGAGCGGGCGATTATTTGCGGGCGTTCTGCATGATTTGGAGAATCTCCTCCATCTCCGTGACCGAGATGTCCTCATGGCGCGAGAAGAACGAAACCATCTGTGCCAGCGAGCCGTCGAAATAGGACGACAGTACCGACGACATGACCCCGCGTGCGTACTCTTCGCGGCTTACGGCCGGATAGTAGCGGTGGCTTTTGCCCTCGGGCGTGTGGTTGACGAAACCTTTGTTTTCGAGGATTTTGAGGAAGGTCGCGACTGTGGTGTATTTCGGGCGGGGTTCTTTTGTCTGGGCGATGATCTCGTTGACCACCGCATCGCCCAGCCTCCAGAGTATCTGCATGATCTCCTCTTCGCCGCGTGTGAGTTCCGGTTGTTTATTCTCCATGGTAGTGGTTTTTAGTTCGTTTTCGATGTCATTCAGTTTCCAGCGCGGTTGCAGCCCTCCGGCGCCGGCCATTGGATACCCCAACGTTTGAGGTATTCCGCGACAGGCCCCATGCCGACCTCTCTGCGCCACTCGTCCACGCGTTCCGCGTCGAGCAACGGGGCTATGTAATAACTGCCGTCGCCATGCCGGAGCACCTGTGATCCGTAACGCTGCGGTTCTCCTTTGCTGACGGCTATGCGATCCTCGAGCATGGCGACCTGCAAAGGCTGGATGTCCCCCAGCACCGCTCCCTGCCTCAGCAGGGGCAGGTAACGCTCCTGTATTGCCGGATCGGAATGCTGGATGACAAGGAAGAATGCCGTGCATGCGTCGCCGACCTTCGTTTTACCTACCCAGCCCCGACTGTCGAGAATAGACGAGATTTCCCGCAGGTTCAAACTGTCCGTGCGCTGCATCTCTGCGATCAGCGAGTCCGTCACGATGCCGTTTGCACCCGATTCTATGGCCCGGATATAGGCCGTGCGTACCTGCTGGTCGCTCGCGGCGATCTGCTGCAATTTCCTGCGCAACGGTATGTCGAAGTCGCGTTCAGCGCGGTGTTGCCGCGCTGTGAGCGTGTCGAGGAGTAGCTGCCAACGTGTGTCGGCATGCAGCGGTTGTAGATCTCCGTCGGTTTCGATGCGATCGGAATACCATTCCTTTTCAAGGGCTATGCGTTTGAATAACCGGTCGAAAGCCAGCCCGTTGTCTCCGGCTTTAGCCGCAGCGCAAGCTGCATTGTATAAATGATAGGGTTGTATGTGTTCTGTCTGATAGAAGGCTGCTTCGAATGCCCGGCTCGCGCCGGCGGGGTCGCCGGCCATGTAGAGCGAGTCGGCTTGGCGGATGTGCGCGAGGTAGGTGCTCTTGTCGCTTTGCTGTGCGTATGAGCACAAGAAGGCTGCGACAAAAATCAGGGCGATATACATGCGCTTTTCCATGAGCATTATGATTTAAACTCGACACAAGTTTACTACTAATTTTTTAGATCAACAAATATTTCTTCTAAAAAATTAGTAGATAGCGCCCAAAAAGCAGAATACCTATATTAACATGCGATATGCGATGTAACCTTGTTTGGGAATTTCCGGGGAGTCCCCTGTCTGCATTGTGGCGCGAAGGCCGGCTGCCGGGGCAGGTTTGTTGCCGGAAAACCGGGTGCGCAGGCGCAAACGAACCGCCGGATTGCCGGACGGGGGAGGCTGCCGGCGGTGGCGGAATGCTCCTTCAGGGAGTCAGCCCAGCCGTGCCTCTTCGTTGTCCTTCTCCGCCTTCTCGTCCTCTTCCCAGTCGAACCACGGGAATTCGTGGCGCCCGGCGAGCGAAAAACGGGTGTAGGTGATCGGAAGCCCCATTTCGAGGAATCGTTTCTCGTAGGCGGTCTTAACCGACAGCACCTCGTCGGCGTAGCCCGTGCCGTAGATGTCGGCGTTCGAGACTTCGCATGGCAGCCCGTAGCGGCGCACCACCTCGTTCGTATAGCCGAACAGATGTTTCGAATCGGTCTTGAGGTTGATCCATCCGTCGGGGGACAGTATGCGGGCGTAATATCCGAGGAAAAGCGGCGAGGTGAGGCGTTTCTTCGCCCGGCGGCTCTTGAGTTGCGGGTCGGGGAAGGTGATCCATATCTCGTCGACCTCGCCCTCGGCGAACAGGCCGTTGATAAACTCGATGCGCGTGCGCAGGAACCCCACGTTGGGCATCCTGCGGTCGGTGGCGGTTTTGGCGCCCCGCCACATGCGTGCGCCCTTGATGTCGATGCCGATGAAATTGCGCGACGGGTCGCGCTCGGCCAGCGCTACGGTATATTCGCCCTTGCCGCAGCCCAATTCGAGTACGATCGGGTTGTCGTTATGGAAAAAGTCGCTGCGCCAATGCCCTTTGAGCGGGTGGTCGCAACGGAATACCTCGTCGAATTCGGGTTGTATGAAACAGTCGAAAGTCAGGTTCTCGCGGAACTTGCGGAGCTTGTCCTTGCCCATTGTTGTCTCTTATTCGCTTTTTACGATATTTATGCCGACGGCCTCGATGCCCTTCACCGGGCGGCCGGGTGTGACGGTTATGCAGTAGTCGCCCGTGCGGGCGAAGCGGATGCGGCGGCGATAGGGGAGGTCGGCCTCGCGCGACAGGGCGGCCGGAGTGTGCGCGGCCGGGAGTACGAGCCGGAAAGCCTCTTCGTGCCGGAGCGAGTCGGGTGTGACGACTGCTATGCGTACCGTCAGCGTGTCTTCATCCATGCGGTCGTCGTAGCGCAGGAACAAATCCATGTCACGCAGCGTCGTCGTGTCCGTGTTCGTGACGACGATGGTGGCGGGGGCCTCCCAGCCCAAGGCATTCACATCGGTCACCGCGGCTCCGTGGGGTGACACGCAGCCTGCGGCAAAGGCCGCGGTGGAAAGGAGTACTGCCCGACGGACTTTCCGGAATGCGCTGCCCGTCCGATCCCGGTATGCGGTTGTGCCGGACGCTGCCCTGCCCGACCTCGGCGTATGGAACCACGTTGTGCCGGGTTGTGTCGTACAGGGCTGCATTGCGCCGGCCTGCGTGGCAGTGCTACCCGGAATGCCGGCCGTCTGCCGAAGCGTTCCGGCTGCTGCGCGACGTGCCGCTATGTCACGTGCCCGTATCACCGTCTATTCGTTTGAACCCCCGTTGCTTCCGCTGCCGTTGTCGCTGCCCCCTTCGCGGCGTTCGCCTCCCGGACGGCGGCGGTTGCGGTTGTTGCGCCTGTTGCCACCTTCGCGGCGTTCCCCGCCGTTTGTATTGCCCTCTGCGCCGTTGTTGCCTCCGTTGTTGCCGTTGCCATTGTTGCGGGGAGCTGCCTCATTGCGGTTCCCGTTGCGGCCCTCCCGGTTGCGGGAACGGTCGTTGCGTCGCTGGCGGCGTTCGGGACGCTCCTGCTGGGGCTGCTGCCCCGGCTGAGCCTGGCGGCGCTCCTGTCCTGTTTCCTGGGAAGGCTGCCCGTTCTGCCCCTCCTGCCCGTTCTGTTTGCCCCGGTTGCGGCCGCGCTTGTTGCGCCGTTTGGCCGAGTCGAAACGGGTGATGCTGTCCTCCTCCGAACGATAGGTCGGTTCCTCCGCAGCGGCCGGAACGTCCTGCTCGGCGAGCAGCCGGTCGACCTTCTTGCCGGCACGGTTGAGCGCCTGGATCTCCTTCACGCGCTCGACCGAAAGCGTGGTGACGTTCACCAGCGCATCCTTGCTGCTGCTGAACTGCATCGTGCGCGCCAGAATATCGCTTTTGACGAGGTAATATTCGCCGTCGAGCGCCTGCAAAGGCTCCTTCACGCGCGGGAAATCGCGCCGCGCATCGGCATAGGTATCGTATTCGTAGGCCAGACAGCATTTGAGCTTCGAGCATTGCCCGGCCAGTTTCTGCGGATTGAGCGACAACTCCTGCATCCGCGCGGTGTTGGTCGTGACGCTCGAAAAGCTCGAAATCCACGACGCGCAGCACAGCTCGCGGCCGCAGGCTCCCAGACCGCCGATGCGGCCCGCCTCCTGCCGTGCACCGATCTGCTTCATCTCGATGCGGATGTGGAACTGCTCGGCGAAGACCTTGATCAGTTCGCGGAAATCGACGCGCTCGTCGGCGATGTAGTAGAAGATCGCCTTGATCTTGTCGCCCTGATACTCCACGTCGCCGATCTTCATGTTCAGCCCCATGTCGGCGGCGATCTGCCGCGAACGGATCATCGTCTCGTGTTCGAGCGCAATGGCTTCCTGCCAGCGTTCGATGTCGTAGGGCTTGGCCTTGCGGTAGATCTTCTTGAACTCCCCGTTGTAGGGATTGAACCCCGTGCGCTTCATCTGCTTGGCCACCATGTCGCCCGTAAGCGAGACGATGCCGATGTCGTGCCCCGGCGAGGCCTCCACGGCGACGATGTCGCCCGTTTCGAGCGGAAGGTTGTTGACGTTCTGATAGAAGGAACGGCGCGTGTTCTTGAAGCGCACCTCGAATATATCGGTCGGAACATGATCGGGATAATCGGCGAGCCACTGCGTCTCATGGAGCTTGAAGCACCCTTCGCAGACGGTCGCGCGGCACTCCTCTCCGCAGTTGCAAAAGGCGGCGCCGCGGCCGATCTCCGGTCTGTTTTTACAATTGCAGGACATTCTTTCGTGTTTTATCTGCAAATATAATCATTTTTCGACGGAATCGCAATTTCTTTCCGCAATCCCCGTCGCTTCGCGCCCGCATCGGCACGGCCGCAGCCGTTTCATCCGCGCATTCCGGCGGGCACCGGCAGGGATCGCCTCCGCCCGACCGAACGGAACACCAAACGCGCCGGCCGGAACAGTTCTTACGCCTTTGCTCGTATCATATATAATCCGTATTGCCTACTTTTGCAAGCGTATCGGAGCGCTCGGCGGCAATATGCCCCGAACGCAGGCGACTCTGAAAAATCCGAACGCATGAAAGAAAACCTCCGCCGCATCGGCACATGGGCCCGTCGTCAGGGCGAGCATTTCGACCTTTACCTCCACGCGCTGCCGCAACGCACGCGGCTGACGCTCATCTTC
>OGQN01003070.1_pt1 | contig 11219 bp, 10 predicted proteins | sample 1553231 | NCBI WGS metagenome assembly OGQN01 (sample SAMEA2579950, study PRJEB22360) | human gut metagenome | biome: human gut; feature: human-associated habitat; material: faeces | place: Denmark | collected 2008/2010 | reverse complement strand
AAGAAACCTGCTGCGCCGGCTGGCAGATTATGATCGATAAGAAATCCCTTAAGAAATATATCCACGCGAAAAGTCCATACAGATGGACACTGTTTCGTGGAATTGATTTTCTCCACGGCGCATTCCGTCAAAAGAAGGAAAAACGCTGTTTCTTTTTAAATGAGAACAATTTGTGTAACCTGTATTCCAATCTTGGGGAATCTGCGCTTTGCAAGACATGCAAGAATTATCCAAGACACATTGAAGAATTTGAAGATGTGCGTGAGATCACGCTGTCTGTTTCCTGTCCGGAAGCCGCAAGGATTCTGTTGTCCAAAACAGAACCGGTTCGTTTCCTCACCTATGAGAAGCCAGGCACGGAAGAATACGATAACTTCGATCCATTTCTCTACTCCATGCTGTTAGACTGCCGTGAAGAAATGTATCGCATTTTGCAGGATCGTTCTCTTTCCCTCTGGGCAAGAACCGTGCTCATCCTCGGAATGACACACGATATCCAGACACGTATTGATCAGGAAAATGTATTCGACTGCCAGAACGTATTGACCCGCTATCAGAATCCGGGTGCTGCAAAAAAAGCAGCCTCCATTCACTTTGGCGAAGCTGCATTCTCTTTCCAGCACAGTATGTTAAAATCACTTCACCGATTAGAAGTATTAAACGAACACTGGCCGGATCTTCTGTTAGAAACTGAAGCCATCCTCTACATGAACGAAACCGGACATTACAAGGAAGCCTGTCGCGCATTTCTGGATGACAAAGTCCTGATCCAGCTCGAACAGCTTCTTGTGTACTTCATCTCCACCTATTTCTGTGGAGCTGTATATGACGGTGAAGTCCTCGCCAAAGCACAGATGTCTGCCGTCTGTACCGGACAGATCTTCGACCTGTGGCTCGCACGCTACATCGAAAATGGGAATGCCATTTCCGAAGAAGAAAAAATCGAATTATTATATCGATACTCCAGAGAAATCGAACATTCCGATGAGAATTTAAAAATGCTAGAAGAGATTATGGTCGGGCATAAGGTGCCATGGCTACAATAAAATACGCCGGAATATGATATGTACCCTCGTTACTGGTTGTCCAGTAACGAGGGTACATATCAATATCATCCGGCGTTTTAATTTACATATGAAATTTTCCTACGATCATTCCCAATGGTGAGCATGTCTCCTCCGGATATAACGGATTTGCATATTTTGAGAAAAATGAAAATTCCACTAATTCCCAGGCTCTACCCACATCTTCTATAAAGACATCCACTAATTCCGGATCCCACTTCGTAAATATTATCTCATCATCCAATAATTCTTCTATGACACGACGCTCCATCGTTGCTGCAAAATATGCTTTCCCCTGCCATAAGCATACCTCAACCGGAGCTTCAAAACGCAACTCGTCCAGTTCTGTCACATTCGACTCAAATATCGGAATCTTATACAGCTCGTACGTCTTCCAATCCTGAAATGTATCAATGCTCTCGAAATAACACAGCCTTAACTCGCAATCAGAGCCTGTATACGCTATATTATACGCAGTGCATTGCAGATCAAGATAACACTCCGCATGATCCGGACCTTTTATCTGACGATCCGCATATCTTTCTGCGATCACTTTTTGCTCCGGGAATTCAAAGTCTTCTTTCTCCGGCCAGTAACCTGAAAAATAAGAAGAAACAAAGGTCAGCTTTTCATCCTGCGGATTCCATCCGACCGTCAATATACCAGACTCGCTAGTTTCAAGTTCACGCACAAACATTTCCACCCATCTTCGCCCCGGCACGTTTTTCACTAATTTGCGAGATAATACTAAAAAGGCACTGTCACGTATATGAATGACTTTTCCCAACTCAGGAATGTACGGATTATTACGGATAAACGCTTCCTCTTTCGCATCGTTTTTAATCTGCTCCGCAGTCTCCACCAGATGTTCCGGGGCATCCTTCATCCCCTTTCCGATCCAGTAGAGCGCCTTTTCATAACTCTGTGGCACCTCTTTTCCCTGTGCATAGCATAGTGCCATCGCTTCCATAGCCACTGGGTTTCCCTCTTTAGCTGCCTGATAATAATAATGAACCTTTGCGAATTCATTTTTCTCTTCCAAGGCATCTAATCCTTCTTTCAGACATCTCCGGGCAGTCTCATACGAATATTCTGATTCACTGCTTTCATCATTTGTCAACATCCCGTCTGTATTTGGGGCAGATAAATTCTCCTCCCCGATTCCCAATATAAGCTTCAATGCAGTCACCAAAAATCCTGTATAAATAGACCCACACACGCTCTCTCTGCGTCCATCTTTATAATATAAGCACATATAATCTGCCGAATCCTCTGCGACAGATACATCGCTCAATTCATCATAGCATATCGGCTGCGGGATTGGATTTTTCTTTCTCAAATGATCAAACATGCTGCCATATAGCCCTTTTTCGAAAACAGGAACCCTTTTTTTCCATTTGAAAATGCACCTGTATTGCAATAAGCCTCTATATCCTCCTCCGCACACCCTGCTGCAAATCCCCGAAGCGCATTCTCAATCTGCTTTGTTTTCATCTCCTGACGGCTCAATACATGATTGGGCAATGTATGATGCTTGTAATCCTTTACCGACTCCTGTGTAATTCCCGCTACTTTTGTATAAATATCCATGACCTGTCTCCTTCACCGAATAATAATTACATCTCTGAATTCTTCTATTTTTCTATCAGCTGCATATAATTTATTATACCATTTTATAGGAGTATTGCTATGTTAACTATTCTTTTTCTATTATATTGTGCCATAAAGACGAATACCCTCTATGATCTGTACACAAGTGACGAGGAACAACTACAATTTATCCGCCAGTGGAATCGTGAACATTCTATATAAATAAACACAGAAGCCACGGTCTCCCGTAGCTTCCCCTTACAAATCCGAAAACAGATCTGCTTTATATGTATTCTTTTCTAATCTCTACCGTACAAATCTCTTGTATATACCCTATCCTTCACATCATCCAGACAGCTATCGTATCGATTGGCAATGATCGCCTGGCTCTCTTCTTTGAACTTATCCAGATCATTCACTACCTTACTGCCAAAAAATGTGCTGCCATCTTCCAATGTCGGTTCGTAAATGATCACTGTTGCACCTTTGGCTTTGATACGCTTCATTACTCCCTGAATCGATGACTGACGGAAGTTATCGGAGTTGGACTTCATGGTAAGGCGATATACGCCAATCACTACATTCTTCTCCATAGATGCATCATATGTATTTTCATCGCCATATGCATAGTATCCGGCTTTCTGCAGTACACGATCTGCAATAAAATCTTTTCTGGTCCGATTGGACTCCACGATTGCATTAATCATGTTCTGTGGCACGTCTTCATAATTAGCCAACAGCTGCTTGGTATCCTTCGGCAAGCAATATCCACCATAACCAAATGATGGATTATTATAATGTGTTCCTATACGCGGATCCAGACATACACCATTGATAATCTGCTGTGTATTCAAACCTTTCATCTCCGCATACGTATCCAGCTCATTGAAATAGGATACCCGGAGTGCCAGATATGTGTTGGCAAATAACTTCACAGCCTCTGCCTCTGTGAATCCCATGATCAATGTATCGATATCTTCTTTGATCGCACCTTCCTGCAACAGCCCGGCAAATGTATGAGCCGCTTTCAACAGTCTTGCATTCTCTACATCTGTTCCCACGATAATTCTGGACGGATACAGATTATCATACAACGCTTTGGACTCTCGCAAAAACTCCGGACTGAAAATAATATTGTCACAGTGGAATTTTGCACGAACACTTGCGGTGTAACCAACCGGAATTGTAGACTTAATCACCATGACTGCATCCGGATTGTACTTGATAACCAGCTCAATCACAGACTCTACCGCTGATGTATCGAAGAAATTCTTCTTACTGTCATAGTTCGTCGGTGCAGCAATTACTACAAAATCCGCATCCTTATATGCTGCTTCTGCATCCAGTGTTGCTGTCAGATTCAAATCCTTTTCCGCCAGATATTGCTCAATATATTCGTCCTGTATCGGACTGATCTTATTATTAATCTTTTCTACTTTCTCTGGAACGATATCAACTGCCATTACCTCGTGATGCTGCGATAATAACGTCGCTATTGATAATCCCACATAACCGGTTCCGGCTACTGCAATTTTCATTCATATATCCCATCTTTCTGTGAAGATACCACTCATTACTTAACAGCTTACCATACCTTTTCCATTTTATAAAGCTATCCCAAAAGAAAATGCCGCTCGCTAAATCCATTATTTTATTTCATATTATTTTATCACATACTTTGTCCCTCTGCCTTTACCCTCAACAACCACAATACCTTTTTTGTTCATCTTCTTCAACAATTGTGTCGTCTTTGATTTGCCAAATGGTACATACGGCGCAATTTCACTTATTGGTTTCAGCATTGTCTTACTCAGCAGTCTATAGATTATTCTTTCATCATCCGTTAAGTCCAAATCCATTTCGAAGACTGGAAGCACAATTCGTATTGCATTTTCTGAAACTTCAAAATCAGGTTTTACTAACGCTAATTCATATAACTGTTTAATTCTTATAATTCCAGTTCCAAATATCTCAACAAATCCTAATCTGTAAAACACATTGGCCAGATCCCGGTTTCTCAAAACGGAAAGTTTACCAGACAAATATTCTTTTTCTGTTATTCCAGATGGTAGTCCACCAGGCGAAACAATCTCAATTCGATCATCAAACATCATAACTCTGATCTGAGATTCCATATCCCATGCCCGATGGATCAGCGCATTTGCAATTGCTTCTCTAAATGCAGCCTCCGGTATTTTTTCTACCTTTTTCCTGTCAGCCCCCTCAATTACTTCATATTGATAGTAATCTCTGAATATATCAATTGTCTTATCGTATACTTCAAGAATTGATATATTTTCAAAGGTTGCTCTCCTCTGAATAATGCTGATATTTTCGCCAAACTTCATAATGTCAATCCCTGGAAAATGGTTTTCGTCAGCCAGAAGACCTGCTGCATTATTATATCCATTCGTATTATTATATAAATTCAATGTTTTTAAAGTATCCTGATCAAAAGTCTCAAGCTGAATGCATTCTTTTAATTTATGATATAAGATTTCAAACGATAATTCCTGATCTTTGCACGGAAGCTCTTCAAATCTTATATTTTTCCCCTCCAGGATCAGTCTTGACAGTTCCAGCGTGTCTACTTCTATCGTAGCAGTATCGTTTCTTTTATACGCCTTGGATTTATACAAATAAGGCTTATGAACGCCACTTTTGACAACCAGTTTAATTATATGATCCTGCTGCACCTCAAGTGTATAGTCTGGTTGAGGGTAAATACTATCGTTAATTTTATTTTCAATATCCAGACATGATTGCTTTTCATCTGGTAACCCTTTGGCAACACCATTATCATCAACGCCAAAAAGAATCATGCCGCCATTGTAATTTGAAAAGGCACTAACAGTTTTCAAAAAAGTATTTGTGACAGTTTCTTTAAACTCCATTGTTCGTGTTTCCTTCATACGATTCAGCTCCTTTTCAATTATATTTCTATTATTATATGCAAAAACGCGCAAAAAAACAATCGTATTTTTTTACGATTGTTTTTTTGATTGATTTCAATTATTTCTATCATTATATCGAAGTAGCTTTATTGAGCCTCATCCCAGTAATCCTCCGCATCTCCATATTCGTCAAAATCATCTTCATGATCATAATAGAAATCCTCTGGATCATCATAATCATATACATCATATTCATCTTTTTTCTGTGACAATTTATTGTTGGAAGAGGATTTACTGCGTGACGAATATTTATTGGAAGAACTACTATAACTAGAAGAAGATTTCTGTACATATCGTATAAGGTCCGTAACTTTTCCATCCCGGCAGACTGCTCCATTTCTGTACGCGCCATCGCTTCCCTTCCACTTATACGTATTCTGCACTTTCACCTGTCCATTACTATCTCTGTAATTTTCTGACTCTTTTTTATCATAAAAACCCCAGATAGTACTTGTAATGTATTTCTCATCCATTCCTCTATACGGCTGATCTTGCTTGATTTTTTCTCGCTCTTTCTTTTCTTTCTCCTTCTTTAACCGCCGTTCTTCTGCTTCATTCTCCTTAGCTGCTGTTTCCCTGGCAATTTTCATTTCTTCTGCAAAATCTCCCGTATACATATCACCTTCATGAGGCAACTCCCACGTTATCCGATACTGCGTATGTATTGTTTCTCCATCGGCTACACTTTTACAATACTTTGCATAAACCAAAACATATTCCTTGTCCTTAAAGTTCTCTGGCAAATTCTCCAATAGCTCTACTGCGGTATTATAATCCTGCATCAGAATAGCATTCTCCGCCTTTTCATACTTCTCCAAATACTCCTCCTGCTGTCGTTGCAGTTCTTCCTGCTTACGTTTCTCTGCCTCAGCTTCCATATAAACTGAGACACCTATAACTGTAAATAGCGCAGCGAGAATAAGAAATGGGGTAATAGGTATTCTCTTCATTTTGAAGTCTCCCTCAGTTTTAATAGAATTATTACACCGTAAATGGATATTACAATTACAGCCTCATATTGCTTTAAACGTTATCATAATTCATCTAGCAGCTTTATAATATGAGTATTCATTTTATCATATGAATTCCAATTTTCCTCTCTGATATTAATCTTCACTCGCGAACAAATGTATTTTATAAGCCACATAATTTCTGATACACTTTTTCCGGTCTGTTCTTTGACCCATTTCTCTGTCACAGATACAATATTATGAGCGGCAATATTTCGTGTGTTTTGTTCCACTGTAACCAACTCTCTTGCTCGTTGTTTCAATAAGTCATCAGAACACTTCGCTTCTATTAAATTAACTAATTGAATAGAATATACTGGTCCAAAATTAAACCGAGAAAAATCACCTTGCAAAAGCGGCAATATTTCACTACTTTCCAGTTTTCTCTGATTCCACTGCTTAGCAGAATTCTTTCCCTTATAATAATCCGAAATGTTCACTTCACAATATTGCTCAATTACAGATTCCATTAGATCAACACCCAAAGGCGTAAACGCTCGAATAAAATCCGCATATTCTCCTCTTTTTAGCTTCAAATCCAAAATTAAAGTATATTCAAAGAGGGAGCGTTTAACATCATCTGTTTTCACTGGCGTAACAATACCATTTCCCTTTGGAAGCGCTTTGTTCATTTTATTCCAATCTAATACCGATCTTGCCGCCGCTGCTTCTAGCCAGTTATAAATTTCTGGACTAATATCATCCTTTATATCTTTTCCCACTTCTAAAGCAGCACGATAATCATAAGAAAGCAAATGCTTTTTTATAATATCAATCTTTAACAAGCGCATTAAGTTCATACACTTTATTTCATGGCATCGATTTTCCGCCTCGCTTCTATTATCTTCGTTCAGTTCCCAGTTTGTTTCAACATCATAATCGTCTCTGTCTTCGTATTCCAGATTTCCTTTTTTCTTTGGTGTGGAAACCTGTATTGGAATAAATCTATATTCAGCTAATGTTGCCATAACCAGGAGAGCACTTTTCATTGCCGGTGTTCCCGATGCCATATTTACCAACAATATATCTTCGTTGTTCTTCTGTTTTTCAATTTCTCCTATAATTTTTCGAAATTCAGTAAAGAATACATCATATTGCTGAACGTCAATCATATCACTGTTTTCAATCACATGGACTTCAATGTTATGGTTGATTTTTTCACTCAATAACTCCACTGATCTTACATATCGATTATCTTTTTTATGATTCTCAATCATTTCTTTAGACAAATACAAATAAACAACATCTGGCTGGTAATGTCTACATATGTGCAGTAATGAACCATCATGAAAATACTTAATTGGATCCGTATTTCCTACTGGTGAAAATAAATACTTCTTTCCCATTTTCATTTTCCTCTATACTAAAATTATCTCTTCCTCAGAAACAGGCTCTATTCCCCAGGACTTGACTTTTCCCTTTCCTGTAATTTTGTAAACCCGCACACTATCCTCTCCATTTCGGTCAATGTATGCTGGAATCTGATCAATCAGCTTGTAATAATTTTTTTCTGAAAGCATTGCCTCAAATGCTGATTTTTGAACCCGTTTTCCATATCCTTCTAATAATTTGGCAAACTTGGTTCGACGCTTATTGTCAACAATATCATAAATTATCAAGATAAATTGACGGTCACTTTCCAGTTCATCTGTTATCTGAAAATAATATTCCTCATCATCGAATAACAATTGGTTCATACAAAGAAGCATCTCCCTTCTCAATTGCTTTGGTTAACTGCTCCATTTGCAATAAAATTCCACGACGAAAGCTTACAGGATAATCTACATATTTTAAATATCGAATTTCTGTCTGAAATTTACGTTCCAGTTTATTCAAATATAATTTTAATCCAGTCTTTGTTAAATAGCAACCTGGTTGCTCCAAGTTGAAAACAAAATCTTCTTTTGAAATTTCATGCCCATTTATCATGCTCATAACCGTTGCGTCCACAATAACAGCGCGCCACTCTTCCATCATATCACTTGCCAATGTGGGATGCTTTTCAGCATCTCTATGTATAAATCCGAAGTATGGATTTAACCCCTTCATTTCTATTTTACAGTATAATTCATTCATCAAAATAGAGTACCCTAAACTGATCATTGAATTAAATTCATCTTTTGGTGGGCGTCTACTTCTTCCGTTAAACTGAAATTCTCTCTCAATGCACTTTGAAAGACCTCTAAAATAGAACTTCGCAGCTTGCCCTTCATAGCCGATAATTTCTTCAATACGTCTGGAATTTTCTATTTTTCCTCTGCATATACTTAACATTTTTTGTTCTTCCTCAAGACGTATATTTCGACTTTTTTCATATCTTCTCAATACAACACTCTGATTTTTAATCTTTGCGCTTAAAATTCTTTTTCCAAGTTCTACCGCGAATTCTGTGTCATATAGTGCACTTTGCATTCTTTGTCTTCCAGCGTTTATATGGCTTGTAGACATTACACGACCAAAGTATACCCCACCTTTTGAAAAATAGACGACCGGAATTCCTCTTTTCAGACATTCTTCGGTACATTTTGCCGTCATCTGTGATTGCCCCATAATAGTGATACCCTCTAGAGATTCAATAGGAATCAATTTTTTCAAACCATCTTTATAATTTACTACACATTTATTTGCTTCATAACCAATCTGAGCTCCATTTTCATTAACATAAAGTAATCCCATTGTGTTCCCCCTTTGTTTTTCTCGTCCCCTATTGGGGGCTTATATTTCTCAATAACACGCCAAAAGACAATCAGAGAATTGTAGACGAATGGTTTTCGTCCCCTACCGGGGACTTATATTTCTCAATAGTAAAAAAGATTTCGTTGGAGAATTACAAGAAGTGTTTCCGTCCCCTACCGGGGACTTATATTTCTCAATGGCATTCGGCATTCTGTACTTTGCTACGAAAATAAAAATCGCAGCCAAGACTTGAACCTTGACAACAAATGTTTTCAACAATTATGAAAGCATCACTATAAAGCAGTCATAATAATGGCTGCCAGCAGTGAAATATGATTTGTACAAAAGATGGATTATACTTGAGCTTCAACCGTATAGCCATGTTTTTCTAATTCTCGTATATAACGGGAAAGTTGTTTTTGCTCACAGTTTTTGCGCCTGACTTCAAAACAGTTTTCATCAAAATTAGTGCCTTGTTTTAGCATTGTATAAATGATAACAAGTAATTTACGAGCAAGAGCAACAATGGCTTTTCTGGCTCCTTTTTTCTGCTTGATTCTCCAATACCAGGCTGAAAGATATGTGTTTCGTTTGCCGGCAATTACCCAGGCAATCTCACAAAGCATACTTTTTATATAAGGATTGCCTTTTGTGATAGAGGTACTTTTTCTTTTTCCGGCACTCTCGTTATTGCCGGGACACAGACCGGCCCATGAACAGATGTGTTCTGCAGTTTTAAATGGTTTCATATCTGTACCGATTTCGGCAATGATTGCACAGGAAGCAGTTGTACTTATTCCATAGATAGTATTTAACTGTTCAATTTGTAAAGCGAATGGAAGCATATCTTCCTGAAGATGAGTTTCAATTTCAATAAGATGCTCTTTCATGGAATCATAATGACACATGAGGATTTTTAAGAAAGATTTTTGATGTTCTGAAAGAGTCCCATTTACAGACATGAGGATTTCATCAATGCGTTTTCTGGTTTTTGTTTTGAGATAAGAATCCAAAGATATTTTATCAATCTGTCCATGTTCCATCAAATGTAGAATAATGTTTCTGCCGGAAGCACCAAAAATATCAGAAATAAAAGAAGACAGACGAAAACCGGAACTCTGCAGGAATTTTTCAACCCTGTTTTTCTGGGAAGTAATATCGCGGATAATACTCTTGCGATAACGGTTTAAATCACGAAATTCACGAATCCTTTTTTCTGGAATAAAACTTGCATTAAGGAGTCCTGCACGTAGTAATGTAGAAATCCATTCAGAATCACGCATATCAGTTTTTTTGCCAGGAACGTTCTTCATATGGCGGGCATTAACAACTAATAAAGTGATATCTCCAGAGAAAGCATCTTCTAATATTTCGTAAATTGGAATCCAATAAATGCCAGTGCTTTCCATTGCAATATGATGGCAATTCTCTGAAATGATCCAGTCTCGTAAAGCAAGCATATCAGGAATTAAAGTGGTAAATTCACGAATTTCAGAGTGAGTAGGTTTACCTAATGGACCAGTTAGGATACATGCAACAATTTTTTCTTTGTGGATATCCAAACCACAGGAAATTTCTAAAAGATCTTTCATACAGACAGCCTCCTTTATAATAGAATTGACAGGAGATTTGCCCGAGATAATATGGACTTTGCTACTCGTGCTATCTGTAAAAGATGCGACAATATGCTGTACTCAAGGGCAAAACATTTACGTTGAAAAACGGGGTGAAAATCCTCCAAGGTACAATCAAACTTAATCCTGTCAATAACTATTGTAAAACAAGGCAGGAAGTAAAAAAAGTAGTGGAGGTCAATCCTCTATTTTCATTATAGGCTGTGATAAGCTTTCATGATTCGTTGAAAATACAATATCGAAAAAATAACAATACCGCTATCTCTTTAACTATGGTATAATCCTTATATA
>OGQN01003068.1_pt1 | contig 11221 bp, 6 predicted proteins | sample 1553231 | NCBI WGS metagenome assembly OGQN01 (sample SAMEA2579950, study PRJEB22360) | human gut metagenome | biome: human gut; feature: human-associated habitat; material: faeces | place: Denmark | collected 2008/2010 | reverse complement strand
TCAAACTTTCACCATGAGAAACTTTGAACACCGAAGGTGTTCATCAAGCGAAGCGGTTTCGAATGGGAAACTTTGATGCTTTTTTATTTAAAATTAATGTGAAAACATTTTACCTCTTTGGAATTTTGTTTTGCTGTTTTTTTGCTATTCTTCGATTACTTCGATTTCGAGGTAGTCGAAGTCGATTTGCTCGATGAAATTATCTTGTTCAAAGCGGGTTTTGTCAACCCGCTTGAATTCATTAATGTTTTTGTCAAGCCAAATTGGCTGTTGCAAATCAAAGGCTTCAGCAAATGCGTGAATACCGGCAAATACTTTTTTAGTCCGGTTGATATCCGTGTCACCATTTTCATAAACCATATCACGAACTAAATGATTGTCTTTGAATATTTTTCCCCATATGCGGAACATAAAAGTCCTCCCCAAAGAACTAATTCTTTTTGTTGTAGTTAATCAGGCAGCCTTTCAAAATAATTTCTCTTTCATCGTCTGTCAGATTACCAAGATGAAGTTCAATCTCTTTCATTCCCTGGTTTACTACATAAGCATGAATCGTATCTTCTTTTGTTTCAATGGCTTTCTTGATATCTTTTACAAAAATATAATCATCTTTATCAAAAACAAGGTCACCATCGAAAACAAATGGAAGCATACCCCAGTTAATCAGGTTGGAACGGTATCTCTTTGTTGCATACTCACGGGCAATGTTAGCCATACCGCCAAGCACACGCTGACAGCTTGCTGCCTGCTCACGGGCAGAACCGTCACCCGGTTTTACGGCAAAAATCACGCTTCCGACTTCTGTCTCTTCCGGTTTTACATCAAACTGTTTAGAAATCGCCTCATAGACATCTTTTAAATTTGCATCTTCGGCATAAATATCTTCGCCTGCGATACGAGCCTTCTCTACCTTCTGTACTTCTTTTGCTTTTCCTACATAAGCAGGGTCTTTTCTTGAAAGAGTAAATTCAGCAAGACCAAGCGGATTTGAGCGGTAAGAACTTGTCTCACCAGATGGAATCAATTCATCCGTTGTTGTAACCGGATCATGAATCATCGATACCACTTTCAAAAGTACATTATCCGTAAGTGCATGCATTTTCGGCCAGTCTACAATGTTTGGTCCAAATTTAATTTCAACCGAAGGATCTGCCTTGCCGACACCATTAAAGACACGGTTATCATAAATGGTATGATCAAAATAGTATTTCGGTTTTGTAAGGTCTGCATAAATATCTGTTCCTGCCGTCAAATATCCCTTATTCGCAGCCGTTGCCGCAATCGAACGAGCATCCATAAGTGCAACAGAAGCAATCTGTCCATTCGTAACTTTCGATCCCTCGCGGTTCGGGAAGTTTCTTGTCGAATGACGGATACTAAGTCCCTTGTTGCTTGGCACATCGCCGGCACCAAAACATGGACCGCAGAAAGCGGTACGAACGGTAGCTCCTGCTTCCATCAAATCAGCAATGCGTCCATTTTTCACAAGTTCCATGAAAATCGGCTGGGATGCCGGATAAACGCTTAACGAGAATTCATCGGCACCAATGTTTTTACCGCGTAGAATGTCAGCGGCATCACATAAGTTCTCAAAGCCACCACCGGCACATCCGGCAATAACACCCTGCTCTACATACAATCTGCCATCATGAATCTTATCCGTTAACTTAAAGTCAATGTTATTGTTATCAAGGCTTACAAGCGCCTTCTTCTCTACATCACGAAGGATATCCTCAAGGTTATTGTTCAACTCTTCGATTGTGTACACATTACTTGGGTGGAATGGCATCGCAATCATCGGTTTGATTGTTGACAAGTCAACTTCAACCACACCGTCATAGTAAGCAACTTTTTCCGGTGCCATTTCTTTATAATCTTCTTTTCTTCCGTGAATCTCATAAAATTCTTTTACGGCATCATCTGTGCGCCAGATGGAAGAAAGACATGTGGTCTCTGTCGTCATAACATCAATACCAATACGGAAATCAACACTTAAGTTATCAATGCCCTCGCCGACAAATTCCATTACTTTATTATTTACATAACCATTTTTAAATACAGCACCGATAATCGCAAGTGCAATATCCTGTGGACCAACACCTTTCTGCGGTTTGCCGGTCAGATGAATTGCCACAACACCAGGCATTGGAATATCATAAGTCTGCTCCAAAAGCTGTTTTACGATTTCCGGTCCGCCTTCGCCGACTGCCATGGTTCCCAATGCACCATAGCGGGTATGGCTGTCTGAACCAAGAATCATAGCACCGCCTGCCGCTAACATCTCGCGGGCAAACTGATGAATAACTGCCTGATGAGGAGGTACATAGATACCACCATATTTTTTTGCACAGGAAAGACCAAACACATGATCATCTTCGTTAATTGTTCCGCCTACCGCACATAAACTGTTATGGCAGTTAGTAAGTACATAAGGAACCGGGAACTTCTCAAGTCCGGATGCTCTTGCGGTCTGTAAAATTCCAACAAATGTGATATCATGGGAAGTCAATTTATCAAACTTGATTTTCAAGTTTTCCATATTGCCGGAAGTATTATGGGATGACAAAATATGGTATGCCATCGTTCCCTTAACCGCCTCTTCTTTTGTTGTCTTAATTCCTGCTTTGCTTTCCAGTGCCGCGATTGCCTCTGCATTGTCCGGAATCAGTTCCGTACCATTCAAAAGATATGCGCCACCATCATATAATGTTACCATTTGCAGCCTCCTTCATATTTTTTAACACCGAAGTGAAAATTTTTCCTATAATAGTATACTTGCTTTTTCTTTATAATGCAAATTATTTTTTGCTTTTTTGCTCGATTTTTCTATTGTCATCCGTACTAAAATGAGGTAGAATAAGTTGAAATACGGAAGCCATGGGAACATGGCAGATAGGAGGCATTATGCGTCATTTAATGAATGCACTTGACCTGACCGTGGATGAGATTCATGATTTGATTGTATTAGCTGAAAAAATCATTCAGGATCCGGCACGATTTTCAGAAGTGTGTAAAGGAAAAAAACTTGCAACTTGTTTTTATGAACCAAGCACAAGAACCCGTTTAAGTTTTGAATCGGCAATGTTGAATTTAGGTGGACAAGTTCTTGGTTTCTCATCTGCTGATTCTAGTTCTGCATCAAAAGGCGAAAGCGTGGCCGATACCATTCGTGTCATTTCCAGTTATGCAGATATCTGTGCGATGCGTCACCCAAAAGAAGGTGCACCATACGTCGCCTCTCTTCATTCAAAAATTCCAGTTATCAACGCCGGTGATGGCGGTCACAATCATCCGACCCAGACATTAACCGATTTATTGACAATTAAAAATTTAAAGGGACGCCTTGACAATCTGACAATCGGATTGTGTGGTGACTTAAAATTCGGACGTACCGTTCACTCTTTAATTGGTGCCATGGTTCGTTATCCTAACGTTAAATTTGTTATGATTTCACCGGAGGAATTGAAGATTCCGGATTATATTAGAAAAGACACATTAGATGCCAATGGTATTGAATACAAAGAGGTTAATGTATTAGAAGACGTCTTACCGGAACTTGATTTGTTGTATATGACACGTGTACAGCGTGAACGCTTCTTTAACGAGGAAGATTACATCCGCTTGAAGGACAGCTTCATCCTTGACAGTAAAAAAATGAAACTGGCACCAAAGGATATGTTGGTTCTCCACCCTCTTCCACGTGTAAATGAAATTGCAACCGATGTCGACGATGACCCACGTGCTGTTTACTTTAAGCAGGCACAATATGGTGTTTACATACGAATGGCGTTAATTATGACTTTATTGGAGGTGATTCCGGAATGTTAAATATTGGTGGATTACAAGAAGGAGTTGTCATTGACCACATTAAGGCTGGCGGCTCCATGGAAATTTATCACTATCTTGAATTAGAAAAATTAGACTGCTCCGTTGCTATTATTAAAAACGCAAAAAGCAGTAAAATGGGAAAAAAAGATATTATCAAAATCGAGGGACCGATTACGGTAAACTTGGACATTCTCGGTGTTCTCGATGAAAATATCACCATTAATGTTATAAAAAATAACGAAATTGTAGAAAAACGTGTTCTCACACTGCCGGAAACGGTAACAAATGTCATCAAGTGCAAAAACCCTCGATGCATTACTTCCGTTGAGCAGGAATTACCACACCGTTTTAAACTGACAGACCGCGAAAACCGGATTTACCGCTGCATGTACTGTGAGCAGAAGTTTTCGAGAAGACGATAAAAGACGATAACTTAATTTGATTGTGATATAAAAATTGATATTGTTTTTCCTATTCAGGACCACTCCCGCTTAATGAACACTCGTAACGGTGTTCAACGTCCTTCATAGTGAAAAACAATATCAATTTTCATTTAAAATAAAATAAGTTAAAAAGTTTTACCGCCTACTTTTCACAAACTTACAGTTCTTCTGTCTTGAACGTTGTGTAACCTTCATAATAATAACTGTGGTCTATGCCTTTCATATATACTTCTCGGCTGTCAACCTCATCGGTCAATGCATTCTTTAAAAGATATTTTATTTCGATATCCTTAACCGGACTTCGTTCCATCGCAAGTAAATAATCTTCTTTATCGACTTTACTCCAATCAATTACTTTGCCAATTTCCTGTTTTAACATATGGTCAAGCCAAATGCGTGCACTCCGTCCGTTTCCTTTCCGGAATGGATGCGCAATATTCATTTCTACATATTTTTCTATAATTTCGTCAAAATCAGACTGTGGCATTTTATCAATATTTTCAAGTGCTGCACCTAAATACATCAGCGGTGCAAAACGAAAATTTCCTTTTGCCATATTTACCTTGCGAATCTCTCCGGCAAAATCATAAATATCTTCAAACAAATACCGGTGGATTGCCTGCAAAGTAAAAAACTTACCTGCCGGGAGGGAATCTAAAATGCCTTTTTCAAATAATAAGACTGCTTTTTTCTTGCTTAACTGCTCTTCCATACGAGCAAGTTCAGCAGAACTTGTAAGACCTAATTTATTTTCAAGCATATCATCCCTCCTCATGCAAAATTATATAACACTATTGTAACATAAAACCGTTATAAATACAATTTTAAAAGTTCCGATTACATTCTTACTTTACCGCAGAAAACTGATGTGTTTCCACAGCTTCTAATTCATTAATTCGAATCCAGTGGCTTGTATAAATCTCCACTTTGATTTTGGATGCTTTTACTTTTCGTTTCAATGAAACTTCCGTTGTTACTTTCGGATTTGTTCCTGCATCCGGTCTCACAGTAGCTCCCATCTCGGTCCATTTTCCGTTCTCATAATAGGAAATACGGTATGAATACTGCGCTTTTTCAGATGTCATTGTCAAATCCGGTATCACACCGGTTCCTGCACTCGCAAACTCGCTTTCCTGCAAAGTAAAGAGACGAACCACATTGATACTTTTTGGCTCACTAAACGTCATCGTAACTTCATGACGGTCTGTATCACTGCTTCCTCCAACACCAGTTTCCAAACCTTTCGTAATTCGATCTCCATCCACGACAGAGTTTGGAACAGTGAAAGAATCACCACCACTTTTCTTCTGTCCGGCAAGTTTTACTGCATCTTTCATTGCCCAGTTGACATACGGCGTCAAAGTTATTTCTGAAACTTCTACGTTCGTATCTGCAAAAACAAACCGTACCTGGGCGCTTTCAATTGCTTCTTTACCCTGAACAAAAATGGTCTTTCCGTCATCGCCTGCTTTTCCGGTATATATTGTCTTCCATGTATCATCTGACTGTTTTACCTGAACCTCATAACTGCCAAGCGATGAATCCTTTGTCTGAATCATAAATCGGTCGTACTGATAAGAATCCTTAAAGTCAAATGTAAGCATAGGATTTGCATCCGTTGATTGTGGCTTCCATGTTGTTTTTTCATCCTTATCATATACATTTTCTGCTGCATTTGAAGTTTCTTCACTCGTTGCGGTAATGGAAACCGGCAGACTTTCTTCATCTTCATACACTTTAGAAGACAGCGATTCAATTACCGCATCCGCTCCCGTCACTTCCATTGTGATGGTACCAAGCCCCGGCGTCAAATCCATTGTACCATCTAACATATACTCTTGCATGGTATCGGATAACTGAACTTCTCCAATTGTCTGGTCATTCCATTTAAGTGTTACAAAAGCTTTTCCATCGGACTTTCCTTTCAGGTAAAATACAAACAAATCATCTTTTTCAACCTGCGCAAGATAAGAATATGTCATGTCCTTTTTTGCCTGTAAATTAGTATGTGCTGCCTTAACTCCTTCATAATCAGAAGCTGAAATACTTCCCGGAACTTTCGCATAATCACGAGTGCGGACGGTTACTCCGCTCACGCTGACATTACCGGATACGACGGTCATTGTAAACGTCTGGCTGCCGGCATCCAGTTTTGCCATATCTGCCGCCTCATACAGTGCCTGCTCTTTACCAATTGTTACGGTACCAAATATCCGGTCTCCACATGAAATTTTTACCTTTGCTGCATTGTCCGATTTTGCATCTAAACCGGCAAAATAACTTTCCGATTCTGATACAATTCCCTTGGCACTAAAGGTTTCACCTGCCTGATATGTTGTTTTTTCCGTGGTAATTGTTCCCGGAAGCACATTTTCATCTGCAAGAACACCTGCAAGCGTTGTTTCTTTTGTCTGTTTTTTACCAACATAATAACTTTCTTTCGGCCCGGCATTAGAGCTTTTGACCGATTTTTCAGAAACAACCAATTTCTGAAGCAGGAATGCAGGGTCATCAGAATATATACGAATCGTATTCACGCCAGCATTTAGGTGGATATTATTCTCCTGCTTTCTGCCATTTGCTTTCACATCATTTGCCCATGAACCACTGTATTCTCCAGCCAAAAACGTATCTGCATCTACCGTATTTTTCTCAACTAATGTTTCCCCGTTAATCGAATAACCATACGAAATGGAAACCTTATCACGCTCTAAATTATTGGAAGGTGCTGTATAAACAGTAAATTTATAATCCCCTTCGTTTGGAACGCATACTGCATATTCTGCATAGGCAGCTTCTTCAATCGTCTTTGTCTTATCCGCATTTGTCGGAAGAATTTTCATTGACTGTCCGGTCTTTCCATAACCGTCAAAAACATGGAAGGATGTATTATTGCCACCTTCTTTTGCCATTACATAATTTCCCGGAAGAATGGAGGCATATCCATTTGTATAAATATATGTCTTATCTGCATAGGAAGATGTATCATAGACCTTTGCATTAACATTAATTGTAATGGTCTGGCTACCGCTTTGAATCTTAACGGAGCCGGAAGCATCTTTTTTGACCTTTGAAAAATCAACCGATACCTCAAACGCATCCTGTGCTTTTACTGTGCCTGATTTCTTACTTACAACAATCCAGTCCTCCGAAGGAGTTATCGTATAAGCAAAACTGTTCGCTCCCTGATTGGAAACAGTTACCGTATAAGATTCCTGATTCAGATTTGTAAAATCGGATAATGTACCACTTTCTGATGCCTCGACAGCCTGTTCTTCATTTTCCATCGTAACCATCATTTTACCATCAGCTGCCGGTTTCACCCAGACTGCTTTTGGATAACTCCACCCGGTTGAATTCCAAGTTACAAAGCCGACATGAGGAGAACTCATCATACCATCCCACTTGTCACCAACTCCCGGCATATTTTTGTTATACGTTTTCTGTAATTCCTTATCCAGTGCCACCGCTTGTTCCAGCTCAGCCGCATATAAATTTGCTGCGACACTGTTATTTTTCGCCAGATATTTATTGATGCCGCTTAATATCTGCATTTTTGTCACATTTGCCGATGCAACAACCGGGAAATAGACAAGTTCAAAGTATGCCGCCTGCCAATCCGATGGAATCTCTTTCTGACACGCTTTTGCTCTTCGTATCATATCATCCACTTTGGCAAGCATTTCTCTGCCTTCATTATAATTTACTGAATCATAAGTTGCCGAATTGATGGATTCCGGTTTGCCGGAACCATTTAACCATGTATAATCATCCAACAGCATCTCCATCTCATTCACAAGAGAATCCGATGTGTTTTCGCCAAACTGCTGTTTTACCCAGTTTTTACGATATTCAGTAATTTTATCTTTTCCATTTGTTCCCCATGTATCATAATCATATGCCATATCAAGGAAATAGGAAATATTCATCTCCATCGGCTTCAAATCACCAACATTAACGATCCAGATATTATCAATGCCATGCTCATATGCCATATTCATCTGTTCCCAAGTTTTAGTAAGAGGAACTGTATTTACCCATTCATAGGAAGTCGGACCGCCATGGTAATCAAAGTGATAATACATACCATAACCGCCTTTTCGATTTTTATCCTCCTTCGTTGGAAGCGTACGCATATTTCCAAAGTTATCATCGCAGAGCATAATGGTTACGTCATTTAAAACATCCCATTTTTTCAATCCCTCTGCTTTATCTGTGCCATGCCAGTAGTCCTCTACTTCTTTATAAACAGTAAGAACCTGAGGGGCATCTGATAAATTATTCTTTTTCAAAATATCTTTCTGCGCCGTAATTACTTTTTTCAAAAGTGCAATATTTTCTTCTTTTGTTCCTGACAAAGAAGAATCCGACTCACCACGCATGCCAAGGGTATAAACATTTTCAAAATTTTTATTTCTTGCCACACCGTCTTCCCAGAATTTTGTGATGGCAGTTTCGTTCGCATTAAAGTCCCAAGCGTTGCTTGTGCCATACTGACGATATTTGTTCTGCCATTCCACACCGGCACGGCAAAGTGGCTCATGATGAGAGGTTCCCATAACAATACCGTATTTGTCGGCGAGTTCTGCATTGGCTAACTTATTCGTTCCCTTACCGTCCTCGCTAAAAGTATTCGACCACATCGCCGGCCACAAATAATTTCCTTTACAGCGTAAAATTAACTCATAGACATTTTCATAAAAATACTGATTATATCCGCCAAATTTTTTCTTTGCATAGCTAGTCAGTGATGGTGCTTCATCATTTAGGAAAATGCCACGATATTTTACCGATGGCTCTTTGGATGTAACTGTTAATTCCTTTTCCGGAATCTGAACTACATCTTTGGCAACCGGTGTAGCATCGCCCCAGTAAACCCATGGAGAAACACCCATTTTCTCAGAAATATGATAAAGACCGTAAATCGTTCCACGTTTATCACTTCCGATAACGACAATTGCTTTTTTTACATTTGCCACCGGATTTTCTACCACCTGAATGCGGTAAACTTCGCGCTTTCCTTTTATCTGGGAGGCATCTACTTTTCCCTGCTCAATCAAGGAATCAATTACCGCATTGTTTCCGATGGAGCCGGCAATAATTGCATATTCCTTCAATGATTCTGTCTTAGTTACGACATTTGCCTTTGCTTTCTCTTTTGTAACAAGAGAAATGTCTTTGGCAACGGAAGCTGCAATCAGTGATAATCCATCGTAATCTTCTCCTTTGGCATCTAAGTACAGACTTGCTGCAGAATCCTTTGCTGCAATTGTAAAGTAACCTGCCTTCTGTTCAGTAATCAGCGGGTCTTTTGTCGGCTGTGGTTTACTTGTATTAACTGCCGGAGCTTTTGTTACCGCACTTTTTTCCTTCACTGTAATCTTACACACTGCCTTCGCCCCGCGTCCATCCTTTGCATAAGCAGTAATCACAGCGGTACCTTTCTTCTTCGCCATAACAACTCCTTTTTTGCTTACCGATGCAACGGATGATTTTGATGAACGGTAAACAACACCTTTTTTTGTTGCTTTTGCCGGTGTCAGTTTTGCTGTTAATTTCAGCGAACTGCCACAAAATAAACTGGCACTTTTTTTACTAAGTGTTACTTTCTTTACTTTTTTAAGCTTCTTTGTTACCATAACAGAAATCACTGTTTTTTTCTTTCCGCAAGAAACGATAACCTTTGCTTTACCTGCCTTTTTCGCCTTACATTTTCCCTTTTTGTTTACCGAAACAATCGAGGATTTCGTTGAGCGAAATGTTACCTTTTTTGCCTTTTTTTTCGGCGTGACCTTTACTTTCAACTGAAAAGTTTCACCTTTTTTCAGCGAAAGCATAGAAATTGCCGGATTCGTCACTGTAAGACTCACAGAAGGCGAAGCCTTCTTCTTTGCCTTTGCAAAAACGATTCCTTGTCCCCCAAAAGAAGTTGTAACCAACGCAGCTGTTAAAAATGCTGTCAAACTTCTTTGGAACATCTTTGTGTTCTTTTTCACATATACCAACTCCTTATCGTTATATAGTGATTTCATTATATCTTACAAAAAATACAATTTCGATTGCAAAAAATGTGTTTTAGATTGAAAAAATTGTATATCTTGACAAAAAACATGAGTTAAATCTATAATCAGAGAAAAGAATGATGACGAGGAGGATTTGTTTATGCGCTATTTACTTCATGAATCGGACCATCCGATTTCAACCGATTACTATTATGAATGTCGAAAGACAACAAACGACCATTTTCCAATAATTCCTGCCCATACGCATGATTATTATGAAATTTATATCTATCTCAGTGGCTCTGTTATGCTGTTTATTGAAGGCCGCATATATAAAGTAAAACGTGGAGACATTATGGTTATTCCTCCCTATACAATCCACCAGCTTCTTCTCACTTCAGAAGAACAACTAAATGATGAATATGACCGCACCTATATGTATATTACCCCTGCCTGCCTATCCTCCTTCGGGTTTAATGAATACTCTCTATTAGAGCCGATTGAACTGGCAAAAGAAAACAAACGGTATCATTTTAATATTGCCGATTCTGATGATTTTGAGCGCATATTTCAGTGTTTTATGGGGATTTACCAGAATTCAAAGAGAGAATTCCGCGAAAAAGAAATGTTAAACCGTGCTCATATTTTAGAGGCTGTTACACTGCTAAACAAACACATTCTTTTAGATATGAAGCCAAGAAAAGCGACACACGTGAATCCTTTGATTGATAAGGTACTGTCTTATATTAATGAACATTACAAAGAGGATTTATCACTGGAGCAGTTAGCCGGTCACTTTTATCTGAATAAATTTACGCTGGCAAAATTATTCAAAGAACAGACCGACCGAACCGTGCATAATTATATCATACTAAAACGAATCAGCATGGCAAAGCAAAAAATAACAGAGGGGATGCTCCCCTCTGCTGTTTACCAAGATGTAGGATT